>Ga0310040_1002665_pt1 | contig 11024 bp, 13 predicted proteins | sample EPASupsiteHSE623_FD_200237 | JGI IMG/M metagenome (GOLD analysis project Ga0310040, IMG submission 200237) | Bioremediated contaminated groundwater from EPA Superfund site, New Mexico - Sample HSE6-23 (v2) (version 2) | ecosystem: Environmental > Aquatic > Deep subsurface > Groundwater >... | reverse complement strand
AGTTGGGACCAAAAACCAAAGTAGTCCAACTTGGGACCGAACCGAGACACGTAACGAAGAAAGTGCCGGCCCGCAACGCGTCAATAAGCGCAGTTGTTGGACCGGAAATTGTTGAGGCGGCAGAAAAAGAAGAAGAGATAGCCGCCATGAAGAGAAAGAAGTTTGCCGTCGGGGCGAAAAACAACCTGATATCCAGGTTGGGAATGAATCCCGGCAAAGCTCACGACTTTATCGGGAAATTCGGACCCGCCCTTGCCAATTACCTAGTTGATTGGTTTGAGAAGATACCCGAAGATATCGGGTATGGGGAAATTATGACAATAGTCTGGCAAGCTATTGATGAAAAGCGATTCAGCTTGGTGAGTGTGCGCTTCAGCACGCCGCCAATAGTTGAAAGTTGCGAGCACACGCTGCGGGCGATCGAATTTATCGCCGAGAGCTTTGCTCCAATTGAAGAAAACAGAGTCCTTGTGGAAGGAGGTGAGGCTAAGGCGTTTGCCGCAGCATAAACCTTTTTTCCCCAAGGCTTTTTTAATTATTGTGCCGAAATTGGCTTGAACATCAAAAAACCGGTCGGATCCGGCCGGTTTTTTGACGGTTAGCTAGTCGTTGCAGCAATCCTTTAATTTTTCTTGAACTTTTTTGGGATCAAGGCCCATCTTTTCCAGGCATTCTTTCACTGTCATGTCCATATTGAATTTTGACAGGTCGCAGTTGCAGCTGTTTTTTGTTTCCATAGGTTTGTTAATGGTTTACTTTATTTTTTTTCGGCCTTTGTTGGCAACATGTTGCTTTCAAGGAAGGAGCGGGAATCAATCGAAATTTATCGATGAATTACGGTAAAAAAATAAGGCTTATTTTTTCTTAAAGAATTTTTCCAGCATGCAGCAGCATTCGGCGGATTTTTCGCAGCAAATGCTGTAAAGCGATTGGGTGCCCACAGTCCTGGATTTTACCGCGCCGGATTTTTTGAGCAGGGAAAGGTGGTGGGACACGGTCGCTTGGGCCAGATCAAGCCTTTTGACCAGTTCGCCCACGCTAAGCTCGCCGCTCTTCTGCAGTTCTTCAAGTATCCGCTGCCGGACCGGATGCCCGATAGCCTTAAAAAAAGAAGGAAAACAAAACTTCGCCATATTTATTGTTGAACTATCGATATTTTTCGATGAATATGATTCCAATATATCACTGTTCAAAATTAAGTCAAACGGATAAATCAAGAGCCAAAGAGGGAAAGGATTTCGGGGAGGGATTTTTCCGGGAAGATGAAGATGATTTCGGTGTGAGTGGTGATGGTTTCGGCCAGGACGACGCGCTTTTGCGCGATGCGGCGGATTAGGGAGAAGGTGATGTTGGGCATGGGGTAGTATTTCGGGTCCAGAGAGAGACCGATCGAGGCCAAGCCGATTGCGATCAGGCGGGGAGAATCCTTGAAATGTTTCAGGACTTCATTTTTTATCCGGTCGGAACAAATGACGCTAACCTCGCTGGTGCTCAAGGTCATGGTTAGAAAATCATCATTCCCGGTTTTCACTTTTTCGTAAAGCGATGACAATCGCGACAGGATTTGGGAATTTTTTTCGAAAACGATTTCGGAAAGCGGGGATTTGGTCGTAATATTATTAATTTTTACATCTTGGATCAAAGGCTCGCTTTTCTTTGGATCTTTTTTAATGCGCGACAAGGACACGACAATGCTGGCCGTATCTACTTCTTTTTGCGTTTTTTGCGCGACCGCGACCGCGATTTGTTTGGCATAGGCTGATAAATTCATGTAGCCATGCGACAGAGCATAGAGTGCTTCTTCATTTTTGTATAAAATTTCCCTGACAGCATCCTGTATTTTTAACATACTGCAATTGTATCATTTATAACAAAAAGTTACAAATATGATAAATTTATGATAAAACTTGCCGGGAGTTTATCGGTAAACTATATTTAAGCCATAATACAAAAAACATGGAATACGACCGGGAAAAATATTTGGCAGCGGCAAAAAACCAGTTGAAAGATAATGAATATACTTTTTCACACTCCTTGGAACTTGAAGCTTGCATGGCCGGGATTTATGATTATTTATTGGAGCAGGGGCAACTGGGGAATGATGAACCAGCACGCGAAGACTGGGTTTTGGCCGGATTGATTCACGACATTGATTATTGCGAGGGATATAAGGAGACCCATCCCAATAAAATCCGCGAAGTGCTGGCAAAATATGATTTGGAAATTTCCGATACCGTCGGCCGCATCATCAAAGCCCACGCGCCGGAGCGCACCGGGGTAAAGCCTCAAAACAAGGCAGAATGGGCGCTATTTTGCGCCGATAGTCTCACGGGTTTAATCAATTGCGTGGCGTTGATCATGCCGTCAAAGAAAATGGCCGACGTTAAATTGTCGTCAGTGATTAAAAGATTTTTAAAAGACCCGAAATTTGCCGCCGGTACCCGCCGCGAGGAAGTGGCGCAATGTGTTGATCCTGAAGGTTTGAACATTCCTCTGGAAAAATTCATCGAAATCTGTTTGATCTCAATGCAAAAAATTGCGCCTGAGATCGGACTTTAGTCAAAACCATGCGTTTAGTTTTATTAAATATTAAAAAACAAGGGCTAGCCTTTGTTTTTTTGGCATTAAAGATTTGTGTTTATGGTATAATTTTTGATTATGGAACAGCCAATGGATCAAGGTGGAGAAGGTGTTGTTGAAAGAGAGAGGGCGAGGGAAGCTTATGTTGCGCGGGCAAAAGAGTTTTGCGAAAAACAGGTTGTCTTTGAGTTTCCCGGCATTGAGCCGGACGTTCTTTCAAAGTTGATGGCCGAGGAAGATGAATTGCGGAACGCAAATTTGGAAATTCCCTTGGAAATCACGCCGATAAAAGATTTGATGGAAAGATTCGGCAAAGAGGGGATAAAAGTGGTTTTGGGAACCGACCCGGACAGTGGCAATGTTTTTATCGTGCCGGCAAAAAGCGAGGTCAAAGACATCGAAGCGAACAGCATTTTCCCAAGGCAGCTGCGGATTGCCGCCGGCATGGATGAAAAACTGGCTGGCTTGATCAGGGCAAGCAGGGAATTTCGTTCCCTGTTCGGCCACGATTTTGATTAAGCCTTTTCAATATTTATTGCGAAAACGGTGGGTAAGACCGTTTTTTGTCTTTACAGAACGTCAAAAAGTATTTATAGTGTAAAATTGTTTGCATTGGTTGTTGAGGCAAGTATTTTGTTCATTTATAATCCACGAACGGTTGAATAGAATTGGTTGCCCGTTGAGCTTCTGAATAATCGGAATTTCAACGGGCAACCAAGCCCGAAAGGAGGTTAAGGGAATGATAAAGGTTGGCGTTCAGGGCGTGCTGGGTTTTGCGATCCAGCCGAATTTGAAAAAGGGAATCCGATCGGAGATGATCAAGGCGTTTCCGAGAAAATCCAAAGTGGTTTTTATCGATCTAGCTCCCACCAAAGATGTGGTTTCCCTGATAGAGGAAATGGAGGCCGCGGACCACCGCTTGGCCGGTTACTTTGACCATCATCTCGATCTTGTCAGGGAAGCTGAAATAAACAACGTAAACTGGATTAAGGTGCGACATGCCCCAATCAAAATTGTTTCGCGAAGGGAGGCGCCTTCGGCCTGCCACTTGATCAATGTAGCGGAACTAAAAAAACTGAAAGCCGACGTTTGCTTGTTCCACTGCGATCCGGATGGTTATTTCGGTCTTCTAAAAGGTTGCGGGATGACGTATCCCGCAATGATGGCAGATGTAGATATTCTTGACGGCGGAGCGAGAGGCGTGCCGTCAAAGATCGGTTCGCTTTTTGCGAGCGGGCTGAATTTTCTTGGACCGTCTTATTATATAAATCCGGAAGGATATGAGATGGCCAAGGCTGGGCTATTTCGCACATTTGAAAGGTTGTTGCGCAAGGGGTTTATCGGCAACGAGGCTGAGGAATTCGTTAATGCCGTTGATGCCGCATCTGAATTGGCGCGCAAGAATGCGCTTGATGCCGCGCGCGCTACCGATTTAATCGACGGCGGCGTGGCTCTGGCTGATTTCCGGCCGATCGTGGGAAGCGGCGGTAATATCGCGATTTCCTATTGGCGGCGTCTTGTGTACAATAAATATGGCGATGTGCTACTATGTTCGATCAGTTACGGGCATTTTGGGCAACAAGTTTATGTGTCGGTGCCCCGGTCGATGCAGGATAAGGTTGACCTGAGGAATTATCTTCCCCGCGGGGTTGACGGCCGGGTACCTTTCCGGGTGCAAGTCCCGACCGATTTGTGGTCGGATTTTCTCGCGCAGTGGCGGGCGCGATTACCGACTACGGCACGAACTGTTTGAATCATTGGGACTATCGAAGCTGTCGGGATCAGATATCAATCCGTTGATCTGGTTTCCGGCGGTTATTTTTTTACAAATGCGCTAGAGGGTTTTAATTTTGGTATAATTATTGATATTTAAACAAAACATACGATTTTATGGCTTTTGAACTCAAAAATTTTGAAAATCAAAAATTCTCAAAAATTGTTTATCAGGGCGGGGATATCGGGGATCGGGAATTTTCAGATTGTATTTTCGAGAAATGCGATTTTTCCGGCAGCGATTTTTCCGGGACCCTGTTTGTTAATTGCAAGTTTGCCGGTTGCAACCTTTCCAACGCCAAAGTTTGCGATTGCGCGTTCCAGGGAGTTGAATTCGAGGGCTGCAAGCTGCTGGGGATAATTTTTGCCGGGATAAAATCGTTTCTGATCAAGTGGACTTTCAGGAAATGCGGCATCGAACTTTGCGATTTCAACCGGATGGAAATCAAATGCAGTCAATTCCTTGAATGCGCGATCCGCGAGACCGATTTTAGCAACGCCAACCTTGCCGGGGCGGATTTTTCCGGTTCGGATTTTTCGGGCAGCAGGTTCCTGAACACGAACCTGGAACGGGCTGATTTCCGCGGCGCGAAAAATTACTGCATTGACGCGGCGAACAGCAAATTGAAAGGCGCGCGATTCAGCTACCCCGAGGTCATGTCGCTGCTGGCAGGTTTTGATATTGAAGTTGAATACTGAGTTTCCGGTATTATTTTAAAAAATTTACGATTATTTTATCCGTTAAGTTTGCCTTGACGAAACAAAAAACTTAATGTATTTGTTCTATTGGAGGAATGGATTTGAACGAAGCAAACGCCGAAAGTCGTTCCAGCGAAGACCGATCGTTGGAAGATATTGTCGATGAGCTGTTGGAAGAAAAAGTTCTTTTGAGGGGATGTGAGTTTCCGCTATCTTCGATACTTGTTGAGATATGCGGAGCATTGCTTGGCAACCTATATCGTGTAGCTCCCGGAAGATATGATGAGGTAGCGGAGATCTGTAAAAAACAAAGCACAACGCTTGCCGAAAAAAATATTGTAGTTTCGGCATTGAGTTACGATCTGGGTGACGGCGTGCATAATGTGGAATTCGTTGAAGGCCATTTTGCGTTAATAAGCAGCATTATTAACGCCGTGACGGTCAGAAACGGCGCGCTTGTTATCGAATATGCAGATGACGGCACCGGAAGGCATTGATTGCCAACCGGTTTTTAGTTATTTCCGCGGTGGAATACGGATCGTATCCGCGCGCTTTTTACCAGGCTGGAAATAGACTATAATAATAACGAGGAGAGATTATAGCTGTTTGATTCCGCAAGCGATGGACGCTGCCAAAAAGCGTCTCCGTGCAGAAACTGCTTATATAGGGCATATGCAAATTGCCCAAATATATATAAAAAGGGGTGCAGGATCGGCGTTGCAGATTGACCGAGCGGGCCAATCTGCGTTTTTCTTTAATATGGCAAAATGTTCCCAAGTGCGGCAGACTTCTTTATAATCGTCCGGCTGGAAAAAGAAAAGAGCGGGAATTAAGCACAGAGCCCGCCTTGCTCTTCATAGGTTATCCATTTCTTTTTTAAAAGCCAATATGGTAACCAGACGACGAAGAGGATAAAGAACAGTGTTCCCAAGCCCAAGACTAATACCGCGCCTTCCAAGTCAATTTTTTTCATTTTTTCCTCCTGCGAGCCTTTAATAAATGGAAACATTTTTAAATCAGGCGTGCAAGTTCCGGGAATGCTATAATAATCCAATAACTGATCAAATAAGAATCATGGAAAACAAAACCGTGAAAATTGAAGTGATCGGATCGGGGTGCGCCAATTGCAGAAAATTGCATGAATTGGCGGTCGCCGCGGCCGAAGAATTGAAAGTCGGCGTCAAGGTGGAATACTCCGACGATGTCCAAAGGGCGCTGGCGATGGGCGTGGTGCAATTCCCGGTGCTGGCGGTGAACGGCCGTCCGGCGCTGACAGGCTCGATCTCGGATATCAAAAAAGTCAAAAGAGCGATTGAAAAGGGAGCGGCCGCGTCCGCGGCCGGCGTTGAGCCTTCCGGATGTTGTCCTTGCGGCGGAGATTGCGATTGTTTGTGATTGCCGGATCGCATAATATAATAAACTTTTTATGGACATATTTTATCCGGTTCAGCTATTTTCCGATTGGGCGTCCTATCGGGTTTTCGGGCTTGAGTCGGGAAGCGCGCTGGCGTCCGCGGTTAATTTTTTTATCTATGACACGATCAAGATTTTAATTCTGCTCGCGGTGATTATCTACGCGGTTTCGCTGGTGCGGTCGTTCTTGCCGCCGGAAAAAGTGCGTGCGCTGCTGGTCCGGAAAAATAAATATTTTGGCAATCTTTTGGCGGCGCTGCTGGGCATCATCACGCCTTTTTGCACGTGCTCGGCCATTCCGCTGTTTTTGGGATTTGTGCAAGCGGGCGTGCCGCTGGCCGCGACCTTTTCTTTTCTGGTGGCTTCGCCCATGATCAACGAAGTGGCTCTGGTAATGCTGTGGGGCATGTTTGGCGCTAAGATCGCGTTGATTTATGTTATGAGCGGTTTGGCCATTGCCGTGGTTGCGGGCGCCATTATCGGCAAGATGAAGGTTGAAAGTTTGCTTGAGCCTTTCGTGCTGGCGACAAAATTAAAAGCCGACGTTAATTCCGTTTCGATGACGTGGAAAGAAAGGAATGTTTATGCCCGGGATTATACCTTGGATATTGTCAAAAAAGTCTGGCTCTACGTCGCGGCCGGAATCGCGGTCGGCGCGTGGATTCACGGCTATATCCCCGCGGATTTTTTGGCGCGGTTTGCCGGAAGCGATAAATGGTACGCGGTGCCGCTGGTCACGCTGCTGGGCATTCCGTTATATTCCAATGCCGCCGGCGTCATTCCGCTGGTGAGCGCGCTGACCGAAAAGGGGGTGGCCATCGGCACGGTATTGGCGTTTATGATGGCGGTTACCGGCCTGTCGCTGCCGGAGTTCATGATTTTGCGGCGGGTGATGAAAACCAAACTGATTCTGATTTTTGCGGGCATTGTCGGCTTGGGAATAATGTTTACCGGCTATCTGTTTAACGCGATAATGCGATGAAACGGAAAAAGAAAAGTTTAAAAATAAGTTTGATTCTGATTCTTGCCGCGATTTTCGGGATCGCGGCCGGATTTTTTTTCGGTTTTGCGCGTCCGAGCATTGGAACGGATGGCATTATTGGCGGCGGCGCGGCTAGCAACGGCAAATCTTTGGGTTTTCATCATTCGTTTTTTTCGCGCAAAGATTTTTTCGATGCCGCGTTTGCCAAAGCGGCCTTGGAGAAAAAAGCTGACGCCGGTCTGGCAAAGGGAATAGTCGTGCCGCACCATTTGCTGGCTTCGGAATTGATCGCGCAAGCGTTTGCCGCGGCCGCCTCCGAAAAGACGCAGACCATAGTTTTGATCAGCCCCAATCATTTTTCGAACGGCCGGGGGCAGGCGATTTCTTCGCTTTACGACTGGCAGACGCCATACGGAATTTTGGAGGCCGATAAAAAGATTATCAACGATTTGCGCGCCGGCGGTTTTGCGGAGATTGACGAAACTCCTTTTGAAAATGAACACGGGATTTCAAATTTGGTCGGCTTTGCCAAAAAAGCGTTTCCCAACGCCCGGATTGTGCCGTTGATCGTCAAGGACGCGCTTTCCGCGGACGAGGGCGACGCGCTTGCCGGCCGGATTCGGGACATTCTGCCCGATGACGCGCTGGTGGTCGCGTCTCTGGATTTTTCCCATTATTTGCCGGTTTGGGCCGCGGATTTCCATGACGCCAAAAGCCGGGCGGTTCTGTCGGGGTTCGATTACCAAGGGATTGATTCCACGGATGTCGATTCAAAGCCGGCGTTGAGAGTATTCTTGAAATATTTGGATGCCGCCGGCGCGCGCAATTTCGCTTTGCTGGGCAATTCAAATTCCGCCAAAATATTGGACGATGACCGCATTGCCGAAACCACCAGCTATATCGCCGGAATTTATTCTTCGGGGACCGGGGACGGAATGAAGCAGGCGACGCTTTTGTCTTTCGGCGATCTGCTTTTGGACCGGTACATTAAAAAAGCGATCGACAAAAACGGACCGGATTATCCTTTTTTAAATATCAAGAGATTTCTGGCGGGTAGCGATTTGACGCTGGCCAATTTGGAGGGATCTTTCACTGATTTTCGGCCGCGGCCGCTCAATCCGAATAACACAAGTTTCACTTTTGATCCGAAGCTGGCGCCCATGCTTAAAGAAAGCGGATTCAATATTGTCAATCTGGCCAATAACCACGTCCAGGATTTCGGCCGGGCGGGGTCGGAGCAATCGCGGGCCTATTTGGATCAGGCGAAAATCGATCACTTCGGCGATTTTTACAATGAAGGTCCGGCGGTTGTGGAGGAAATCCGGGGAATTAAAATCGCGTTTATCGGATATAGCGAATTTGGCGACGCGGCCATTGCCGGCACGATTGCCAAAATCAAAGACGCAAGGAGTAAGGCTGATTTTGTGGTGGCCTATGCCCACTGGGGGATCGAATACCAGACCGATTTTTGGATCGGTTCGCAGGAAAAAGGCCGACAATTCATCGACGCGGGCGCGGATGTCGTTTTGGGAAGCCATCCGCACGTGATCCAGCCCGTCGAGATTTATAAAGGCAAGCCCATTTTCTATTCCCTGGGAAATTTTGTGTTCGACCAGATTTCCACTCCGGAAGTGATCCGGGGGCTGGCCGTGGGCGCGGTTTTCGGGAAGGATAAAATCGAGTATTATCTGTTTCCGACCCAATCCCGCGATTTCCAGGTCAATTTGGCGGATGGAGAAACCCGGGATATAATTTTAAATAACATCGCCAAAAAATCGGTCGCGTCCGGCGACATCAAAAAACAGATAATTGGCGGTAAAATAATCATTAATCCATGAAACAAATCTTGATCGTCGCGTTGGTTTTGGTTGTCGCGGCAGTTGGCGCCGCGGCCGGTTATTTCGCGCACCAGCAATTTGTCGCGGTACCGGTTTTGGATAGTTTTTCCAAGGGCGCGGACGTTGTAGCGCCAAAAAATAACATCCAAAATCAATCGGGGACGGATTCAACTCAAAAAAACGCCGGCCAGTCTGTGGCGAGCGTCGCGCCGGCGGCGGGAAACAGCGCCGATCAAAATTTTTCCAGCCGGATCGAATGGATCGTTCCGCAGCAAATAGAAAACTTGAAAATTTTTGACGATAGCCAAGGGTTTGTTCCGGAAGAGACAAAATATTATAAAGTTGGCACTTTTGTCGGGGTGTATAACGGCGGGGATCTTATCCTGGCGAGCGCTTTGAGCGACGGGCCGGTTTCTTATCCCAATTATTACCGTTTCGCCAGTTTCGAGGGAAAGTATATTCTGCTCACAAAATATTCCGAAGACGACGGTTCCGGATTGGCCGCGCCGGATTTTTCAATTGACAGCAGCTATTCAATACCCGGATTGGAATTTCCGAAAACGATAAGCGGTTCGCAACCGAGGCAAATTTTGAAGATCCAGTCCGGAGTGAATGTTTTTTTCGATCCGGCGAATCTAAAAAAAGTATTTACCGATAAAGTTTTGGGCGATGTTTACACGACTTCCGGCTATCCGAAAGCGCCCGCCTCGATTTTCAATCGCCACGGATTTTACGTTAAAGCTCCCGACGGCACGGTTGGGATCTACGCGCTCGAACCGGACTTTCTTGCCGAAAATTACGCGCCGCAAATAACCTGGAATGACGGATCGCGGAATGAAGACGATTACAGCTGGACCGAATCGAGCGGTTGCGGCAGCTCGAATTACGCGTCGGTAATTTCTTCGGAAGAAATAAATATCGGTCGCGACCTGAAAATCGCCGGAAAGAATTCAAAAGGAGATTTGGTTTATGAATTGGATGATAAAAACCATGCCTTGTTGAAAAATTTCTACGAAAACGGCTATTCAGTTTATAACGGACGAAAAATTTCCTACGCGGAATTCACGGCCGCCCATCCGATCTTTTTCTGGGTTGACCCGTTCGGCCGCCTGATAAAATTCCAAGGTAAGCAATTTCAGCCGGCGGCAGAGTGCGGCAAGCCGGTGATCTATCTTTATCCGGAAAAGACCGAAACGGTTTCGGTGAAGATCGAACCGAAAGGGGGACTGAGTTATTCGGATCCGGCTTACGGAAACGGCTGGCGGGTTAAAGCCGATCCGTCCGGAAATCTGACGGAAATTTCTTCCGGAAAAAATTATCCGTATCTTTTCTGGGAAGGAACCGGCGCGATATATGAAACGCCCCAAAAGGGATTTGTCATCAGGCGGGAAGAAGTGCATGATTTCTTGGTTGCCAAACTGGCAAAATTGGGATTGAATCGTAAAGAAACCGCGGATTTTATCGAGTTCTGGGAACCGAGAATGGTTGGCGCGCCGTATTATTTCGTGACTTTTTTGGGCAACCGCCAGATGGACCGGATCGCGCCGCTGTCAATCGAGCCCAAGCCGGACACAGTAATCAGAATCCTGATGGACTTTATGCCGTTAAAGGAGCCGGTCGCGGTTGAAGGCTATGAAATCAAAACTCCCGCGAGAAACGGATTTACGGCGGTGGAGTGGGGCGGAGTGATCCGCTAACGCTTTCAAACAAAAACGCCGGCGGTTCCGGCGTTTTTTGTT
>Ga0310040_1002663_pt1 | contig 11033 bp, 14 predicted proteins | sample EPASupsiteHSE623_FD_200237 | JGI IMG/M metagenome (GOLD analysis project Ga0310040, IMG submission 200237) | Bioremediated contaminated groundwater from EPA Superfund site, New Mexico - Sample HSE6-23 (v2) (version 2) | ecosystem: Environmental > Aquatic > Deep subsurface > Groundwater >... | reverse complement strand
AAAAACAGTGTTTTTGCTGACCGATCCTCTCGTTGCTAAAGGCATAAGCGGGGGTTTTCTTCAGCAGTATCCTGTGCCCAGCGTTTTGGTAGAACATACCTATGATAAATCAGGCAGGATAAGCGAGCATACCGGATTAGGCGATAGCGGCCAAGAGCAGTTATTCCTTGAGCTTTATTGGGATTTATATGAGCAGCTTTTTGAAAATAATTATTTGTATTGTTATGGAGCAAGGCATCTGTCCTCAAGCGGGGAGTGTGTCAGATTAAACCGCTGTGAGCCCGGGAAGACAAGACTTGATTATGCTGATTGTTCTCAATTTCATAGGTCGTTGTTAAATACTATTTTCGGGTAGGAAAGGGGAGATATATGAGAGAGAGGGGTTTTATAAAGAAGGTGGTTTTGAAAACTTTCGGATGCAGCGATTATTTCTTTGAATCCGCATGGAAAGCCATAGATTCGAGCTATGGCAAATCAGCAGGCCTGGCAGAATGGCGAGGCAATCTGGATGCTCTTTATGACAGCGCGCAGACAGACAGGCAGTATGATGCCCTGAAAACAATCTCTATTCTTTATGAGGCTGTCAAAGAAATAAAAAAGACAGGCAGGGCTGAAGAGTTTCTGGTAGTGCTGGAAGAAACAAGCAGGAAACACCGCGCCGAGGAAGAACTTAAATTGAAGATTCTAAGAAATGTTGAGTCTCTTGTTAAAGATGTGAAGGGAATTATCGACAATAAATCTTTGAAGCCTGCCATTTTAACAACGAGATTTACGCGGGGAAAGGAAGGAGAGCATGATTACGAGTTGATTACTTCCGGTAAGAAAAGAAAGTTTATAACTGCACGGAAAGCTGAAGAGAGAAGAGAAAACAAGGGCACCGGCATTAAGAATGAGATTTTTATCGATGATGAGAGGAAGGACGTATTTTTTAACAGATGCTTTGCTGAGGGATTTAATGGTCAAAATTACGCTATGCTCATTCATTTTGTTACGCGTGAAGGAGCAGGCGGTAACACTGAAACCATTTATAACAATGTGTGGGGAGAAAGCTCGCCTTCCGGTGACGACCTGAACAATGCAGTTGAGGGGGCAGTCACTAGGTTTAGGAGATTATTAAAAAAATACAAAATCGGTGAAGTGCCTTCCCTGAAAAAGAATATGTATGACATAAGCAAGGCATATGTGATGAGACCTAAGCCTAGATATTGTATTCTTAAGAGAATAAAAAAAGAAAAGGAAGAAGAATAATTTGTTAATGTTGTTTAGCTCAGCTCACTTTTTGTGGTAGTAAGCTAATATTGCGTTATACATGTCAGCATTTCTTACAGCGTATTTCTTCTGAAAGTCCTGCAATTCAGCTCCCCGCAGCCAGTCCCCTGAAGTTGTTATGTAAGGCTTGATGTAGTTGCTTGCCGCTTTTGCAATCAGTCCTTTTTCCACGCCTTGTTTCTTCGCCTTGTCTAATATCTTTTCAATTTTCTTGATGGAAACCTCTTGTCCTATCATATGATTTAAATCTTCGCCTTCCTCCTTTGCTAACTGGTAATAGTCCGCTGTCGATATATCTTTTACCATTTGTTCCAACTCCAATTTTAATCTTGCCTTAGGCAGTTTGAATTTTTCTGTAAGTTCAATGATATTCATTGCGTGGGTTGGGTGTATTGCCGCATTTGAATACGTGAAGTAATTTTGTTTTTTCATACTTACTCTAAGCAACCCGCCTTTATAAATCTTTCTATTTGTTACTACCACTAAGTAACTACTAAACATGTCAGTACCTTATCAGCAGCTTGTCAGAGTGATATGGCAAGCTATGGATGAAAGCATAGAAAGGAGGCTCGCCATGAAATATGAAAAAATAACAGTGCTTGGATATGCCAGCAGTAAATTTCTCACGTCGGAATGGGCGGCAAGAGTAAACAGAGGTTGTTATTGGTGCGGCAGGCGCGAGGACGAAATTGCTCTTAGGCCGTTCAGAATGATATGGAGAAAAATTGAGCTTGTTAACCTTGCTTGCCGCAGATGCTATCGTGAGTTTTCAGGATTGGTTAGAACAAAGAAAGGGGGATGAAATGAATAACGAAAATAATTTTCTTAGTGCAATTTCCAATGAAACAGGTATTAGCGTTGAAACTTTGATGTACGAAAAGGCGAAATTTGTAATGACAAGGAAGGGTAGTTTCTTAGACAGGCATTCGGCGTTGATTGATTTCAGCAAAAAGATGATAGGCGCTTCGAAGACAGCCGAGTTAATGTCAAAGAATCTCGGCATTGATTATGAGAAGGCGAGCACTGATTTAATGATGCCCCGGCTCGATCATGGTCTTGCTAATAACATCATCTTAGGCAGGACGGTTGATATGGATATTTTTTTATAACAGGGAAAAACTTAAATATTTCAAGATATGGGGTTTTTCATGAGCTATTCACATGCGCCATTGAATTACCGAAGAAGCCAGGGTTACGGCTATCCATCTTCTTCGCGCGGCTTGGGATACCGCCTTGTAGATGTAAATAAGAGTTACGGAACCAACATCAACGTTAATAGCTATGTCGGGAAAGGAAAAGACGGATTGGCAGGGTATGTTGCTTCTTTGTTTGGTGATACGGCAAGTTTAATCAGCTCTTTTTATCCTTTGCAGAAGAAAAAAGAAAATGAGCTTTATATTGGCGGAGATGTAAGGACAAAATATGAATTAGGAATGCTCAAAAAAAGAAAGCAGGGCCTTGTCAAGGTTGATGAATACGATTTGGGAAGCATGAAAAATCCAGTGACTGACTTGGAAGCAAAGTTATTTCTGAATTAGTTTTCTAAATAAAGAAAGGGGGTGAATTATGAATAGGGAAATTATTAATCCCGAGAGTGATCTGAACATAAAACAATCAATAGTGGTTGAGCGGCTTCATCCTGAGAGTTTTTCGCAATGCCATATCTTCAGCTCGACAAAGGAAAGGAAATTTTACAAGCCGAGGAAAGGGATTGTTTATTTTGTCGAGAGGATAATCGTTAATTTTGAGTGCATGCATAAAGCAGAGCCGGAGACATACGGCGGGTCCTGCTGGAAAGGAACAGAGGTTTGCAGGCAGTGTCTTGTTGTTTGCGCTGAGCCGGGGTGCGGAAGGATGGTTTGCAAATCAAAAACATGCGGCTGCGGCAGCGTGAAAGAGGACGGGAAACTTTACTGCTCAAGGCATAGCGGAGTTGGGAGTTTATTTTCGTTATTATTCGGGGGATAAAATGCGTGATAAATTTCTTAAAGACATAGGCAAGTTGAATATCCCGCAAGAAATGAAGAATGCCATTTCTTTGGATATTCTGTCCGGCTCAAATGAGACGTTTTGGGAATACAAAAAAGATTTTGAGCCTTTGCTTGTGCTTTTGGAATCGGGAAGCCCTTTTTCTCTTCCTGATGAAAACATTAAAGGAAAAATATCTTTTGGCATTTCCGAGAATGGGATTGAAGCAGGGTTTAATAATAAAGATTGCCATGTGCTTATTGCAGGGCAGACAGGAACAGGCAAGTCGGTATTGCTGAAGATTATTTTTTCTGAAGCATTAATTAATAATGATGAGGATGAAAAAATAATATGCTGGTTGTTTGTGAAAGCGCAGGATATGCGGAGTTTATTGAAAATCAATAAAGATATTCTTGTTGCTACATTCAACGAGATAAAGCTTAATCCGCTTGAGCCGGTTGAGGGAATGAAAGAGGCAGAATGGGCGAGCGTCTTCGCTGATTTGTGGATTCAGGCATTCCGTCTTTATGAGGGCAGTAAAGGTTTCTTGGTTGAGTGCCTCAATTCATTATATTCAAAGAACAAGGACACGGGGTATTATCCGTCTCTTATTGATCTTTATTATTACATCAGGGCGATGAAGTTTCCCTTGGTATCAAGAAATGCAAGATATCAGGAGAGCGTCTTAAACCGCCTCGGCGGAATGATTCACGGCTCTTTATCTTCGGTATTTGACTGCTCAAGAGGGCATGCAAAAGACTTGATAAGCAATCATGCAATCTTTGAAATTCTCTATTTGACATCAGAGCAGCAGGTTTTCATTGTGAATTATCTTTTGAGCTATCTTTTTTATCACAAAATGATTCATGAAAATAACCTGAGGCATTTTGCAGGCATAGATGATGCCAACTTGATTTTTGACAAATCGTATGAGCTGAGGCCGGATTTAGGGCTTCCTATAATTCATCATCTTTTGACAACGGTAAGGAAAAATAAAATAAATATTTTCTGCGCCAGCCAGACGCCTCATCAGCTCGGCTCGTCAATTCATGGCAATTCATTTGCGAAGATAATGTTTTCATTAAGCGATGGCTTTGACAATGAGTTTATGTTCAAGAGCATGGGTATAAAAGACGAGGAGCAAAAGGCATATTGCTACAAGCTGAAGCCGAGGGAAATGGTCGTCAAGTTTTCATCAAGATTTCAGGAGCCGTTTATCCTTAACGTTCCTGAGGTGAAGCTATGAAAATTGACAATGAATTCATAAAACAAAATAACGAGCGGATTCTTTCTTTTTTCAAATTCCAGCCGCGGCTTTTTTGCGAGCAGAAAGAAGAGCAGAAAAAAGAAGCCGGAAAGAAAGAGCCGCAAGAAGGGGAGCTTAATGCAGATGAGCGCAAGTTCCTGCTGACAGCTTCAAGTTATCAATACAAGTTCACGCTTACAGAGATTTATTCTTTCGCTGGTTTTTCAGCAAGCAAGGGAACACGTATTTCAAAAAAGCTTGAACGAAACATGATGATAAAGATTTTTAATATTATCAAGGGCAAGGGAATAAGCAAATATCCTGTATTGCTTGATGAGGCATACAAGACGCTTGGGATTGAAGAAGCAAAGTTTGAAGGCCGTGGCTGCGGCTATGAGCATTTGATCTGGCAGCATATTCTTGCAGGGCATTTCAAAGAGTTTAAGCCGGTTATTGAGCTGAATCGCGGCAATAAGTGCATTGATGTTGCATTTGAATACAAAGAAAAGCTGATTGCTGTTGAGGTTGCGATGACCTCTGCTCATGAAAAGGCAAATATCGAAAAAAATATCGGGATGGCGCGAGTTCATTACGTAATTATCGGGTGCAAGGATGAAAAGGTTTTGAGCGAGGTTGATTCAATTATTAATGAGTTGGCCGAGGGGTTGAGGGGCAAGGCGAGAGCGTTCATTCTCTCAAAGATTTTGGGGTTAAGGATTGAAGAGGTGATTAATGAAAAAGCGCAGACGAAATAAATTGGATTGGGACAGCAGGGAATTCAAGGTTATAGGAAGTGTCGGCACTGTTTTCTTGGACGTTAGCTCCAGCGATCCCATTGAAATCGAGGATATATGCCGGCTTGCAGATGTAACCGTTGAAGAGGCATGGATGGCGATCATGGATTTTGCCAGAACTGGCACGAAAATCAGGGTTAAGAATGAACTGCCGCTTAAATTTTATTGGGAATAAAACAATGAACATGAAGCCATTCTATAAAGAGCAGGCGGAAAAATTCAGGGATTACGCAAATAAATCCCCGGACAGGGGCTTGCTGTCTCTTTTTGATGAGTGGGCTGAAAGCAAAGATTTTTCTGATGAAGACAGGCAGGGAATTTTTGCGCAGGTGATTATCCTGCTTCCCAAGAACAAACACATTCTTGTCCCTAAATTAAATATTCATTTAAGGCACGATCCCGTTGCATTGCGGGATATTATTAAAATAATTCTTCTTGCGATTGAGCTTGGCGAAAAAGAAGATAATAAAGGCCCAGAAAAAGGGAGTTGACAGCTAATGAAAACTATGGTAATGTATAGAATATGAAGAAAAGATATTTTATCGAAGGCATAGAGAAGGAACTGGGGATTGTCCGGAAGACTTACTATAATTGGGAGAAGTCAGGAAAAGTCCCCAGGGCAAGACGCGATCCCATGAGCGGGTATAGGTATTGGACAGAAGAGGATTTAAGGAAGCTGAAAAAGATAACAGGCAGGCATTGATGAATAATGACGGAAAGATAATCAAGGTTGCTTTATACGCCCGGGTTTCAACAGAAGAGCAGAAGGACAATTTTTCCCTTGCTGCTCAGTTGGAATTACTGCGGAAACACGCCTCTGATAACAAATTCGAGATTTTCGATGAATATGTCGATGACGGCTATTCTGGTACTAGTTTTGAGAGGCCGCATTTCCAAAGATTACTGGATGATTCACGGCAAGCGCAGTTTTCCTTAATCCTTGTTTATAAGGTTGACAGGTTTTTCAGGAATAACAAGGACCTGCTGAATACCGTTGATGAATTGCAGAGATGCGGAGTGAGTGTCCGCTCAATAACAGAGCCGTTTGATACTTCAAATTATCTTGGAAAATTTGTTCTCTCATTATTCGGCTCTATCGCTGAGCTGGAAAGAAACACATTCATGGAACGCTCAAAAATGGGAAAACTGAGAAGAGCGCGAGAAGGTTACTATTCAGGAAGCTCTCCCACAAAATACGGATATGTTTATAACAAGGAAACAAAAAAGATAGAGATTAATGAGAAAGAAGCTGGCGCTGTGAGGGTTGCCTTTGAGCTTTACAACCAGCCGGATTCTTCCCTTCTTAAGGTTACAAGAAGAATGAGAGAGCTTGGGTACCGGACAAAGGAAGGGCACCTGATGAGGGAAGATGTAGTGCATGACATCTTGAGAGATTCAATTTATATCGGCAAGTGGTATGCGAATAAGCATGATTCAAAAACAAATGGATTAAAGCCCGTTGACCAATGGATTGAAGTTGCTGTTCCCAAGATTGTTTCTGAAGAGGCATTCCTTAAGGCGCAGGAATATCTCAACAAGAGAAGGAATTATTCTGTAAGGAATGCGAAATACAAATATCTTTTGCAGGGAATGGTCAAGTGCGGAGATTGCGGGAATACGATTGCAGGGACAGCAGACAAGCATTATCAGGATCACAATGGCAAGAAATACGGGCCTTACTTCAAGCTTTATTACCGCTGCACTCATTTCTTCAGGAACAAGTTTCAAAGGAGCGTTGAATGCAGATTAAAATATGTTCAGGCAGGCAAGCTTGAGGACGCGGTCTGGAATAGTATCGGAAAGATTTTTGAACATCCCCATTTGGTTGAGCAGGCAATTGTCAACGGCAAGGACATAAGGAAATCAGACAGGGAGACAGCGCAGAAGGAAATTAACAGGATTGCATTAACTCAGGATGGCCTGACTAGGGAAGAGAAAAGGATTCTTGAGGCATACAGGCAGGGAATAATTTCGATTGTCCAATTAAAAGAGCAGATGGATACTCTCCGCAAGAGCAGAGAGGAACTTGAAAGGACAAGGCAGGATTTAAGGTCCAGTTTAAGTGAGCAGGACAGGAAGATTGAAGTTAAGCATGCGGTTGATTACATAAGCAAGATAAGGAAAGGCATAAAGGCTTTTAATTACGAGCAGAAAAAGATGGTTTTGAAGGCGCTTAATACCCTCATTAAGATTAATGTCAACGGCAGTATCGGCATTGATTGTTTTATCCCCTCGGTTCCTACCCCTTCAGAGAAGGATTTTTTATCCTATTTTGAGTCGGCAAGACCCACGTGGTTGTGGTTAGCGGCTCACATACTGTTTTTGTCGCGTTCATCCTGTTCGCTGTGTTTAAAATTTTTAAGATCCAGCGGATTCTGCGCGTTCTTTTGATTATGGGATTTTTATGGATTTATTGCCTGGTAACAGGAGCGTGCGCGCCGGTGGTCCGGGCGACAATCATGACAGAAGCCTTTCTCTTGAGTTTTTTGATCAAGCGCAATCCGTTGTTTTGCAATTCGTTGTGCCTGGCAGCCCTGTTTATTCTGTTCTTTAATCCTTTGGAGCTTTTTAATATCGGTTTTCAACTATCGTTTTTTAGCGTATTTTTTATCGTTGTTCTTTCTCCTAAGATCAGCGCGTATTGTTTAAAATGCCTGCCTCAAAAATCTGCCCTTGTTCCCGTGGTCAACTGTTTCTCTGTCTCTTGTGCTGCCTGGTTGGGCACAGCTCCGCTGATCGCTTCAAGCTTCGGCAATATTTCCCTGATCGCGGTCGTGGCCAATATGTTTATTGTCCCTCTGGCTACTGTGGTTATTGCCGCGGGCTTTGCCCTGGTCGTCTTAGGGCACTTTTTTTCGTTTATGGCCGGGCCCTTAAGTTTTGGCGCGGAATTCCTGATCGCTGTTTTTTTAAAAAGTAACCATATCCTGTCTTTGTGCCCTTTTGCCTCATTCGATGTTGTCAAAATTCCTTCTTTTGTTGCGGTTTTGTGCTATGCGATCCTGATCGTTTTTGCCTTAGTCCTGCCTCATCCATCCCGTTCCTAGCGCCTTCACCTTTTGCTTGAAATAGAAGCAATATCCCTTTAAACTGTTAAGGAAATCTTCCAACGGAAAGCTCGAAAAAACTTCTTATGGTACGTATGGATTTTGAGAAAAGAGTCGCTGACATATTTTTTTATCGGCATGCGTTGTGGGATCTGGCGCTTAAGCAGCTTAAGGCTAAATACGCAGGTTCGGTTTTGGGGGTATTTTGGGCGATCGTAAACCCGATGCTGGTCGCTTTGGCCATTACGTGCGTATTCAGCGGTTTTTCCAGGATGAGTGTCGGGCACTATTCTCTTTTTGTCCTTTCCGGGATTTTCTTATGGATGTTTTTTTCCTGTGCGTTGACAGAGTCCTCTTCGGTTTTTTTGAGTCAAGCCGCCATTCTGCGCCAGTTTAATATCCCTAAAGAAATTTTGCCGTTGTCTTCTATCCTGGCCAATTTTCTTAATTTTATGATCGGGTGGGTCGTTGTTTTTCCCTTGTTTTTGTTCCAGCATCCAAAGATTATTTTTTTCCTTCCTTTTATTTTGATCGTCCTTTTTTTATTCTTGTTCTTGACCTGGGGCGTGGGGCTCGCGCTTTCTGTTTTAAATGTTTTTGTACGTGACCTGGGGCATCTTCTGGGCGTCCTTCTTATGTGTTGGTTTTGGATCACCCCGGTTTTTTATTCCCTGGATATGCTCCCTGTGAAATTTCGCTGGATTGCCGCTTTAAATCCAGTCACACTCTACGTGATTGATTTCAGGGCACTTATTTTTTATGGACAAATTCCGTCTGCTTTTAGTTTTTTTCTTCTTTTCCTTTTGTCGGTATTAACCCTGTTGTTGGGATTATCGATTTTTGCGCGTTTTGAATCCAATCTGTTAAAGCGAATCTAAAATGCCTGTTGTCCAATTTAAAAACGTTTGGGAAATGTATAGGATCAGGTTCTTTGCGAGGCGAAGAACCGCCTGGGAGAGTTTTTGGGCTTTGAAGGATGTCAGCTTCAGCGTTGAAAAAGGCGAAACCCTGGGTATTATCGGAGAAAATGGCGCCGGTAAGTCAACGGTCTTGAAATTGATCGCCGGTTTGCTTAAGTCCGACCGGGGTCAGATTGTTACGCAAGGCCGTGTTTCAGGACTCCTGGAATTGGGGGCCGGATTTCAGCCTGAATTGACAGGTGAGGAAAATATATTTTTAAGCGGCGGCCTGTTTGGATTGAATAAAAAACAGATTGAAGAGCGTCGTGAAGCGATCATCCAATTCGCGGCTTTGGGTAAATTCATCCATGCCCCTGTCAAATGTTATTCGCAGGGCATGTTTGTTCGTCTGGCTTTTGCTATCGCTGTCCATGTGGATCCGGACATTCTTTTGATTGATGACACTTTGGCTGTCGGCGATGAATATTTTCAGAAAAAATGTATTCAGAAGATTTTTGAGTTGAAGGACCATGGCAAGACGATCCTTTTTGTGACGCATGACATTAATTTATTGCGGCAATTGTGTCAGCGCGTCCTGCTTTTTAAAGAGGGGCGGCTGCTCAAGGATGGGCCGGTGGATCAGGTCGTGTCGGCATTCTTGCAGAATATCGGAGAAAAGAAGGGGATCGCCGGATTAAAAGAGGGGGATTCAAAGGTCATTTTTAATAACGGCCGGCTCTTCATAAATTTTAACGATGTACTTTTGACTCCGGGCTTAGGCGCGCACATGGTTTTGCGCGTGGATAATAAATGGATCAGTTCTCAGGAATTTGATTGGGAGGTTGCAAGCAGCGGGGACGGCGCGTGGGTTGCGAGAGGGAAGTTGTCAAGCCCTGCATTAACGCAAATCTGGAAAGTCAGCTTGAGAAATGCCTGTATCGATTGGCAGGTTGAGGTTGAAGAATCGAAAGATCATGTTATCCAGGAAGGATGCGCGAACATCATGCTTACCCGCGCGTTTACGCATTGGATGACGACGTTAGAACAGGGCGAATTTTTATCTCAAGGGCAGGCCAGTTGGAATTGGCAGGCTTTTTTGGATAATAATATTGAGAGAAAGGCCTTGGGCGTTAGGGCTGAGGCAGATCCTCAGGCAAATCTCGCGCCCTTGATTTTTCAGCAAGCCGGTCTTGGCCATGCCCAGATCTTTAATTCCGATGATTTTCTGAATTGTCGCCTGTTGCAGTTTAAGACAACTGTTTTTAACGAGAGTGAAATTTCAGGGGTGGTTTGCCGGCATATTTTTTCAGGAAAAATTCTTTGCGCGGTTGGTGAGCCTGAAAAATTCCTGCGTCAGATACAGGAAGAGTTTGTTTTGGAGGCCGGTGCCTTAAAATGTGTTTTTGATAACGGTCGCCTTATCATTTCTCACAAAGGGATAAAACTTACCAAAGGGGATCATGCGAGCGTTTCTTTTTTTGCCCAGGGGAGATGGTATTCTTCAACATACGCCCAATGGGAGTTTAAAAAAGAGGGTGCAACAAAACTTGTTGCCCGTGGATTTTGGCACAACCTGCCTCTTACCCAGGTGTGGGAGATAGAAATTCTTAATGAATCTGAGTTTAGGGTAAAGGTGGGTCTGGATTTAAATCAGGAAGTAGATATTGAACGCCAGGGCATGACGCTACGATGCGTAGCACAATATGGTTATTGGTTCACAGACACTGATCGCGGGGAGTTCTTGAATGATTTCGGCGAAGTTTTTTTTGATGTGGTTCAGCGTTGTATTTGCGGCGGGGTTGTGGGCTTG
>Ga0310040_1002662_pt1 | contig 11034 bp, 8 predicted proteins | sample EPASupsiteHSE623_FD_200237 | JGI IMG/M metagenome (GOLD analysis project Ga0310040, IMG submission 200237) | Bioremediated contaminated groundwater from EPA Superfund site, New Mexico - Sample HSE6-23 (v2) (version 2) | ecosystem: Environmental > Aquatic > Deep subsurface > Groundwater >... | reverse complement strand
GTGTAATGTCCGGCCCGGCAATAGTCGCCCCACCGGACAGGCGCAGAATGACCCCGGGGGTTCCGGCCGGGTTGAAGGCATGACGGAAAACACCCTTGGTCAGCAGCCAGGCATCTACCTGTCCGGTTGCATCCAGATCACGAACGGTACGGGCAATATCGACGATTCCGGAGATCGGGCCGAGAGCATACCCATGGTCAATGGCGATCACCAGGCTTCGTCCGGTAGCCGACTTAAAGATTCGTTTGAGACGGTTTTCCATTCCAGTCACAGTTTATTCCTCCCAAAATTCAAAAGATAACAACCCCTTTGATCATGTCGAAGCTCTTGGCTCTTTCAACCGCATCCAATATTGAATCAAGGGAATAGCGGTCGGTAATCAGGTCGGCAGCATTTATTTCGCCATGGGCAATTAAATCCACTGCCTGCCGGAAGTCACTCGGTATCGAGGCGAAACTGCCGGTGATGGTGATTTCCTCATAGTGGACCCAGCGCGGGTCAATGTTGATGGTGTGGCCGGCTGGTGGCCCGCCGAAGATGTTGAAAACACCGGCTTTTTTCACCATCGGCAGAGCGCTTTCGACGGCCTGTGGATCACCCAGAGAGGCGATCACCACTTCGGCTCCGTCGCCGCCTGTCAGTTTCTTGACCGCTGCTAACGGGTCCTCCGCCCCCGGGTCAATGATGTAGTCGGCGCCCATATTGGCAGCCATTTCCCGCCGCTTTTCCAGCCGCTCAATCACGATCAACCGGGCGCCGCGCCATTTGGAAAGGATCAGGTGAATAAGGCCCATGGGACCGGCGCCAAGGATGACGACCGTATCGCCCGGACGAACCCCGTTAACGCGCAGGGCTGCCAGCCCACAGGACAATGGCTCGGCTATAGCGGCCAGGTCAAACGGCAAGTCCGACGGCAGTTTAACTACACCACCGATGTTAACGATCTGGTGCGGGATGCGGACAAATTCAGCGAAACCGCCGTCAATGCCGTGAGCGAGCCCGAATTCATGGCGGCACAGGTTATGCCGGTCCCGGCGGCAGAATTCACACTCGCCACATACCGCAATAGGATAAACGGCTACCCGGTCGCCCACGGCCAGGCCGGTTACACCTTCGCCTAGGAGAAATACCTCTCCGGCTACCTCGTGGCCGAGTATGGTGGGGAGGTTTTTGGGCAGCCCCTGACCGAGCAGGGTCTTGACGTCAGTAGCGCAAATACCGGAAGCCCTGACCCGGACGACAATGTCCCCAGGCTGTGGAGTCGGCTGCGGCACTTCTTCAATCCGAATATCATTGACGCCGTGTACCACGGCTGCTTTCATATCGAGTTCCTTCCTTTCTCATCATACAGGAATACAAAACAGGTCCCGCCAGGCCTTCAAACGGTACCCCCGCGCTCCCATTCCCGGACAAGACGGATCAGTTCGTGGACCTTGGCCGGATCCTTGTGCCCAGGTGCAGCTTCCACACCGGAACACAGGTCGATCCCTGAGGGTTGGACCACAGTCAGGGCAGTCCGGACGTTGGCCGGCGTGATACCGCCGGCGAGAAAGACCGGCACCCGGGCCAACTGCGCCATCGACTGCACCAGAGCCCAGTCAGAGACCTGACCGGTGCCGCCGTAGCGAGTTTGCCCGCGAATGGTGGCTACGGTATCAACAACCACTACATCCACCCCGGCCTCAGCCAGGTCGTTTATCCGGGAAGCCCACTCGGACTCCGGTGGTACGGAGCCTTCGGCTCCAGCAGGGGGAAGATGCAGGGATTGCCAACAAGTCAGAGCCGGGTAATCCGCCTTCAGTTCCTCCAACCAGGCGAACGGGATCGGACTTAAGAATTGAATTGCATACGGCTGACACCGCTTCACCAGTAAATGCAGCTGCTGTAATTCGGGGTTGTACACCAGAGCCACCCCGGGGATGGGGGGGCTGGTAAAAAGTTCAACTGCAGCATCGATGGTTAATGAGCGGGGGGAAAAGGCTGTTTGAATGACCACCCCGAAATAATCAGCCCCTGCGGCGGCCGCCAGCTGCCGGTCTTCCACGCAAGTAATACCACAAATTTTAACCTTGCAGCCAGCCTTCATGCCGGTAATTCCTTTCTTCGCCTTGTTCCACAATGCGGGCTCCGGTATTGTCGACCTGGGTTTCGATGATGCGACTTTCCGGGATACCTTGATCGCGCAGGTATTTGAGAATCCGGTTATAGACCAGGGGCTGCCGGGTTACCGCGAAGGTCGTCGGGCCGACGGAACTCATGCCGACCATTTCCGCACCCATCTCGCGGAACAGGCCGGTCAACCTGAATATGTTGGCGCCGTACGCTCCATGCTGTTCGCATTCCGCCCGTTTGGAACCGGTGAACATGATATCCAACATGGCATCACCGATAGCGCCCAAATCACCTTTAACCATTGCAGGCAGCAGATCCAACAGAACCAGGTGCGCTTTGGTGTTGCACAGTCGGGCATCGAGGTAACGGGCGCGCCGCAGTAACAGTCCGACTTCCGCGTCAGCGGCCGTATCCTTGCCGGTGTACTCATCCGCAAGGCTGGAAACATCAGGAATAACGATAATGACACGGGTGTCCGGGAGAGGGATTCGGTAAATCAATTCCGCATCATCGGAACCAACTACCAGGCCTCCGTTTAACCCGACCATTGACCCGATTCCGGTTTCAAAGTTGCGAATAAGATAGTCGTTTCCGGACGCGCTTTCCTCACAGGCATTGTAAACCATCACCCGCCTGAGCTCCCGGTTGTTAAAGGGCCGCCCCAGGGCCTCATTGATGCCGATGCAGGCGGCGCACACCGTGCCCGCGGAAGACCCCATTCCGACGTGGCGGCGCTTGTGGTCATAGAGTTCGATTTCAAAGCCGCCCGGGAATTGAAGAATCTCCTGAAAAATGTGGGCAAAGTGCCGGACAATCAGGGGACGCTCACCGTTAACCACTATGTCGGGCTGCCGGGTGACCCGGACTCTGGATCGGAAGTAGATGCCAAGCCCGAGACCGACGCCGCCGCCTCCCGGCTGGGTTGGGTTGAAGCGGTTCATATCCAGTACGGTCAGGTGCAGCCGGGCCGGTACAGTCACTTCCACCTCCCGTTCTACAACCTCGGACACGGTGCGGGGGGCGACCCCGAACTTCTCAGGATGGACAATAAAGCTTTTTTCCCCAGGTTCAAATTCCTCCAGCACCGAGGTCAGCCGGTCAAACGGGCCACCGATAATGGGAATTTCAATCCGCTGTTTCTGATGTTGTACAAGTGCTTTATTAACTGCCATACAGAATACCTCCTTACTACCGTCCTACTTTATTCAAGAAGAAACTGACTTTGAGTTACCTTGAATCCTTAAAACAAATCGAAACTGGTTGTTCCTCCCTTCCGCCGGGGGTCGTTTGGGGGTGGCAGCGGTGCGCCCAACAAAAAAGCACTCCAGTAGGAGTGCAAGCAGACACTAATAGGTACCCGGTTCTGCAGCCGGTGCTCACCTATACTACCATCCTACCATCCTACGCCGGTTTTTATTAGCTTTCGAACTGGTACACGATCCACGCTAACTCCGGGTTGTACCAACGCTGCCATACTACAACTCTATTATAGCTGTGTGCCGGCCTTAACGGCAAGATCTTATTTGCAGAACCAAGGCTCGGTTTATTGTCTTGCTCTCGGAGCATACCCGACGGCGGAAAGTTTTGCGCAGGATCACCTCAAGTTAAAGGACTGCCCTTAGCTTCCTTACGGACACTGCCCGTAATCGGCCTGTTGCAGGTGAGAATCTGGCAGTTATCCCCGGGAGTGCACAATTCTTCAAGGTAAAACGGTAAAGCTGATACGACCACGTTTCGTTTGTGGAACAGGGCATTGGCGATTAAAATGCTGGTGTTGTTGTGCAAAGCCATTTGCCACCATTTGGGCACAATGAACTGGGGCAGCAGCACCGTAATCACATCCCCGGGCCGGGAGGCATGCTCCTCCGAGTCGATGTATTCGATGAGAGGGCCAACCACTTCACGGTATGGGGATTGTTTAATGATCAGGGGAATGTCGGTGTTGAGCAGTGCCCATTTTCTTCTCAGTTTGTCCGCCTCTCCCTCAAGCCTCTCGACATGGAAGGCTTCCACATGGGGGGTAACGCTCTTGGCATACCTGAGGGCATTGACTACCATGGCGTTCAGGCTGTCAATGGGAACGATGACATGGTGCGAGTACTGGGGTTCGAAACTTAGTTGGCCCAAAATGTCGTTGGGGACATCAAGCTGACGGGCCACAGACTCGTAGTGCCTCTTGATCTTTAGCATGCCGAAGACAATTATCGGTACGACAAGAAATACAATCCAGCCGCCGACCGCGAATTTGGTGATGCCGATGATAACCACTGTGGTGAGGGTGATTAGGGCGCCAAGGCCGTTAACCACGGCTTTGTAATGCCAGCCTTTCGGTTTAAGCCGGAACCAGTGGACCAGCATCCCGGTTTGGGAAAGGGTAAACGAGGTGAAGACACCGAGGGCATATAGAGGGAGAAGCAGGTGTGTGTCCCCTTTAAAGACAATCACCAGGACGATGGCCAGCAGGGCCAGGGCCATAATTCCGTTGGAGAAGTTCAGCCGGTGGCCGCGCATGGACAACTGCCTGGGGACATAACCGTCCTGGGCGATTACCGACAGAAGGGTTGGGAAACCGGCAAAGGCTGTATTGGCCGCCATGGCCAGAATAATGGCCGTTGTTGCCTGGATCAGATAGAACCAGAACCCTTTCCCAAAAACATCGATAGCGATCTGGGAGATCACGGTTTGATGCGGTTGGGGCACCGATTGGTAAAGCTGGGCCAGGTAGGCAACCCCGCCGAAAGTCACCAAGACAGAAATGGCCAGAAGAAGATAGGCAATCTTGGCGTTTTTTTGGGCCGGATGCCTGAAGTTGGGTACGGCGTTGCTGACGGCTTCCACACCTGTCACAGCGGCACATCCAGACGAGAACGCCCGCAGCAGCAGGAACAGGGTAAGCGCCTGGGTGCCAAACGTTATGTTTCCGGGCGAAACTGGAGCCCCGACATAGCTGCCGTTGGCGTGCTTAACTATTCCTACAATGATAAGCGCCAGTATGCCGAAGACGAAAGCATAAGTGGGAATGCTGAAAACCCGGGACGACTCCCTGACCCCCCGCAGGTTGCCGATGACCATCAGTACAATAATGGCGATGGCAATGGCCACCCGGTGAGGGTAAAGTCCGGAAAAGGCGGATGTGATGGCGGCAGTGCCGGCACTAATACTTACGGCCACGGTCAGGACATAGTCGACCGAGAGGGAAGCGCCGGCGATCAACCCGCAAACCGGTTTCAGGTTGGTTTTGGCCACGATGTACGCCCCGCCCCCGTTGGGGTAGGCGTCCACAATCTGCCGGTATGAAAAGGTCAAGATCAGCAAAAGGAGGATAATGGCCGCTGCTACTCTGGGCATCCACAGATATGAGGCCAGACCGATCACTGGCACAAGTATCCACAGCATCTCTTCCACGGCATAGGCCACGGAGGAAATGGCGTCACTGGCCAGAATCGGCATTCCCCAAAAAACGTTGAATTTTTCCTCGCTGAGTTGGCTGTTGGCCAGCCGCTTACCGAGGATCCAACGCATAGGCTGCGTAAACATAATACATTCCCTGCCTTCGCCACAACTTCGGAAAACACTTTCTTAGCAGACAAGCCCTTGGGTCAACTGCCCATGGGAGCAGGCGTTGAAAGCGTGTATGTTCAGCAATAAGAATAATTATATTACTCCGCTTTCAGAAGTAAAGTGGTGATTTTCTCATTTTATGCCAATTTGACCCCAAAAACGGGTTGCGGGGCTCGGTTAATGCCCTTCTCTCGCAGGGCCGCTCTTGGTTATGGGCTTTTCCGTTAGCGTTAGATTTCGAAAGCCGTCGATGCCGAGGGGGATAGCGGGGCAGGAAAAAGCGAAGGAAAACAAGAATAAGAATTACATTGGATTTGGTCTCGAATACCTGAGGAGTGATTGATATGGAAGAAGAAAAGAAACCCGGCCAAAGACCGGGGTCGCTGCGGACGCTATTCAATGTAATCACCAGCCCGGGGGAAGCGTTCCATGCGGTGGCGGAAAACCCAAAACCGCTGGTTCCTGTACTGATCATTGCTGCCGTCAACCTTATGGTTGCCCTCGTGACTCTTCCCAAGACCAAGGAATTTACCGCCATCTTGCTGGAACAGCTGAAAGCACCTCCGGAGCAGATCGCGGCATCAATGAAGGTGATTGGGGTCTCCACTGTGGCGGGGGCTATTGTGATGCCATTATTGATCTGGCTATTGGAAGCAGCTTTCTTGAAGCTTGCGGACCAGTTTGCCGCGCGCTCGACCTCGTTCAAGAGCCTGTTCACGGTTTCAGTCCTGGCCTGGGTTCCTGCGGCCCTGGGGAATATGATCAAGATGGTGTTGGTATTAATGGCCCCGGCTAAGGACCTGATGCTGGTCCAGACCAGTTTGGCTGTTTTGCTGCCCAGGGGACGAACAACCGGGGCTTTGTTTGCGGTTTTGTCCAAGATTGACCCGTTCATTATCTGGAACCTCGTTTTACTGGCAATCGGAGCCGGGGTCGTACTCAAAATCGGAACCAAACGGGCCGCGGCCTACGTGTTTGTTCTGTGGCTGGTTTACGTGGTTCTGGCAGGAATATTGGGGGTAGTCTCCGGTCAGAAAATGCCTGCAGCCATGTAAGCGTGCAGTCTAACATGCTGCCTGAAAAAGTCTTTCACCAAAGGGGCGCCCGGTGCAGCCCCTACCGGAGGAGGAATAATTGTGCCGCAGATATCTTTTGGCCAACGGAAAAAGCTTTTCGTCGGGATCGGGTTGGTGGCCGTGGTCGGCCTCCTGTTTGGCCTCAACATTTTTCGCCTGAACCAAAAAGACGTGCTTGATGTGAAAATAGCAGCAGTGGAAAAAGCTCCCATTGTAGCAAATGTTTTTGCCTCCGGTAAGGTCGTGGTGCATGATCAGGAAGAGATAACAACCCGGGTCAACGGCATTGTTCAGGACATCAAAGTCAAGGGCGGCGATCAGGTGAAAGCCGGCCAAGTGCTGCTCCAGTTTGACAATAGTGACTTGTCCCTGGAAGCAGACCAGGCGGAAGCTTCGCTAAGCGCCGCGCGCGCCCAGGCTGAACTGCAGGAAAAAAGCCAATCCGAGGCTGGGCTGCAGCAGGCCAAACTGGCTTACGAAAATGCCAGGGCTAAGCTTGACCGCAGTCGGCAGCTATACGAGGCCGGGGCCATTTCCCTGGAACAGTTGGAAGCGGCACAGCTGGAGGCCGGCGTCAAGAAGTCGCAGTACGAAAGTGCGCTCACCCAACTCCGTGTCACCCGCCAGTCGGCGGCGGCCTCGGTGAAGCAGGCCGATGCCGCGTGGAAACTGGCGGAAACCCGGCTGTCGGCCGCCCAGATACTGGCGCCGCGCGATGGCACGATACTGGCCCGGAATGCGGAGAAGGGGCAGTTCGTGGCCATGGGAACGCCTGTGTTCACCATCGGGAGCCTAAACAATCTGGAAGTGGAGTCGGAAATCAGCGAGGTTGATATCCAGCGCTTGGCCCTGGGACAGACTGTGGAGATTTCCGGCGAATCCCTGGGGACGGCCAAGTTTAAAGGGCGTGTCAAGGAAATTGCCCCCCGTGCGGAAAGCAAACAGAAGAGTCAGGGGGAACAGACAACTGTAATGATTACAGTGGAGGTTCTCGGTGAGACGGGGCTGCTGCGGCCGGGCTACAACGTTGACTTGAACATCACGACTGCGAGCCGGAAATCCGCCCTCGTAGTTCCTTATGAGGCCGTCGTCGAGGATGGGGACGGAAACGCCGTATTTGTGGTCCAGGATGGGGCGGCCCGCAAGCGTCTTGTCAAGACCGGGATCAGTGACGACCTCCATGTGGAGATCCTGGAAGGGCTGTCCGTCAACGACAGGGTTATCCTCAATCCCTCGGAAACACTCAAAGACGGAGCAACGGTGCAAGTCAATGATTAGAACAAACGCCCTAAATAAGGTTTACCTGAACGGGAACCTGGGGGTTCATGCCCTGAAAGATGTGGGACTTCACGTAGCTCCTCGCGAGTTCGTCGCAGTCATGGGGCCATCGGGTTCGGGGAAGTCCACCTTGATGAATATCATTGGCTGTCTCGATCGTCCCAGCAGCGGCTCCTACACCTTGGACGGGGTAGAGACGGCCAGCGTTGAGGAAGAGGAATTGGCGGCAATCAGGAATCAGCGGATCGGGTTTGTGTTTCAAACATTTAACCTGCTGCCCCGGTTGACTGCCTTCCGCAATGTGGAACTGCCCATGATTTATGCCAACATTCCTGCCGAAGACCGGAAACGGAAGGCGGAGGAGGCATTGGCCAAGGTGGGGTTGGCTGACCGCGGACACCACCGCCCCAACGAACTGTCGGGGGGCCAAAAACAGAGAGTGGCCATCGCCCGGGCCCTGGTGAATAACCCGGGCCTGATTCTGGCCGACGAACCGACGGGCAATCTTGATACCCGCTCCGGGGAGGAAATCATGGCCATTTTTCAGGCCCTCAACCGGGAGGGAGTCACCATTCTGCTGGTTACCCACGAGCCGGACATTGCCCTGCACAGCCAGCGGATAATCCATTTCCGCGACGGGCGGCTGGTCAGGGACGAAAGGGTCCAGGCGCCCGTAGCCGCGGAGACGGTCCTGGCCGAGCTGCCGGCGGAGGAGGTGTCTGGACAGTGAACTGGATGGAGAGTGTCCGGGTTGCTTTGGAAGGGATTTGGGTCAACAAGCTGCGGTCATTTTTGACCATGCTTGGTATCGTCATCGGCGTGGCCGCTGTAATCCTGGTGGTATCCATCGGGCAGGGCGGCCGGTCCAAGCTGATGAATGAGATGGAGAAAATCGGCTCCAATTTTTTTGTCATCTACATCATGAGCGTCAGCACCGACACGATTAGCCCTACGGAAAGGATTAATTTGCAGGATGTCAGGGTAATCAAAGAGCGGGTCCCGGCTGTCATGGCCCTGGCGCCCTCCAGCTACGAGTTCACAGAGGTCCAGAACCGCAAAGGGTCGAAACCGGTGATGGCCATCGGGACAACCGGGGATTTTGTCCGGGTCCGCAATCTGAATCTGACCCGCGGGCGTTTCTTCACCGAAATCGATAATAAGGCCATGCGGCGGGTGGCCATTATTGATGAAAAGCTGGCGGATGACCTGTTTGGGAAAGCCGACCCCATCGGCAAAAAACTGCTCCTCAAAAATGTTCCCACCCTGATCATCGGGGTGGCCAAGGCCGACAGCGGTTTGTTTAACATGGCCGGACAGGCCAAGAATGTCTACATCCCATTTTCCTACTGGCAGAACCTGTTCAACTCCAGCCGCGTCGATCAACTCGAGGGGAAAGCGGTAGACAAAGACAGAGTTAACGAAGCGGTGGAACAGGCCAAGAAGATTCTCAACAAACGGCACCATACCGAGGATCGTTACAGGGCATTCAATATGGATGAACAGATGTCGGCCGCCAACCGCATCATGGGTATCATGACCCTGATTATCGGAGCCATTGCCGGTATCTCCCTGTTCGTCGGGGGGATAGGTGTAATGAACATCATGCTGGTGTCAGTCACGGAGAGGACGCGCGAAGTGGGGATCCGGATGGCTCTGGGGGCGAGGAGGAAGGACATCCTGGCTCAGTTTCTGGTTGAGGCTGTTGTGATCAGCCTGATCGGAGGTGCCATCGGAATGATCCTCGGCATGGCGGGATCGGTGGTCGTGGCTTTGGTGGCCAAGTGGCCGCCGCAGGTATCGTTATCCACAATGCTTTTGGCCCTCCTGTTTTCCGCGGCGGTCGGGATTTTCTTCGGGATTTACCCGGCCAACAAGGCGGCCAGACTTGACCCGATCGAAGCCCTGCGGTACGAGTAGGCCCATCCGTCAAGCCCCGTTAAAAGTTTTGGTAAATGAAAGCCTGGTACCCCCCTGTGGAAAACAAGACTATGGTGACAATAACCACAAACCAGAAAACGGCCCGGACAAGGTCAATCAACAGGTCTTTCAATTGCTCACCTTCTTTATGGGAACCCCGCCGGAGGGGTTCCCTTGTTATGGGATACTGGCCGCTGAAGGCTCTTTGCGGGCGATTTGCCCGCCTGATAATACCTGCGGCCGGGTTTTCAACGAATCAGGCTTTGCCGGACGATGTCGTCGGCGATCAACCGCGCCAACTCCTTGTTTCCCGCAGGGAGCATGTGAACGGAATCGGAAAAAATGCGGCTGTTAATCTCCCAGCTGTAATCAAACAGGCGTAGCCCGGGATAATCGGTCAAAGACCGCAGCTCACTAATCTTCTCCTGCAGAGCTTGATCGTCCACAAGGTTGTATTTGTCATACAACGCCCTGTTCCTCGGGGGAATAAAAAACACGGCATCCCTATTCCGGTTTTTCAGCAGGGTGATCATGTCCAAAAATGCGGCCCATTGAGGGTTGGACCGGTTGGCCATATAGTACCCCAGCTTGCCTTTTACTTTCGTAAGACTGCTGAAATCCTTCTCGTACCAGGGTTTATAGAGGTCAGCGGCAAATGCGGGGACCTGCAGGGGTTTCCAATTGGGGTTCTTGCTCCTGGCATTCAGGTTTTTGAGGACCGGATGCCCCGGTTTGTTGGAGCCGAACCAACCGATATTCAGGTCGATAATGACCATGTCCGGATTTGCATCCAGGATGTATCTAAGCACCTCGTAGCTTTCGGACAGGGCGCAGCCCGGGAGACTCAGATCATAGACATTAATATTCCGGTGGGGCAGTTCCTTCCGGATCAGCCGGGAAAAGGTGGAAGGAATGGTATCGCGGTCCGATTTACTGGTGCTGCTGTACAACACGGAGTCCCCAATGAAGACGACGCTGAATCCCTTGTCGCGGACAATGCTGTTTCTCACCTTTAGTATGTCTGCGAGGCTGTCACTTTTCAACCGGGGGACCGCCGCTTCCCGGGCAGCGGCCCGTGGGGCCGCAGCCG
>Ga0310040_1002661_pt1 | contig 11038 bp, 12 predicted proteins | sample EPASupsiteHSE623_FD_200237 | JGI IMG/M metagenome (GOLD analysis project Ga0310040, IMG submission 200237) | Bioremediated contaminated groundwater from EPA Superfund site, New Mexico - Sample HSE6-23 (v2) (version 2) | ecosystem: Environmental > Aquatic > Deep subsurface > Groundwater >... | reverse complement strand
TGGGTCGGCTCTTTCGTAAAGTTCTGCCATTGTCTGGTAAATGTCTTGGTGTATGCCTTTGTAAAAATCTTCAGCTCTAATAAAATCAACCACTTTAACTATTGCGTCTTTGTCTAACATTAAACAGCCCAGCATGCATTGTTCTGCTTCAATATTTTGAGGAGGAAGTTTTTCCGGCAATTCGTTGACCATACTATATCTTATACGCCATAATTATAAAATCAAGTAATTGCCTTTGCAACAGGCCCGTCTTTTGTGTCTTCTATGGTAAATCCCTGCTTTTCAATTTCTTGGCGCATTTGGTCGGCTTTTTGCCATTCTTGATTTTTTCTGTATTTTTCTCTTGCCAAAACCAGTTGTTTTATTTTTGTTGGAATTGCCCGGTTTACTTTTTTAAAATCAATAATTCCGAAAATATCATTAATTTCTTCAAAAAAATTATAAATTTCTTTTGCGTCTTTTTCAGAAATAATATTTTTGTCTAAATAGCTGTTTTCTTTTTTAATAAAATTAAATAAAACAGCAAAAGCTTTTGGGGTGTTAAAATCGTCGTCCAATTGGCTGTAAAAATCTGCTTTTAATTTTTTTATCAGTTTTAATTGGGTATTTTTGCCTTTTTGTTTTCCGCTCCGCGCTTTTAATTTTCTTAAAAATTCTTCAATTTTTTCTAAAGATGTTCTTACTTCAATCATTGAAGATTCAGAGTAATCAAAAGGCGAGCGCCACAAATTTCTTATTATTAAAAATCTTAATTGCTGGCATGAATTTCTTTTCAAAAAATCATCTATTGCAATAAAGTTTCCAAGAGATTTTGACATTTTTTGTCCGTTAACTGTTAAAAAACCGGTATGCATCCAGCATTTTGCCATGGGTTTTTTTCCGGATAAAGCTTCCATTTGCGCAATTTCCGCTTCATGGTGGGGGAATATAAGGTCTCTGCCTCCGCCGTGAATGTCGTATTGCGCTCCAAAAAACTTTTCTGTAATTGCTGTGTCTTCAATGTGCCAGCCCGGTCTGCCTTTGCCCAGCTCGCTTGGCCAGCATGGCTCAATTTCTTCCTGCCTAAATTTCCACAAGCAAAAATCTCCTCTGTTTTTTTTATCTTTGCTGTAATCAACCCTTGAAATGGCGTCTTCGGCCCCCAGCACTGTTCGGCCCGACAGCTTGCCGTAATTTTCAAATTTGCTTATGTCGTAATAAATTCCGTCGTTGTCTATTTTATAAGCAATGCCTTTTTCCATTAACCTTTTTACCTGGCTTGTTATTTCTTTTATATAGCTTGTTGCCCTGGCATATTTTGAAACAGCGTTCACCCCCAATCCTTTCATTGCATTTAAATATTCTTTTTCAAAAGCCAAAGCCAGGCTTTTTGGCTCAACCCCTTTTTCTTTTGCCCGCATTATTATTTTGTCGTCTAAATCTGTGATATTTTGCAGGTAAAAAACATTAAAACCGGCTAGTTTTAAATATTTTGCAAAACAATCAAAAAAAACATAAGTTCTGGCGTGGCCAATATGCGGAAAATCAAAAACGGTGACACCGCAGACAAAAAGATTTATTTTTTTATCTTTGGCGGGCTTTATTATTTCTTTTTTCTTTGTAAGTGTATTATAAATTTTTAATTTGAACATGTCCTTTATTTTTTAATTCTAGTACTCTTGCAAACATGCTTAAAAATGAAAACGGTATCGTCAACCATAGCATATATATAAAAAATAGGGGAGGGGTGCTGGGCCAGATAATTAAAATTACAACAAAAACAACAGATTGTAAAACCATTTTTGTTTTTCCGTATATGTTTGACTCTAAATATATTTCTTTTGACTTGTAAAATATAGAAACAAAAGCGTTTAAAATTTCCACCATAATCAAAATTAACAACAGCCATCGGTGCATTTCAAACAAACTATAAACGGCTATGGGTATTATTAAAATCCTGTCGGCTGTTGAATCTAACATTGCCCCAAATTCTGTAACCTTATTAATTCCTCTTGCAACCGAGCCGTCAAACAAATCGGTTATCACCCCTATGGTAAACAAAGATAAAATTAAAATTTTATCTGTAGTTCCCAAAAAGAACAGCAAAACAAAAAGCACAAGCCCTATGGCAACTCTTATCCAAGTTATTTTGTTGGGTGTAAAATTGCGGGGCCAGTATGGCTTTATAAAAAGAAAAAGAAGCTCATCTCTGTAATGGTCTAATTTTTCCAAAAAATTCTGTAATTTACTCAACAATTTTTTCATAATATATTATAGTTATTTTACCCGAACTTTCCTTAAATGTAAAATTATGATAAGTTAAATAAATGAAACTTATAGACACTTTATTTTCCTTGCTATGCGGACTGCTGGTTTCGTTAATAGCAATTGAATTTTTAAATGGCTACGGAATTGACCTGGGCTTTTATGCTTGGCTTTTATATTTGCTTTTGCCCTTTGCTGTTTTTATTTTTTTGTGGGCTACAGACCACGCAGGCAGGAAATTTTTGTTTATTTTTCAGCTGGCAAAGCATATTGTGGTGGGCGTTTTTGCAACTGTAATTGATTTAAAGGTTTTTGAACTGCTTACATGGTGTTTTTTAACTTTTTTTGCTATTGTAAACCCGTTAATGTCAAAAGCCATATCGTTTTTGGTTTCAACCTGTTTTAAATATCTGGGCAACAAAAACTGGACTTTTGACAAGCCGGAAAAAGAAGGAATGTTGCTTGAAATGTTTAAATTTTTTCTTGTTGTTATGATAGGGTTGGGAATAGACGTAAGCTCGTTTTTCTATTTTACAAAAATTTTAGGCCCGCAGTTTTCAACACCCGAAGATGTTTGGATAAAAGCAAGCGTAATTTTTGCAGCCCTTATTGCAGCCATGTGGAACTTTACCGGCGAAAAATTCCTGGTATTTAAAAAATAATTTTATGTCGCAAGCGTTATACAGAAAATACAGACCTCAAAGCTTTGCCGAAATTATAGGGCAAGAGCATGTTGTTCAAACTTTGGCTAACTCAATTTTGGCAAAAAACATTTCTCATGCTTATTTGTTTTGCGGGCCAAGAGGGTCTGGCAAAACAACAATTGCTAGATTGTTTGCCAAAGCCATAAATTGTGAAAAACCGAATGGGGCAGAGCCCTGCAACAAATGTTCTTCGTGCCTTGAAATTATGCAGTCAAAATCGATGGACTTAATTGAAATTGACGGCGCTTCTAATAATAGTGTTGATAATGTTAGAGAGCTGATAGATGGAATTAAATTTGCCCCAATAAAATCAAAATACAAAATTTTTATAATTGACGAATGCCACCAATTAAGCAAGCAGGCTTTTAATGCGCTGTTAAAAACTTTGGAAGAGCCTCCAAATCATGCAATATTTTTGCTGGCAACCACCGAGGCGCACAAAATGATTGCAACAATAGTATCAAGATGCCAAAGGTTTGATTTTAAACGCCTGCAGGTTGCACAAATTATAAAAAAGCTGGAATTTATTTCCAAAAAAGAAAATGTGCAGTTTGACCAGTCCTCGCTGTCTTTAATTGCTTTAAATTCACGCGGGTCTTTTCGCGACGCCGAATCTCTTTTAGACGAATGCATAAATTTTTCCGGAAACAACGGGTCAATAAAAACAGAAGATATAAAAGAACTGCTGGGAATTGTGGAAGTGGGGCAGATAGCTGATTTTGTTGATTTGCTTATTTCAAAAAATACCAAAGATTCAATTGTGTCTTTAAACTTAATGGCAGACAATGGCTTAGACATGCAGGAATTTGCCAAAACTCTTGTTTATTATTTAAGGCAGTCGTTGCTTTTAAAAATAAATCCAAATTTTTTAACTGCGCAAAACACCGGGCTTTCACAGCAAGAACTTGAAAAAATAAAAGTCCAAACAGCAAGCCTTGCACAAAAAGACATACAAAATATGCTGGAACTTTTTATTGATGCTGAAAACAAAATGAAATATTCGGCCCTAGTTCAGCTTCCCATAGAGCTTGCCATTGTAAACATAACTCACCAAGAAAGTTAACGAGTGGGTGAGTAGCTAGTGGGGGATTTACCCCCCCCTTTTTTTGTTGACAAAATTTGGCAAAGTAGTAGTATTTAGACAGTCCTGTTCTTTCCGGTTCTTTGACAAAAAGGATAAAAAAATGGAAACAATTACAGTTTTTTTAATTTTTGTTGGTTTGTTTATTTTATCTGTTATATTGTGGAACTCGATAGATACTATTACTTACGGCGTTTTTAGATGGTGTGTTATGCATAAATGGGAAAGGCGTGAAGAGATAAGTAGCGAACCTGTTATATGGGGTAATGACGGACAAAACCATGGGCAAAATGTATATTATAGAATGGTATGCCTTAGATGTGGTAAAGAAACAGAGATGGGGTATCACGAAGATTAGTATGTGTTAGCTTTATAGGAGAATAGCGATGAGAAATTTTATCTGTAAATTGTTGTATGTTGTTTGTCTTTTTGGTGTTCCCATAGCTTTGTTTTTTATTGGATATTTTATCGCTTCTATTCTCCCAATGAAAGAATCAGAAATGGTTCTCTATACAGACTCCGCGGGTCGTTATCATTGGTCATCGCCGGCAGAAGATGCAAAAAGCGCTAAAGCCGGAATAGGGCTTACTCTGGCAATAATAGGCTTTCCATTTGGTCTTTATTTTGGCGGGCAGATTAATGAAAAGTACAATTATGGCTACTATTACAAAAAAAGATGTTTAGAGATAAGAAGACAGTTAGAAGAAGAAAAACGGTTAAAATAAGTAGATATATACCCCGAGATAATATCAACGGGTTTTTTGTTGCAAATTTGCCGGGGTTTTTGTTTTTTGGGTAATTTTTTGGTATAATTATAAAAAAGTAAATAATTTTTTAAATATGAATATATTTTTTAAAGCAGTAATTTTATTTTTAGTAATTTTTTTATTGGTTAATCTTTTTTATTTTTTGCTTTTTACTTATCAAAAAATACAAAATGATAGAAATTGCAGATATAGCTTATGTGGAATGATTTATCCTTCGTACACCGAGTTTGCAGATCCATACTTTTTATTAGACGAGTTATTCCTTTCTTTTTGTATTTTCTGTTTAATTAGTATTATTTGGTGGATAAAAATATTATTTGGCAAAAAGTAAATAATTCATACTAAAATAAGTTTTAATAATACCCCGAGCATTCGTTTGCTCGGGGGTTTTTTGTTTGACAAAGAAGTAAGATTGTCAAAAAATCGCCATTCCGGCGATTTTTTGGTATAATAAAAATATGAAAAAAGATTTTAAAAAATGGATGGGGCAGAAAGCGAAAATTCATAACGACAAAATACGTCCATTTTTTCATGAGCGTGAGGTTTGGTTTTCGTCTCTAGGAGAAAATGTCGGATTTGAACAAGATGGTGGTGGAGAAAAGTTTTTGAGGCCGATACTTATTTTAAGAAAGTTTAATAACGAGGTGATATGGGCGTTGCCACTTACGCGAACGGATAAAACAGGCAAGTATTATTTTCGTATTTCGTTAGTTACCGATGAAGACAATGCGGATGATCGTCCAAGCGTCGTTATTCTTTCACAAATTCGGCTGGTTGATGCAAAGCGCCTACAATATAAAGTAGGAACAGTTAAGGAAGACGAGTTCATAAAAATAAAAGAAGCGCTGATAGCGCTCCTAAAATAGTTACTCCCGCTTTCGCGGGAGAGGGCCGAAGCCATTTGTATATTAAGTATAGCAAAATGAATAGACCTTGTCAATAGACAGAAAAAATATTGTCCGGTTGAGTTATTCGGAATTTCCGGATAACTGCCGAATTCGAATAAAAATCCAACTTGTTCCAAAATGGAAACAGTTCAAAAGAGGTGAATAAATAATCACTAATTTGCTTTCGGCATAAGATATATGGATGGGGAAAAACGGGAAAATATAAAAATCGCCATTTTGGCGATTTTTTGGTATAATAAAAAAATAATTAAAAAAATAAATTTATGAATTTTGTAAACATAGAAAAAACTAAGAAAATTTTAATTGGCGCGGCGGTTGTTGTAATGGTTTTTACTGCTTTATATTTTTGGGGGGAAAAGGCAGGCAACTTTTTTTGGACAGAAGAAGATGAGTTTGTAGGAATGCCGGAAGAAGAAGACGAACTTGCAGGAATGCCGTGCTACAAAAGCAATGATATTGCAACAATAGAAATTAGGGGAGAAATAGTTTCTTATTTAGACAGCTCAGATGCTTATGACATAGTATCTTCGGAAGAAGTTATTTCTTGCATAAATAATATACAAAACGATGAAAATATTAAAGGAGTTATTGTGGAAATAAATTCAAGAGGTGGCAGTCCTTTTGCATCAGAGGAAATTATGAAGGCATTAAAACAATTAAACAAGCCAACGGCAGCAGTTGTAAGAGAGAGCGCGCTATCTGGAGGCTATATTATAGCATCGGCGACAAATAAAATATTTGCCAGCGCGTTTTCGGACGTTGGGGGAATTGGGGTGACCATGTCTTATTTGGATTATTCTTTGCAAGATAAAGCAGAAGGAATAACATATCAGCAAATATCTTCAGGCAAATTTAAGGATGCGGGCGACCCCGATAAGCCGTTAACAAAAGAAGAGTGGGAACTATTTATGCGGGATGCCGAAATAATGCATGAAATGTTAGTGGCAAATGTGGCGGTAAACAGAGGTTTAAATATAGAAAAAGTTGCAGAATTGGCCGACGGGTCTTCTATGCTTGGCGAAATGGCAAAAGAAAATGGCCTTATTGATGAAATAGGTGATATAAATAGCGCCGAAAACTGGCTAATAAGCGAAGCCGCCAAATAATTAATTTAAAATTTTATGGATGGGGAGAAACGGGAAAATATAAAAATTGGAATGATTGTGGACATTGTTTTGAAGGCAGACCAGAAAACAGGCAAGCTTACCCGCGGAATAGTGGCTGATATTTTAACCAGCTCGGCTTTGCATCATAGGGGAATTAAAGTTCGGTTAAAAGATGGGCAAGTTGGCCGGGTGCAAAATATTTATCCTTACAAAACAATCAACGGGCAGGAGTACCAGGAAGGCCTTACATAGTATGAAAAAATTTTTTAAATTTTTAAGAAATATTTTTTTGTTGGCTGTTGTTTTATTTTTGGGTATTAATTTTTTTATTTATATTAAATCAAAGCCATATATTTATAACAATGTTTCAGAAGCTCCCAATTCAACGGTCCAAGTTGCAATTATTCCCGGGGCCGCTGTGTTATCAAACAACGATTTGTCTCCCATATTAAAAGACCGAGTGGACATGGCCATTAAATTATATGAATTAAAAAAAGTTTCAAAAATTATTGTTTCCGGAGATAACAGCACAGTGGGGTATAACGAAGTTAATCCGGTTCGTATTTATCTTTTAAATAAGGGCGTGTTAGACCAGGATATTTTTCTTGACCACGCCGGTTTTAATACTTATAGCACAATGTACCGCGCCCGAGACGTTTTTAAAGTGAGTTCTGCTCTTGTTGTAACCCAGTCGTTTCATTTGCCCCGTTCTGTTTTTCTTGCCCGCGAACTTGGAATAGACGCGCATGGAGTTAACGCCGACGCCGGCCATATTCTTTTTAAAAATTATATTAGAGAATCTTTTGCAAACGTAAAAGCGGTATTGGATTTAATGTTAAAAACAAAACCAAAATATTTGGGGGCAGAAATACCCATAACAGGCGACGGCCGATCCAACCCATAAATTATTTGATTTATGCACAGGGTTTTATAAACTTGACATTAAAAAATATGCTATAATAGATAAATAATAATATATTATTTATCTATTTTTTTAACATGGCAGATATAAGAGTTATAGATTACATAAAAAAAGCAAGGTCGGTTGGGCAAAAAGATGAAAATATTAAAACTACTTTGCTTCAAAACGGCTGGTCGGAAGAAGAAGTTAATGAAAATCTTTTGGCAGTTGGAATGGAGGCTAAGTCTTCGGCAGAAGAACGGGCTGCATCGGCTCAGCAAGAAGCTACTGCAAAAGCACAGGCGCAAACGCAGGCAGAACCAACTTATGCTAAACCAGAAGAAAAAGCCAAGCCCACAACTTCTATGTATTCTGACATGGACTCTGGTTTAATTGGCACCAGCCATAGGCCGTGGCTTTTAATTAGCATAGTATCTATTTTAGTAATTATTGTTATTGGCGGAGCCGTGTTTGCCTTTATGAAATATCCAAATTTTTTAAATAATACAGGCCAGGTTTTAACAAACATACAGCCAAACACAAACAATAACCAAGAGCCGGCTTTTCAGGTTCCTGCATTTGCCGAATATAATTTAGAAAGCACAAAATATACTCCAAATTTGCCCGATTACCAAATAGTTGTGTCAGAACTTGCCAATTTGTCTAATTTTGAACAAAGCCAAAAAGTTTCTTTTACAGAAGTCCAAAAAACAGCGCTTTCTTCAAATAATTTTTTTATATCGGCAAATTACGATAAATTTTATTCAGCCGATGCAAATAATGAATATGCCAACAGAAATGACGACTGGACCGGATTATATAAAACTATGGGCGGTTCTTATAATGTGTGGGAAAGACAGCCGGAAAATTCGGTTTTTATATCAACAGATTTTTTAACTCACGTTTATCACAAATTAATTGATGAAGAGTTTACATATATTGAAGAAGTAAATTTTTATCCGGCTCTCAAAGCCTTGAGCCAGTCCATGCTTAAGGCCTCTGCCGACGCATATGCTTTGGCAGAAGATGCAAAGCAAAAAGAAAGTTATGAAAGATTATCTGCTTATTACTTGGTCACTTCGGCAATTTTAGAAAACGCGTCAAAAGATTATGACAATTTTAAAAAGAATAATTTTATAACAGATACCAAAAGCGATACAAAAACAGCGGTTTTAGCGCTAGCCGGAACTTTGGCAAAAAGTAATAATGTTTCAGATGTTGCAAAAAATATTGCCGTGCAGGAAATTGGATTAATTTTTGACGCAAAAGGACTGGTTTCTTCGCCATTAATGGGAAAATTTCAGCCGGGAATGTTTGAAGATTATACACAATTTACGCCAAGAAGCCATTATTCTAAAAACGTAATTTTGCGCAATTATTTTAGAGCAATGATGTTTTACGGCAGAATGAACTTTTTACTAAGCAGTTCCGAATTAACCCGCGACGCCTCAAATATTACCTTGTTGCTTTCTGAAGCAGATTCAAAAAGATGGGAATCAATTTACCAGCCAACTTCATTTTTTGTGGGCCAGTCAGACGATTTAAGTATTTACGAATTTAACCAGGCAATTGAAAAAACCGGTTTTACCAGTTCAGATGAAAGCGATGAAAATATTACAAAATTGCAGGACGAATTAAAAACTTACAAAAATCCACAAATAATGTCGTCTGCCATAATGAGTGTTGATGTTCTTTCAACATCAAAAGAAGAACTGCAAAACTCAACAAAAGGATTTCGCTTTATGGGCCAAAGGTTTACTCCCGACGCCTTTATATTTTCAACTTTAACGCAGGGAGACGAAACGCCAGATCCAAAAACAGGCCAAAAATTGCCAAGCACGCCCACAGCTTTAATGGTTTCTACTTTAATGGGAAGCAAAACTTCGGGTGAATTATTAAATACCTGGATACAAAACAACGCTCCAAATTCAGACAAAGTTATTGCAGACAGAATGGCAACCTTACAAAATTATTTTGACAAAACAACCGAAAAGCAATGGACGCAAAATATATATTGGTCATGGCTTTATACAATAAAATCATTATTTAAAGACACCAATGTAAAGGGCTATCCTGTGTTTATGAAATCTGCAGACTGGAATAAAAAAACCTTGCAATCATATCTTGGCTCATGGACAGAATTAAAGCACGACACTTTGCTTTATGCAAAACAAAGCTATGCCGAAATGGGAGCCGGCGGACCCGAAGAGTCGCCTGCAAAACCGGTTGCAAAAGGATACGTTGAGCCAAATGTTGATTTTTTTGACCGCTTAATAGCTTTGGTAAACTTAACTAACGATGGTCTTAAAAATTTTGATATTTTGCCGGAAAATCTTGAAGCAAGAAATAATACATTTAAAGAAGCTTTGCAGTTTTACAGAACAATGGCGGTGGCTGAACTGGAAAATAAAAAAATTAGCGATGACGATTTTGAAAAGCTAAGATTAAGCGCCGGAAATTTAGACAATATTTTGCAGGCGCCAGATTCTCAACTACAGCTTGAAAGCAATGCCAGGTCAGCATTAATTGCCGATGTGCACACAGATGTAAAACAAGGCCAAATACTTTATGAGGCAGACGGCGTGCCAAATTACATTTTTGTTGCGGTAAAAGACGCCAACGGCACCCGCTTGACAAAAGGACTGGTTTATTCTTATTATGAGTTTACCGACGCGCTAACAAAAAGATTAACCGACCAGGACTGGCAAAAGTTTAATTATTCTGACTCAATTAAAAAGCTAAAAATGCCAGATTGGAACAAATCGCTAATTAAATGATAAAAAAGAATGTTATCATAACCATATTATTTATAGCCGCTGTATCAACAGCGGCTATTGGTTTTTTAGTTTTGCAAAAACCTTTGCAAAACTATTCAAAACAGGCATTTTTAGCAAGTATATATAATAACATAGAAAATTATGAGGATATTTTTTTAAATTTGCCCAAAACCTTAGAAAACCCAAACATTAAGGCAGGAGTGGTTTCACATCATTTTTTGGCAAAAGAATTAATTGCAAATTTTTACAATAAAATAAGCAACAAAAACGTTGATACAATATTTTTAATTTCTCCCGACCACTATAACAATTTTTTTGCTTCAGGAACCATAGCTTACACAAGTAATTTAAATTGGAACACACCGTTTGGGGTTTTAGAATCTAACGAAAAAATTATAAATTTGTTAGCAGGGCAGGGGATTATTGAAAAAAACAATTCTTTAATGGGGTTAGAACACGGCATTTATGTTGAAATTCCTTTTATAAAGAAATTTTTTCCAAATGCAAAAATTGTGCCTTTGGTTTTAAATACATCGGCAAATTTTAATAA
>Ga0310040_1002657_pt1 | contig 11044 bp, 9 predicted proteins | sample EPASupsiteHSE623_FD_200237 | JGI IMG/M metagenome (GOLD analysis project Ga0310040, IMG submission 200237) | Bioremediated contaminated groundwater from EPA Superfund site, New Mexico - Sample HSE6-23 (v2) (version 2) | ecosystem: Environmental > Aquatic > Deep subsurface > Groundwater >... | reverse complement strand
GTGACGATGACGATGGTGTAGTTGGTGCGCAGTTCGCCGATCAGATCTTCGATCCGCATGGTTGATTTGGGGTCCAGGGCCGAGGCCGGTTCGTCCATGAGCAGGATCTTCGGTCCGACGGCCAGAGCCCTGGCGATGCAAAGCCGCTGCTGCTGGCCGCCCGAGAGCCCCATGGCGTTGGCGTGCAGCCGGTCTTTGACTTCGTCCCAAATGGCCGCCTGCTGCAGGCTCTGTTCGACAATCTCCGCCAACCGTCTCTGGTCTTTTTCGCCGTGAATCCTGGGGCCGTAGGCAACGTTGTCGAAGATGGACTTTGGGAAGGGGTTTGATTTCTGGAACACCATCCCCACCTCCTTGCGCAGCTCCACGACATCGGTGCCCGGCGCATAGATATCTTTTTGGTTGATGGAGATTGCCCCCTCAACCCGGCTGTGGGGGATGGTGTCGTTCATCCGGTTCAGGCAGCGCAAAAAGGTGGACTTGCCGCAGCCGGACGGCCCGATCAGGGCAGTGACGTGCTTGGCCGGGATCAGGAGGGAGATGTCAAAAAGCGCCTGGGTCGGCCCATAAAAAAAGTTGACCTGGCTGGCAGTGATGACCATCTCCAGATCTTTTGGATAATTTGGGTAAATAGACTGTTCTACCATCGGTATTTTTTCCTGAAATGGGTTCGAATGAGTATCGCGCCGAGGCTTAAGCCCAGAACCAGCAGGAGGAGAATCAGGGCGGTGCCATATTGCATGTGCCTGATCCGGTCCGCCTCCGGATGTTGGGTGGCAAGGATGTACAGGTGATAGGGCAGGGCCATGACCTGGTCGAAAATGGATTTGGGCAGCCTGGGGAGATAAAAGGCCGCCACTGTCAGGAGGATGGGGGCGGTTTCTCCGGCTGCCCGGCCGATGCCCAGGATCGAGCCGGTTATCATGCCGGACATGGAATAGGGCAGGATGTTGGTGCGGATCATCTCCCATTTTGTGGCTCCCAGCGCCAGGCTCGCATCGCGAAACCCCTTGGGCACGGCGCGCAGCGACTCTTCACTGGCCACGATGATGGTGGGCAGCACCATGCAGGCCAGGGTCAGGCTGCCCGCCAGGATGGAGGGGCCGAAGCCGCAGAAGAGCACAAAGATGCCGAGGCCGAACAGGCCAAAGACGATGGAAGGAACCCCGGCCAGGGTGACGATGGCCAAGCGGATCAGGGTGTTGAACCGGTTCTGCTCGGCATATTCGGCAAGATAGATCGCACCGCCGATCCCCAATGGCAGGGAAACGGCGATGGTCCCTGTCACCAGATAAAAGGTGCCGACAATGGCCGGGAAGATGCCGCCCGCCGCTCCGCTTCTCCGGGGAAAGCTGCTGACGAACTGCCAGTTGAGGGCCGAGGCCCCGTGCCTGATGATGTCGAACAGGATATAGCCGATCACCAGGACAATGGCGTAGGTGATGAGCCGCAGAGAGAGAATGATGAATTTGTCCGCGGTGTTGTTCGTCATCATTTGTCGGCCTCGCAGTGCGCGAACACGGTGAAACAACGAAAAGTTGCTCCGCCGACGGTGCGGGCTTGCTTTTTTCTGCTGGCGTTCAGTGGACCTGCGCCTTGGCTCTTCTTTTGCGAGATCGTCTTCATTTGTTGAAATCGCAACAAGCCGCGATTACAACGGTTATTGCTTGGCAACCCTTCGATTTTGTGTTGCGGACCTGTGGCATTGTTCCCTTTCTGCGAGATCGTCTTCATTTCATCATGCCGTATTTTTTCAGCACGCGCTGTGCCACGATGTTGAGGAAGAAGGTGATGACCAGCAGGATGATGCCTATCCAGAAAAGCGCCTGGTAGTGGACGCTGCCAAAGGGCACCTCGCCCATCTCCGCGGCGATGGTGGCGGTCATGGTTCGCACCGAAGCCAGGGGGGATGCGGTGAGAATAGCCGAATTGCCGGTGACCATCAGCACTGCCATGGTTTCTCCGATAACCCTGCCGATGCCGAGCATTACCGCGGCCACGATCCCCGGCAGGGCCGCGGGCAGGGTAACCCGGAAGATGGTTTGCAGATGGCTGGCGCCCAGCGCCAGGGAGGCGTTTTTCAGGGCGTAGGGCACGCTGACCAGGGCATCCTCCGACAGGGAGATGATGGTGGGGATGGCCATGAGCGAGAGGAGCAGGGCGCCGGTCAGGGCGGTGAGTCCGGTGTTCAGGCCGAAGAGTGTTTTAATGAAGGGGGCTACCACCAGCAGGCCGAAAAAGCCCAGGACCACCGAAGGGATGCTGGCCAGGATTTCAATGAACGGCTTGAGAAATTCCCGTTCGGTGGAACGGGCGATCTCCGCGATGTAGATGGCCACCAGCACGGAGATGGGCACCGTGACCAGCATGGCCAGGGCGGTTACCAAGGCGGAGCCGGAAAGCAGGGGGCCGATGCCGAAATGTTCTTTCTGGAAGGAGACCGGGATCCATTGGCTGTCCAGAAGCTTGCCCAACCCGGGACTCAGCGCAAAAGGGCCGGCCTCCTTGAACAGGAAGAGGAAGATCAGGCAGACGACAAGGACGCTGGTCGAGGCGGCGCTGACCAGCAGCAACCGCATCACCTTGTCGGTTATGAAGAGCTTACGAGACCGGGACATATCCCGTTTCTCTCACAATTTGCTGCCCTGCCGGACTCAGGCAGAAGTCGATGAACTGTTGCGCCGTTTTCGTCGGCGTCCCGTTGGTGTAGAAGAAAAGCGGCCGGGAAACAGCGTATGCTCCGGAGCGGACCGTCTCCTCGCTGGGGAGCACCGGGCCGGGCTGGTCAGCGGCCTGAACGCCGAGGGTTTTGACGGTGGTTTTCGCCTCGGCGGCAAAGCCAAGGCCCACATAGGCAATGGCCCCGCGGTCGGCGGCCACGGCCTGCACCAGCGCCGAGGTGCCGGGCAGCAGCCGGGCGGAAGAGCTGAAGTCCTCCTTGTTCAGGACATGTTCCTGGAAGAAAACAAAGGTGCCGGAGCTGGACTCGCGGGACAGCAGGAGAATGGGGGTGTCGGATCCGCCGACCTCCTTCCAGTTGGTTGCCTTGCCCGTGTAGATCAGCCGCAGTTGGTCAATGGTCAGGCCGTTCACCGGGTTTTGAGGATGCACGATCAGGACGATGCCGTCGCGGGCCACCGGGATTTCCACCGGGGAAATCTTTTTTTGTTCGGCTTGTTTTTGCTCCTTTTCTTTCATTCCCCTGGAAGCCGCGCAGATATCGGTGGTGCCGTTGATCAGGGCGGCGATGCCGGTGCCTGAGCCGCCGCCGGTCACGGAGATGTCAATATCGGCATGGGCTTTCATGAATTCTTCCGTCCAGGAGCTGACCAGGTGGACCATGGTGTCGGAACCCTTGATGGAAAGGGTTTGAACGGGGGCGGATTGCTGCGAGGGGCCTGAGTCGCAACCGGTTATCGCCGCTGCGAGCAGCAGGCCAAGGGTCAAGGCAACTTTTTTCATGGTTTCCTCCGGGTGCGGTCGACAGAATGGTTGGGGTGGCCCCAACGAAAAAATGCGTGGGGCCGGTGTTTGTAACCAGGTGATTTTACGGGAGCCGAGCGAATTAAATCCTGCATAGCCCCGATACCAGAAATTCCAGCTATTTGCCAGTAAAAATTATACTCAAGATTGTCTTGCGCGCCCGCAAAAAAAAAATAGTCGCTGCGGTCCGCAGAGAATAGAGGGTTGCGATGATGATCAGAGCGGCGGCCGTCCAGGAGGCCGAGTTCGGGGAACCTTTATGAGCTCTCCTTGGCGGGGTGGTCTGCCGCTTGCGAGCGGCGGCGCGTGTGCAGCATAAAGTAGAGGACCGGCACCGCCATGCGGCTAATGAGCAGCGAGGCGATCTCCCCGAACATCAGTGAGATGGCCAGTCCCTGGAAGATCGGGTCGGCCAGGATCACCGAGGCCCCGACCACCACGGCCAGGGCGGTAAGGAGCATGGGCCGGAAACGGATGGCCCCGGCTTCCACCACCGCTTCCCTAAGCGGCAGGCCGTGGCTGATCCGCAGCTCGATGAAGTCAACGAGGATAATGGAGTTGCGCACCACGATTCCTGCTCCGGCCATGAAGCCGATCATGGAGGTGGCGGTGAAAAAGGCGCCGAAAGCCCAGTGGGCCGGAAGGATGCCGATCAGCGAAAAGGGGATGGCTGCCATCACTACGAGCGGTACGGTGTAATCCTTGAACCACCCCACCATGAGCATGTAGATGAGGATCATCACTGCGCAGAAGGCGAAGCCCAGATCCCGGAAGACCTCCAGGGTGATGTGCCACTCCCCGTCCCACTTGATCGCCGGTTCCAGCTCGGAAAAGGGCTGCTTGAGGTTGTAGACGGAGATCGCTTTCTGCTCGCCCCCGTAATCCCTGCCGTCGAGTTCGGCAATTTTCTTGTTCAGGGCGAAGATGGCGTAGGCCGGGCTTTCCGCCGCCCCGGCCACGTCGGCCGTCACATAGATAACCGGTTTGAGGTTCTTGCGGTAGATGGGCTGGTCAATGGGCGCTTCGCTGACCGTGACCAGCTCCCGCAGGGGGACCAGGGGGCCTGCCGGGTTGAGGCCGGAGCGGAGCTGGGTGTTGAGGATGCTCTCAATCCGCGCCCGCTCTGCCCGGGGCAGCTCCAGCACGATACTGATCCCTTCCTTGTCCTCGGGCAGGTGCAACAGGCTGACGGCCAAGCCCTTGACCGCCAGATCGACGGCCTGGGTGATTTCGCCTTCGGAAATACCGTTGAGGGCTCCTTTTTCCTTGTCCACCGCGATCACGGTTTTGACTCGCTCCGCCTCCCGGTACCAGTCAATATCGACCACCCCTTCCGTGGTGGCGAAAAGATCCTTGACCCTGGCTGCCAGCTTGAGCCGCTGCTCATCGGTCCGGCCGTAGATCTCGGCGACCAGGGTTTGCAGCACCGGCGGCCCCGGCGGCACTTCGGCCACTGCCACGGCGGCGCCGTACTTTTCCGCGATTGCCGCAACCTGAGGCCGGATGCGTTTGGCGACCTCGTGGCTTTGGGCCTTGCGTTCACCCTTGGGCCGCAGGTTGATCTGGATATCCGCCAGGTTGGTGTTGTTGCGCAGGTAGTAATGGCGAACCAGGCCGTTGAAATTGTAGGGCGAGGCAGTCCCGGCATACACCTGATAGTTGACCACTTCCGGTTCCCGGGCGATGAGCGCGGCCATTTCCCTGGCGACCTGGGTGGTTTTTTCCAGGGGGGCGCCCTCGGGCATGTCCAAAATAATCTGGAACTCGCTCTTGTTGTCAAAAGGGAGCATCTTGACCTTGACCAGCCCGAAATAGACCATGGCGCAGGAGCCGAGGAGCAGCCCGCTGATGGACAGGAAAAAGACCAGCCGCCAGCGGGCGTGGGCAAGGAGGGGGTCCATGGCCCGGTGATAGAGACGGGTAAAGAAATCCGTCGGCGCGTGATCATGGTCTGCCGCTATGTGCTCTGGGGCCGGAGAGGTGTTGTTGGGGGAGATCTTCTTTCTCAGCACCCGTACGGCGGCCCAGGGGGTAACGGTGAAGGCGATGAGCAGCGAAAAAATCATCGCCGCGGAGGAGCCGATGGGGATCGGCCGCATGTAGGGGCCCATCAGTCCGCCGACAAAGGCCATGGGCAGAATGGCGGCGATCACCGCCCAGGTGGCGAGGATGGTCGGGTTGCCCACCTCGTTCACCGCTTCGATGGCGATGGCAAGGACGGATTTGTGGGTGTTTTCCGGCAGCCGGAGGTGGCGGACAATGTTTTCCACCACCACGATGGCGTCGTCCACCAGGATGCCGATGGAAAAGATCAGGGCGAAGAGGGTGATGCGGTTTAAGGTATAGCCGTACAGATAAAAGAGCAACAGGGTCAACGCCAGGGTCGAGGGGATGGCAAGGATGACGATGACCGACTCCCTCCAGCCTAAAAAGAAAAGGATCAGCAGGGTCACCCCGAACACGGCGATGCCCATGTGCAGCAGCAGTTCGTTGGATTTCTCCGCTGCGGTTTCGCCGTAGTTCCTGGTCACGCTCACCGTGACATCGCTGGGTATGAGGGTGCCCTTGAGGGTCTCGATCTTGGCCAGCACCGTTTCCACCACCTGCACGGCGTTGGCCCCCGGCCGCTTGGCCAGAGAGAGGGTGACGGCCGCCTCTTCCGGCTGCCCCTTGCCTGAACCGAAAAGGACATAGTTGGTGGGGTCTTCCGGGCCATCGACCACGCCGGCCACCTCGTCGAGATACACAGGCCGGTTGTTGTACACACCGACGACGATGCGGCCGACTTCCTTGGCCGAGGTGAGAAACCGGCCGGTCTGCAGAAGGATTTCCGTGTTCAGGGATTGCAGGGTGCCGGAATACGATTGCAGATTGGCCTGTTGCAGCTTGGGAATGATCTCCGTTGCAGTCAACCCGCGGGCGGCAAGGCGGGCGGGATCGAAGAGGACCCGCACCTGACGCCGGGCGCCGCCGATGAGCTTGGTCTCGGCCACCTCGGGGATGTTCTTGACCGCATCGTCAAGCTGGGAGGCGAGCCGCCGGAGGGTGTAATGGTCATAGCGCGGGCTGTGCAGGGTCAGGGCGAGCACCGGCACATCGTCGATGGTATGCGGCTTGACCAGCGGCGGCACGACGCCGTGGGGGATGCGGTCGAAGTTGGTGGCCAGCTTCTGGTTGAGGCGGACGATGGCGTCTTCCATCTTCTCGCCCACATAGAAGCGGGCAACGAGCAGGCACTGACCCGGCATGGAGGTGGTATAGATGTATTCCACCCCGGGCAATTCGTAGAGGAGCTTTTCCATGGGGATGGAGACGCGTTCCTCCACCTCCTTTGGGGTGGCACCGGGCATGGCGACCATGACGTCGATCATCGGCACCTTGATCTGCGGTTCCTCTTCCCGCGGCAGCATTGCAACGGCCACGATTCCGAGGAGCAGGGAGGCGATGATCAGGATGATGGTCAGCCTGGATTCGATGAAAACCGAGGCGAGCCTGCCGGCAAAGCCGTGTTGGTTGTCCGGGGTGTGGTTCATCACGGCACGATGGTTACGGGTTGTCCGTCAACAAGCCGCTCTCCGCCCTGGATCACGACCTGCTCTCCTCCGTTGAGGCCGGTGAGGATCTCCGCCTGGCCTTCCCGGTGTTCCCCGCTGCGCACCAGGCGCAACTGGGCGGTATTGTTGTGTATCACAAAAATCCGCTCCATCTGGCCGAAGCGAAACAACGCTGTTTCCGGCACCAGCAAGGTATTGACGCCGTCCCCGCCGGGAAGAGCGACCCGGGCGTACTGCCCGGGTCGCAAGGAATCGCCGCCGTGGACTCTGATTTTCACCAGCGCGGTCCGTGAGGCGGTGTCCGCCGACGGCCCGATTTCGCTCACGGTTCCGGTCTGGGAAAATTCGGCCGCCGGGACCGTAACGGCAAGTGCGTCCCCTTTTTTGATTTTCAGGGCCGCCCCCTCCGGTACTGCGGCTACTACCTGCAATTGTCCGGTGTTTTCCAATACCAGGAGGGGCATCCCCGGGGTGGCCAGATCGCCGGCATTGGCCATTTTCTGCGAGATGATCCCGGCAAAGGGGGCGGTGATCAGGGTGTAGTCGCGCATGGCCCTGGCTTCGCGAAGGCCTGCCTCAGCCATCCGGTAGGCATCTTCCAGGGATTTTACTGTTTCCCGGGTGGAAGCGTCTTGTGCCAGCAACCGTTTTTCGCGGTCTAAATTCCGTTGCGCCTGCCCGAATTGCGTCTCGGCCTGCGACAGCCGGGCGGCAATCTCCCCGGCGCTGATCCGTGCCAGCAGCGCGCCTTTTTTCACCGCGGATCCCAGTTCCACGGGCATCTCCTCGATGGGCCCGGATATCTTGGCACCGATGGTCGCCCGCTGGAGCGATTCCACGGCGCCGGCCACCTCCTTTTGCCGTTGGGCCGCCTGGCCGGCCACGGTGATCACCCGCACTTGCGCAACGGGAAGGGGCTGGCTGGCGCCGTTGTGGCCGGGATCCTTGCACCCGGCGGCGGTGAGGAGCAGGCACAGGGGAAGCACGGAAAAAAGATATTTGTGCAGCATGGTTTCGATTTCCTGTTTCAGGGCTTATTTGACGGGTCGTAACAACGGCCCTTCGACAGGCTCAGGGTGAGCGGATATTGTCTTAGCGTATTGATCCGTTCATGCTGAGCCTGTCGAAGCACCTGTTTGAAGTAGATTTCGAGCGGTTACGATTTTATCTTAATTCGATCGCCATTTTTTTAGTTTGTGGTTTCCGGTGTTTCCGGAAACTGGTCCAGGCCCAGGGCGCGCCGCAAATCGGCAACGGCAATGCGCCGGGAGGTTTCCGCCGCGATGCGCCGCACCCGGGCGTCGGTCAACCGGTTTTCCACCCCGAGCAGATCGGCGGAGAGCAGGGTGCCCTCCTTGAAGCGGAGCCGGTTGATGCGTGCGCTTTCCTGGGCCTGGGCCACGCTCTTTTCCGTAATCTGCAAACGCTCCCCGGCCTCTTGCAGGGCCAACTCCGCCTGCTTCACCTCAAGGGTGATGGCCAGTTCGGTTTTGCGTTTTTGTTCCTGCGCTTCGGCCAGCAGGGCGGAGGCCCTGGCAACCTCGGCCCCGGTCCGGCCGCCCTCGGAGAGGTTGAACCGCAATGTGACTCCGGCCTGCCATGATTCGCCGGAGCCGCCGGTGACATAGCCCGTGTCGGTGTCGTATCCGGCATAGCCTTCCAGGGAGGGATAATAGCCACCCTGGGCTTGGCGGACCTTGGCCTTGGCCGCCAGGATGAGGGCCTCCATGCTTTTCAGCTCAAAACGGTGTTCAGGGCCTGCGGCCTGCGGTATTTCCTGAACGCAGCCCTGGGCCGGGTCAAGCGCCGTCGGGCCATCGTCAAGCCCCATCAGGCCGAGGAAGATCCTGCGGCGTAACTCAAGGGTGTGGCGGGCCTGGCTCAAGTTTTCCCGCGCCGTGGCCTGTTGCACCTCCAGATCAAGGAGGTCGGCCTTCAGCAGGACTCCTTCCCGGTAACGGGCCTGCGCCACGGCCAGGGAGGCAGTGATCGCATCCACCGATGACTGCCGCGCCATGACCAGCTCTTCGGCCTGGATGACGAGCTGAAAGGTCCGGACCACCTCAAAGGCGAGCTGGGCCCGGACCGCCCCGAGCTCCATGCGTGAAGAGACCGCCTGGGCTTCGGCGGCCTTCAACCCGGCCAGGTCGCGGCCGCCGTTGAAAAAGCGGTAGCCGAGCCGGACCCCCATGTTCAGGGTATCGGTGCGGCCGGGATTGTTGAAATCGATGGCGTTGGTGAAGGTTCCCTGGTTGAGGATGTTGCCGAAGGAATACATGGGGTTGTCGGTTTGCTCGTAGCGGGAGTTCAGGTCAAGCCTCGGGGAAAAGGAGGATCTCTCCATGGCGATGGCGGCCTGGGCCGCCTCGATCCGGTTTTTCCCCATCCGACTGTCCGGGTTGTTCCGCACGGCAAAAAGCACCGCATTGCGAACTGTCCACACCTCCGGCCTGGGCGGGGCCTCAGTGGCCGCCCCGGCGGCAGGGGAAAAAAAGGCTGCCAGCAGGAGGGCAACACACAGGGGGCAGAGCCTGCGCCAGGCGAAAAGGCGGCGATTGGTGTTTTCGCAAGGAGATAGTGGCCGGGTCATGGTTCCGTGTTCTCTTGTGTGCAGGCCGGAGGGAGGCGAGAAGCCTTCCCTGAATGTTTCAGTATTTAATTTTATAATTACAAACTAAATTATCTGCCACGTTTTTTTTTTGGTTTTTATGGCCGCGGAAAGCGCGCTCGCCATCGGCATGCCGCTCCACAACAGTATATCATGGAGGAAGGGCCCGGCGGCAAGGGGATTTCTCTTGCAGTTCGTTCAGAACCACTGCTTCTTTTTGAAGTAGGCCAGCATGGCGAGGACTGTGCCCGCCATCAGCAGGAGGGCAAAGGGGTAGCCGAAATACCAGTTGAGCTCCGGCATGTTGAACGGACTCGCGCCGGTGTTGAAGTTCATGCCGTACAGGCTGGTGATGAAGGTGAGGGGGATGAAGATCACCGCGAAGACGGTCAAGACCTTGATGATCTCGTTCATCCGGTTGCTCACCGAGGAAAGGTAGATGTCGATCATGCCGGAGATGATGTCCCGGAAGGTTTCCACCGTGTCGAGCACCTGGATGGTATGATCGTAGAGATCCTTGAGAAAGATCCTGGTCGATTCCCCCATGAACGCGGTCTCATCCCGCTGGAGTCCGTGGATCACCTCGCGAAGCGGCCAGACCGACTTGCGGAGCAGGATCATCTCCCGTTTCAGGGAATGGATGGCCTGGAGGGTTTCCGGGGAAGGCGCGGCGATCAACTCCTCTTCCAGATCCTCGATCTCCTCGCCGATTTTTTCGAGGACGGAAAAGAAATTGTCAACCACCCTGTCCAGCAGGGAATACAACAGATAGTCGGTCCCCAGTTTCCGGATGCGGCCCTTGTTGGTTTCCAGGCGGGCCAGCACGTCGTCAAAGATGTCGTCGTCTTTTTCGTGGAAGGTGAGGAGGTACCCGGAGCCGAGCACGAAGCTGATCTGCTCCATGCTCATCTCCCTGGCGGCGTCGTCATAGTTGATCAGGTTGATGACCAAAAACAGGTACTCCTCGTAATGGTCGATCTTCGGACGCTGGCCGGTGTGGAGGATGTCTTCAATGGTCAGTGGATGCAGGCCGAACTCGAGGCAGAACCTGTCCACCGCCTCGGCGTCATGCAGGCCGTGGACCCTGATCCAGGTGTTGCTGGGGGTTTCCTTCAGCAGGCGAAATTCGTCGAGCCGGACAGGGGTGCTGACCGAAAGGCTCTCGGCATCGTAATCGACCATGTTCAGGCCGAATTTTTCCGTGACCCGTTCGCCGATGAACACGGGGCTTCCCGGGGGAAGCCCGGCTTTCCGGGAGGATGTTTTGACCAGTTTCAGCATTTCTGTTCCCCAAAATGGAGGTGGTTTTTTTCGACGGCGGGGTGCGCCGGCAAGGCAGTTGGTTGCCAAAATAAGGATATCATATCCATTGCTGTTCCGTGAACTCCATTGTCCGTTG
>Ga0310040_1002656_pt1 | contig 11044 bp, 11 predicted proteins | sample EPASupsiteHSE623_FD_200237 | JGI IMG/M metagenome (GOLD analysis project Ga0310040, IMG submission 200237) | Bioremediated contaminated groundwater from EPA Superfund site, New Mexico - Sample HSE6-23 (v2) (version 2) | ecosystem: Environmental > Aquatic > Deep subsurface > Groundwater >... | reverse complement strand
ATCGATGTGTTGAGGCCGAAGAACGGTGTTCCATGAGTATCGCTGAAGCAATGGCCACACGTCTTGCATTTGAGAAGCGCTCTATTATCTTTCCCGTATCGTTCCTTCAGAACTATGTTTCCAGCACTGGTTTTCCCATGATCGGGGCAGTCCTCCCTGCCAACACCAGTAGTTCGATAAATCCAGCTCTTCATCCATTGCTACATCCCAATCATAGTTGGAGGAGCCAATATATAAATTATTCAGTCAACCGAGTACACGACCAGAAACCGGACTGAATTGTCTATGAAGATTTGCCAAATAATCTACACATATCCTCCGTATATACTGGGGGGTGCTGATATTCATGCGTATAATGCATCGATAGAGTTAGCGAAAGGACCTAACGAATTGGTAATCATAACTACAACTCCATTTAAAGGATGGCATTCCTTGAGTCCCCATCTTATAATAGAGAATAATATAAAAATTTATAGTTACTATCCACTAAATATCTATTTCTGGCTAAATTCAAATAGTAAACCAGCATATCTAAAAATTCTTTGGCACATGTTGGATATATGGAATATCCATAGCTATTTAACAATAAAGAAAATATTAAAGATGGAAAATCCTGACATAATACACATACATACTCCTATTGGGATTTCTTTGGCCGCGTTTAGTGCTGCAAAATGTGCGAAGAAACCTATTGTTTTTACCGTTCATGATTATCTTACTCTATGTAGGAGAATACTTCTTTTAAATAAAGATAATCAATTTTGCGACGAACCAAGCATTATTTGCAAATTATACAGACGTTTTTCTAAACATATAATTGATTCTAGCATTCAAGCCATAATCTTTCCATCAAAATTCGTGTCAGACTTATTTGACAATGTTGGGTTTTTTAAAGGTTCCAAACGCGTTATAATCCCCTTAGGAATAAATTGTGCAAAGCAACAAAATAAGAAAAAAAATATTAATATAAATGTTGTTTATATAGGTGGCGTAACAAAACAAAAAGGCGTTAATATTCTCATTAATGCCTTTAAAAAAATAAATAATGAAAATATTAAGCTTCATATTGTTGGAAAAGGGTCAGATGAAGAAGAATTTAAGGAAATATCATCGAATGATTCTAGGATAATATTTCATGGTTTCTTGACTAATGAAAATCTGTCTGAAATATACAGACTCTCAAATATAATGGTCATGCCGTCGTTATGCATTGAGACCTTTGGCCTCTCGATAATTGAAAGCTTCAACTATGGAACACCAGTAATATGTAGCGATATAGGTGCATATACTTCTCTCGTAAAAGATGGAGTTAATGGTTTCCTATTTAAGCCTGGAGATGAAAAACAATTAACTGAATTGCTTAAAGCTGTAATAACGGATACATGTCTTCTAGGAAAATTAGAAAGTGGTGCAGCTGAATCTGCATGCGCGTTTGATCAAAAAAAGAGCATTGAGAAACTTAATGATCTCTATACTTGTTTAATTAAGTCCTATCAGGATAAGAAGTGATGTTAAGTTGAAACGAAAAATGAGTATTGCCATAATTACTTTGCCTATATTATATTCCGGAATAAATCCCCTCTCTAATCTTATTGATGTATTATTGGAGCTTTCAGGCCATATTTACCTAATTACCGGAAATGAAGGTAACGCCTTCAAGGATAAACAAGGAATCAATTGTTATGGATTTACAATCAATTTTGCAGACACAAAACCTAGAATAATTTTCAATTATCTGTTGATTCAACTATATACGTCGATCGGCTTGATCAAAATTATCAAAAAAATTGATGTTATATTCTTTTATTTTGGGGAAGCCGATATCCTTCCAATGGTATTAGCCAAATTATTTAGAAGAAAGGTAATTATAGTCTTAGGAGGAGACTTATCATTGAGTGGCAAACTTCAAAGGAGCCCCCTCGCCAAAATAACATCGGCCATATGCAATCTGAGTCTCTCTCTGACAGATCGAATAATAGTCTATTCGAAGAGGGCCATCAAAGATCAGGGCCTAGAGATTTATAAAGAGAAAATCTTGGTTACACACAAGCACTTTTTAAATTTCGATAAATTTTACATAATTAACCGGTTAGGGGAGCGCGATAATGTAGTAGGCTACATAGGACGCTTAAGTGCAGAAAAGGGAATTGTGAATTTTCTAGATGCGGCAATTAAGTTATCTCAGAAGAATCCAGATATAAAATTTTTGATAATAGGTGATGGAGATATGAGAATTATCGTTGAAAATTCCTTGAAAAATCACAACAATTTTGGGGAAAGAGTCACTCTGACTGGATGGATTTCGCATGACGAAATTCCCTATTATCTAAATAAAATGAAATTGATCGTCTTACCTTCTTTCACGGAAGGTTTGCCCAACGTTATGTTGGAATCGATGGCCTGCGGAACCCCTGTGCTCGTGACAGAGGTGGGGGCAGTGCCAGATGTAATACGAGATGGTGAAACAGGATTCATTATGGAAAGCAATTCGCCAGAATGCATTGAATATCATATAATGCGATCTTTGACCTCACCACATATAGATGGGGTGGTAAAAGAGGCTAGGCTGCTTGTAGAAAATGAATTTAATTATCAACACACGGTGGAACTATTCGAAAATGCGGTCGGCGAGATCTTCCGTTAAGATTTCTATGGTAGACATTTCTAATTATATCGAGAAACTAGATAAGATATTAGCAATTATAGGATTATTCCTCTCATTCCTACTCACGATCTATTTAGCTATCCATTATCATCGTTTAGTTCCCGTTCTTCCAGGAATTCTTATTTTCGCGTCATGTTTAGCTTGGCTGTTAATCAGGAATGATATATTTCGGATTTCAATTAAGGAGGATGTTCCAAAATCTAAATCCTTCCTTTTCAGTAATATATTGATAATAATATATATTAGTTTACTTATCTTAAGTTCTTATTCCATACTTTGGAGGGATTATTTATATATTCGTCCATTAAGCTATTTTGCAATCATATCAATTATGTCTGGAATTATTGCAATACAAATTTTTTATAGTGATATAAGATATAAGGGACTTATTTTTATCCAAATAATTCTTTTGGGTTTTAGCATTACGTCGTCGGAACTATTTCTATTCCCTACAGTAGTTGGGATTGACCCATGGTGGCATCAAATGTTCACTGAGGTTATCATTCGAACGGGTCATATTTCTGGAATATATGATTATTCGATGCTTCCGATTTTTCATCTAATTGTCTCATCTGCATCATTTATAACTGGATTAAATTATAAATTAGCTGCGTTATTTTCCATATCATTTACTCAAATCATTATTAATGGCATGTCTGTATTCCTATTTGGGAGATTCCTGTTCAATAATTATAAAATTGGATTGTTGGCATCACTTTTATTGGTTACTGCAGATTATCATATATATATGTCGGAATGGATAATTCCTACATCCATTGCCGCAACATTCATTCCTATTATTCTGTACTTACTTTTCAAATTAAAAGAAAAAAATGAAATCATTTCGATAGTTCTTTCAATGCTACTTATGATTACTTTAATCATGGCCCATACTATTACATCTGCATGTCTGGCTATGTTATTAATCTCTTCATACATAATTTCCAGAATTTATAGTTCTAGAACTCTTAATATTTCTAATCTGACTAATTCTCGCCCTGCAATCTCAATTGCCATTTTCGCATTTTTTTCGGTCTCTATGCTCTTTTGGTGGACCTTTGCCACAAGATCAATAAATACATTATCTGTGCTATTTAAATGGGGTTTTAGTATAGATTATTTCATTAAGACGCCTGCACTTGCTTCTCAGATTGCAGTACCTATTTTCGAGCAACTTTTTTTCAGTCTATCTACTTACATCTTCTTTTCTATTTCCCTTATTGGATTTTTCTTTATGGTATCTAATCGGGGCAATCGATATTGTTTGAATTTTGCTTTCATTGCATTAATACCACTTGCAATCGGATTCTTTTCCTTTATCTCCGCCCATTCAGTAGTTGAGGATAGATGGTGGTACTTTGCTCAAGTGCTATTATGTATCAGTCTCTCTTGTTCTTTAACAATACTATCTTCTGTAACTGTTCACAGATTTTCCATCTCCCAATTAATTCCTATATTTTTAGCAGTATTAACATTCTTTATGATATTAAATCCTATAGCTAATATTGACAATAATATATACATTCCTAATACATGTATTAGGTATGCATTAACAGATGGGGAATTAAAGGCCGCATACACATTAATTGGTCTTTGCCAGGGAAGAGTCGGCACTGATGATTATTATGGGTTCGCATTAAATAATTTAAATTTCAATAGTGAAGTGTTTAGTGCTGATAGGGAGTTAAATTCGGGTAATCTCATTGATTCAGATCTATCTTATTTTCTTATAAGAAATCATATCATCCATAACACTTTTAAACTGTATCAAAGTCTTTTTAAACTTAGATATAACCTTCATGCAATATTTGACAAAGATCATTTCAACAGGATTTATGATTCGAGCTCGGTTTATATTTATAGGAGGCCAATATGAAAACCAATTGTCTTCGAATATGGTTGCTTTTGCCTGATCCATATACTCAAAGTATGCCGGCCCGAGCAGCAATAACCGAAATCTATGGAAATTTTTTACCAAAATTAGGTCACAAAATAGTTTGGATAACTCCCGGATGTGAGGAGAGCAAATTTCATTATAATGATATCTCTGTAATCGCGTTGCCTTATGGTCAATCCACATTTTTGCCAAAGCGCTTTATTAATCTATTTCACTCATTATATAAAAAATATAAGATTATAAAATTGGGTATCACAACTGATGGGATTGATGTTATCCAGGTACGAAATAACATCTACGATGCCCTTTTGGCAGTATATATAAAACAGAAGTTCAATATACCATTTGTGTTTCAGTATTCATTTCCGCAATTAATTTTAAAAAAAGAACAAGCAAGCACCTTCTTCGAAGTCTTATTTAATAAAGTAGAATATCATATATTGGAATATATTTTCAACCAATCTGATTTAATTCTGCCTATAAGTGATTGGATGGAAGATGAATTGATTCTAGCTGGTTTAAAAAAAACTAAATTGATGGTATTTCCATTGGGGGCGAATATAGAATCATTTTCGCCTAATAATGATGGATCAAAGATCAAAAATATGTACAGTCTATACAGTTATAAAATTATTGCCTACATAGGTTCCTTGGATAAATTAAGACAACTAAGTATCATAATTTTAGCTTTCCGGAAAGTGCAACTAAAGCATTCAAGAACAAAATTGCTCATTGTAGGAGAAGGGAATGATAAAAATGATCTCGAAAAACTTTCAATCGAACTAGGTTTGCAGGAAAGTATCATTTTTTTAGGCAACGTTTCTTATTTTGATATCCCTTTTTTTATTTCTGCATCAGATATTTGTTTAAGTCCGATTCCCCCAACTTCTATATATAAAATAAGTTCTCCAACTAAGCTATTTGAATATATGGCTTCTGGCAAACCAATCATAGCTAACCAAGAAATTCTAGAGCATAAATATGTCTTAGAAAGCAGCAATGGAGGCATCCTAGTAAATTACGATGCTAATCAATTTGCAGAAAGCATTATAGACCTTATCGAAGATCCCCAAAGAGCAGCAAGATTAGGGAACAATGGAAGAATCTGGGTTGAGAAAAATAGGTCCTATGAGGCAATGGCTTGCCTTCTAGAGGCTCGTTATTACACATTAATACGGACGAATAAAATATGAGTTTTGGATATGTCCCGTTAGCAGACAGAAGAAATTCGATATTAAGAAAGATGTTTGGATGGATGTATGCGGTACGAAGAATACAAGCTCCGTTTGTAGTACGAATGCTAGATCTGAAAAGTGATTCAATATTTATTGATATTGGATGCGGAGGAGGTAATTTTGTTTCTGAGATGTCTAAGAGATGTGTTTCAATCGGACTTGATATCATCCCAGAAATAAAATCTTTATCATTTGTGCAGAAGAAAAGAAAGAATTTGCATATTATAAGAGGGGATGCTTTACGTATTCCATTCAAAGATAATACGGTTGATGCCATCTTACTCGGAGGAACTTTGCAGGCAATTAAACAAGAGCATTTACTACTCAACGAGTGCCATAGGATACTAAGAAATAATGGTTTGTTAGTTATATATATAGTAACACAACGAAAAGGAATAAAATCAATGTATAAAAATAAAATTTCCAGATGTATTCTAGTAAACGCATTCCATCTAACGGATACATACGCGAATTTTGAAAAATACTATATAAAGAAAATAAATATGACAAGATTTTATACGATTGATGATTTGACCTATCTATTGAATATAGAAGGTTTTGGCGCGGAGGAAATGATATTTGCTCCTAGTATCATCGGATCATTGATTCATGATATTTTATTTTTAGTTACACGCAGATTTAATTTACCTGGACCCAATCATCCGATATACTTCCCCTTCATATATCCACTTTTATACATTGCGGAAAAACTAAGTAGAGACAAATCAAGTGGAAATGAATTAATATTAAAAGTAAGGAAGTTGTATCACAATGAATAATAGATTTAATAATTGGAAACATAATGCATGCCACAGCCTTTTTGACAAGAGAATAGGGCGAGTTCCATCTGGTAAAACTTATGTCTGCCTTACATTCGATACAGAGGAAGATTGGAATTATGATTCCGATCAAAACACTAATATATATTTCAATTCCTATAGATATATCTCATCCTATGCATTCAATGAACTTCTAGATGGTTTGTATGATAGAGATATCAGCGCTACCTTTTACTTAACTTTGGGTATGGCCAAATTGGGCGAGACTTTGAAATATCTAGTCAAAAAGAAACACAATATAGGTGTCCATGTACATCCACATAATTTTAAAAATACAGTTTACCCGTATTATACAATAGTTGATGGAGATCGATTGACCGATTATAATTTAGAAACGCAGAAGGAATGGATGGAAATTACCAAGAGACAAATAGAATCGACAATTGGTCATCCAGTTCATCTATTCAGATCGGGTAAGTTGGCTTGCAATAATGAAACAGAAAGAGCTGCAAAATTAGCAGGATTTAAAGCTATATCAAACCATAGCGGAATTTCTTATAATAGGTATTTAAGATTATGGAATCTGGGCGTAGGCGCTCAGGATATTTTTGACTTTCAAACATATTCAGATTTGGCTAAATATATTAATCTACTTAATTCCCATAATGAATCTATCATAATTTTTTCTGCCCATCCCATGATGCTATATGATTACAAAAATAGCTGTATTCGACAGCATCAATTGAAAACTTTCTTTAAATTTATCGACTATATAATAAGTAGAGACATAGCGTTCCTTAATCAGGAACAATTGCTATATTTGTTAGAATAGAAAAAAATGATTAAAACAGCGCACCCAGCTGCGAGCAGCGGGGTGCGCTGTTTGACTTCGAAGCAGCTTTCTTCTATATTTGTGTGTGTTTAGGTTATCCATTACCAAGGGCATGCGTTTAGCTGCTAGCTTTGCCGTGAGCATTTGGAGACAATTCAGTCCATTCTGTCCTCAAGTTGCCAATGTCGTCATGATTCGCTCACGAATCAAAGTTCCTTTATCATTGCGCGGTGTGCCCAAGATCTTTCTCAAAAACGACCTGCGATCTCAATGCTCTTTCGGCTCTATTATTGGTCGGCTCAACTCCAGGATTAATGATAAATGTGAACCAGTAGTCAGAGCCATTGTTGAATTTTTCCAATGAACTTTCTCGGTCGAGTACTCTTTCGTGATCCAGTGTCGAAGCGCTTCTCGCGCCAGTTGCCATAAAGTCTTTCTGACTTCTGGCGGGGGATCGTTTTCCATAGCTTCGGTTAGTATCTCGTAAAGCTCTTTGAGCGCATTATGTAATGGAATCGCTTCCTCGAACTTCTCATCAATGTCTTTCGACTTTCGAAGTAGATTCGCCCAACATCGTTGAATGCGATTTGTGAATCTGGCATAAGGTTTCCACCCGTTGCATACGATTATTCCCTTGAATCTCCGAGTTAAGACTTCCATCAGAATCTTCATACTCGCATCGTAGCGGGTCGTGATCCAAAAATAGGTTGAAGTTTTTAAAACTCGCATACAGAGATCTATCTTGTGAACAAGTTCTAATCGGGACCCATCATCGAAATCCGCATCCAATGATGCGAGATGCAGCCGCAGATCAAAATTACAGCCTATAACTGATTCACGACCCTCTCTGTGAACCGAAAACAAAGTTACGATAATTCTGATCAAGGGGATCTGGGCAACGAAAGCTCGACGATTTCGGGATTCCATAAAACCGAGGTTAGGGAGTGCGGCCCGAAGCATACCCCATCCTTCAGGTGGGTTGGCCGCATGCAGTTTGATTCTTGTATAAGTCGTTGCCAAATTGCTGAAATGCATCCCAGTAAATCAATTTTGCTAAGACCAGCAGCTTATCGCCACGCGGTTCAACTTCATCACTATATTCCTGTAAGAGAGAAAAGTCAATGAGTGTCCTCATACTACATAACATGATATTAATATCATATAAAAATTCCTATTAAATGGGTTTTTCGAAATTCCTCGATATTCAATGGAAAGTGGATCTGACTGTATGGAGCTTTTTATAAAACAATTTAATTCAAGATGGTTCAAATGAGCACAATCCGACGAACAGCTAAGAATATTTCTGTACTAACCGTATCTCAATTCTTTATATCAATACTGACGCTTGTCCTTTCGATTTTTATTGCCAGACGATTGGGAGATTTAGCTTTCGGTAAATATTCGTTTGCTCTATCGTTTTCAACCATTTTTTTTGCAGTACCTACTGGGTTGGATTCTTTGATTGTTAGAGATGTATCGAAGGACAATACGTTGGCCTCCAAGTATTTAGGAAACGTCATTGTTATGAAAGGTATTCTCGCCATTGCTATATTGGGATTAATTTCAATTATCACTAATCAAGCTCATTATTCGGACGATAAAATAATAATTATCCTCATTTTTTCTCTATATTCTGCTATTCTGACTGTATCAGGAACTTTCAAAATGATTTTTCAATCTTTTGGAAAAATGGAATATCAGGCTTTAATACAGATCATAACACAGTCAATAGTTGTTTTACTAGGATTGACTGCCATATTTTTAGGTTATGGCTTGATAACAATAGCTCTAATTTTTGTTATAGGAAGCTTTTTAGATCTAGTTCTAAGCTTCTATATCAACAACAAATTCGTTAAACTTTCTATTGAAATAGATGCCAATTTATGGGAAAGGATAATTAAAACGGCTCTTCTCTTAAGTTTCATGCCGTTAGCAGCTATTATTTATACCAGAATAGATACCATAATGCTTTCTGCAATGGATGGAGATGCCGTCGTAGGATGGTATAATGCCGCATACAATCTAGTCTTAAGTATGAAAATAGTTCCAGGAATTCTTTTGACTGCGCTTTTCCCAGAAATGTCACGATTGTTTGTTTCCTCGAAAAAGTCTTTCAAGGTGTGTTACGAAAAATTGGCAAAATATCTATTCATTATCGGCTTGCCATTAACTATTGGGACTTCAATCTTGGCCGATGAGATCATTCCATTTTTTTACGGGGCACAATTTGCTCATTCTATAATAGCCCTAAATATTTTGGCTTTTGACATCTTACTATATTTTCTCTACATGGTTTTGCTATACCTGCTTGTGATTATGGAAAAGCAAAAAGTAGTTGCACTCATAGCTGGGTCTTGTGTTTTAATCAATATTGCAATAAATTTAATTTTAATTCCATCATTCAGTTACGTAGGTGCAGCAATTGCCACAATATTCACTGAGACGATACTATTAGGGCTATATTTCCATTTCGTTTCGATATATATGTATAGAATAGATTTACTAAAATTAGCCATTAAGCCTAGCATTGCATGTTTATCAATGGCTATTTTTATTTATTACTTTAAATTTATAAATTTAATTGCAGTTATTTTTTTGGCAGCTTTTTTCTATTTCACAGTTCTTCTCTTGCTAAAAACGTTCACAGAAGATGAAATCCATTTGTTCAAAAATGCAAGGTTAAGCTTTACTCGCTTTTACAACAATAAATGGTGAAAATAACTCTGGCGGCTTATTTAGGAATAACTTGGAGAGAATGCTTACGGAACCTTTTGAAGGAACATAACTCCATTCCATAGCACTGTATCCTGCTTTATTTAATACATTAGAAAGTATAGACTTGTTAAAAAATTGAATGTCATCGTAACCAAAAAGTCCTATTTTTCTGTCCTCTTCACTACCTCCATAGCGTTTTACATTCTTACCTAAGAGGTATTGAATCCTTGAAAATATATACGAAAAATTTGGCACGCCCACAATGATGGAACCATTTTCATTCAGATTATTTTTGAGTTTTTTTAATATCGATATGGGGTCGATTAAGCTTTCAAGGACGGATGATAGTATGATTACATCATAGGTTCCCGTCAATTTATCTTCGTCTAAATCTAATTTAATGATATCAATAAATTTTTCTTTTGAAGCCTTTATTGCATCATCTGAAAGATCCAAACCAATAACGCGGCAATCTTTTGAATCTCGAAGATACGCTAATAACCCCCCCCTGCCACATCCACAATCAAGTACAAATGAATTTGATGGGACAAGTTTGATAATAGACGGAAAGTATTCATTCCAATCCTGCTTATAGTATCCACCTAAGCTTTCGTTAAACAGCAAATTTCCTTTATCCCTCATTAGTTGCACATCCTCTCATTTCCTACACCATATTTAATAATTGATACTGACTTACTATTTATAGGTGATTGTAAAGATTTGCCCTTTTATAAAGGGTTGAGTTGTATGGTATGGAGTTCCACCAGTTAATAAACTTGTGTCGTCGTGATATCGATTGTGTAGTCCTGAATGTTTGGACTTTATATACTTCAGATGAGTTCTTATATTCGTTATTAATCATTTAAATCAGTCTCCATCCGATTCAGGAACATTCCTAATTTGCACCCCTCTGGTAGCCTT
>Ga0310040_1002654_pt1 | contig 11066 bp, 9 predicted proteins | sample EPASupsiteHSE623_FD_200237 | JGI IMG/M metagenome (GOLD analysis project Ga0310040, IMG submission 200237) | Bioremediated contaminated groundwater from EPA Superfund site, New Mexico - Sample HSE6-23 (v2) (version 2) | ecosystem: Environmental > Aquatic > Deep subsurface > Groundwater >... | reverse complement strand
CGGAACGCTACTTTACAAAGGCCCTGAGCATAGACGGCAATTACCAGCCTGCGCTTCTCGGGATGGGTGCCATCAAGTATGCCGGGAACAGATATGCAGAAAGCGTTCAGTACCTGCACAGGAGTCTCAAGCTTTTTCCTCAGGACCCCGCATCAAACTATTTTGCGGGCATGAGCTATTACAAAACCGGCTACTACAAGTATGCCCTCATCTATCTGAAGCCTTTCTCAGACGCTGTTCCAAAGCACCCGAGGATCCACGCTGTCCTGGGTCAGTGCTACGAACAGGTCGGCGACTACCAATCGGCATACAATCAGTACGGAATGCAGCTGCAGGTATCTCCGAACAGCGAAGCAGGCAAGCTGGCAAGGACGCGCGCACAGGCCCTCAAAATGAAGTAAAGGCGGTTTCGGGTTCTCTGTTTCAGGTTTTCAGTTTCTTTCCCGCCTTTTCTTCCACGGAGGCTATTTTGCCTTCCAGCCTGTCTGAGGCGCCTTTGCGGATGTCGAATTTGACCGTCGAATAGATACGGCCGCAGTCCGGTTCCAGTTGTTCATAGCATTTCTTGATGACGGACAGGGCTTCGTCCATGGTATCGACCTCGACCACCGTGCCCATGGGGGTGAGACGGTACCGGGATGTGCCTTCGTCGATGACCTTGAGGAGTCTCGAGACGTATGCGCTGACGCTGGCGCCCTTATCTGTGGGAAACATGGCGAATTCGAACAAAACGGACATAGGCAACCTCCTTATCTTGTTGCCGGCGCGAGGAACGGCCGGGTGCCCGACGGTAAAGGCCGGAACACCCGAAGCCGTTTTTTTATCGTAATCCCGGAGCCTGTTGTCTTTTTTTCCCGCACCTGGTCTTGTATACTAGTATAAAATACTTTCTGACAGGATGGAATGATGACGGTTCGGGATCGAAAGATTATTCTCATCGCATCTGCGGGTGTTGTCTGTTGTCTCCTGGTTCTCGTTCTCTTTCTCGTGAGATATGCCAATACCATCGCCAAAACGGGTATTGAAAAGGCCCTGGGTAAGGATTTCTCCATAGAACGCATAGAGCTGAAATGGGGCAGCGTCCGCGCACAGAACATCGTAATGAAGGACAAAGCCGGGAAAGAAATCGTAAAAGTCGAGGGGCTCGTGGTCAAGGCCGACTTTATGGGCCTTCTTCGGCAAAAGTATATATTTTCGAGCGTTCTCATAGAAAGGCCTTACATGTATGTTGAAGTAGACAAAAGAGGCGGCCTCGCGAGCCCCGTTTTCCCTTCGATGGGAACAACAGCGGACAAGCAGAAAAAGGGGGCGGACCGGGTGGTAACGCCTCCCGCGGTATTCAAGAAGATCGTTGTCGTCAACGGGTCGGTCGACTATCTTGACCGCAAATCACCGGAGGTCCCGGTTATGACCAGGGTGCGCGACATTAATATGGAGATCCGTGACCTGTCCATACCTTTTACCAATGATTCTACCCGGTACACACTGAAGGCGTCAGTTCCTGCAAGCGGGGGCACCGCAAGCGTAAAAAGCGAGGGTACGATCAAGCTCGCGAGCAAGGACATGGAATCCGCGGCTCAGGTCAGAGGTCTTGATATTACACATTTCAAACATTACTATCGTCGACGCGGCAGCGTCGATATCGCCAGGGGGCTCATTGATATCGACGTCCATGCCAAAGTCGTATCCCGAAGGATTCATGCGCCCGGCAGGGCGGTTATCAGAGGCCTTGAATTTGCGAGCGGGTCCGGTATGGGCGACAGGTTCATGGGGGTGCCGATTAACCTGGTGGCCTCCTTCCTGAAGAAGAGCGGCGATCAGCTTCCCGTTGATTTTGTCGTTGCCGGAGATCTCGACAATCCCAAATTCAACATCACGGAAAACTTCGTGAACAGGCTCTCCTTCGGCATCGCCGAAAAACTGGGCCTGTCCGTCAAGGACATAGGAGAATCGGTTTTTGGTGTCGGCGCCGAAGGCACCAAAAAAGTCGGTGAAGGCATACAGAGCATCGGGGAAGGAATAAAGAAGATTTTTAAATGACAGGTAATGGGTAGAAATGACAGGTAATGGGCAATAGGTAATAGGTTATGGGAAAGACCATTTTTTTCTTTTCCTATTACCCATAACCTATTACCTATAACCTAGTCTCTCCTATATTTCTCATTCAGCGCTTTTTTAAATCTGGGGGCATAGATGATGTCGAAGGTCTCGTCCTTGCCGGGGAAGAGTGTGAGGGCTTGCTTGCGCACCCCTTCGACGATACTCATGGCGTGGTCATGGGAGATGTCCTGGGTGCGGATGAATTCAAGAGAGAAGTCGACAATGAAACGAAGCCTTCTGAGTTTGCGTTCTTCCTCGAGGAGGTCGTCCATAATTCACCCGCTTCGATGCACTGCAGCCGGGAGCTAATCCCGGGGTTTCCTGCCTGTTCCGTCAATGAACTCGAGGAGGATAATAAGCCCGATACCGACGGAAACGGCTATGTCGGCCACGTTAAAGGCGGGCCAGTGATATGTCCCGTAATAGAAGTCGAGGAAATCCACCACATTGCCATAAAAGATGCGGTCGTATATGTTACCGAGAGCACCCGCGAGGACCAGGCACAAAGCCAGCGTTTTGGCCCCGCTCATGCTGTATCTTATAAGGATGTAGACGAGGGCCGCCGCGACGAGGACCGGCACTATGGTGAAGATGTATTTCGCATACCCGCTCTGGTTGAGTACACCGAAAACACCACCGAAGTTCCTGACATGAACAAGTGAAAAGAAGGAGGTCATCTTTATCTCGCCCATCATGGGGAGGTTTTCCATGACGAGCGCCTTTGTGACCCTGTCGAGTGCGAATATGACCGGTACTAGAGCAAAGAGAGCGTATCGGCGCATCGTTTGCACACGTTCGGGAATTTCCCGTCCTTGAGGATGTTTGTATCGTATTGCCAGCAACGCTCGCACTTGTCTCCCTCGGCTTTAAGGACGGTGACGTCCAGGGCTTTGGCCTTGCGTATCTCTATCTGTGAGACGATGAAGACATCCTTCAGTTCGTCGCCAAGCCCGGTGAGTGCGGCGTATTCTTCATCAGGGGCATCTATGATGATCTTCGTGTCGAGGGAATGGCCTATCTCTTTTGCGCTGCGTTTCTCTTCGATCTTCTTGTTGGCAAGCTCCCGGATTTTCCAGATCTTTTCCCATTGTTCCTCGATCGCCCCGTTGATGAGGGCCTTGTCGGAGGTGGGAAACTGCGCCAGGAAAACGCTTTCCTCGGCGACGTAGGCCTTCAGGTACGACCACATTTCGTCGGCTGTTGAAGACAGGACGGGCGCTATGAGCCTGACAAGGGCCGTGAGTGCCTCGAAGATGACGGTTTGCGATGCTCTGCGCTTCCGGGCGTCCTTGTGCTCCACGTAGATCCTGTCCTTGACTATATCGAGATAGAGAGCACTCAGATCGACGGTGCAGAAATTGTGGATCGCATGGTAGATGGAGTGAATGGTGTAATTGTTATAGGACTCCCCGACGCGGTCAATAAGCCTCATGAGCCTCGAGAGAAGCCATTTATCGAGTGAGGAAAGGTTTTCATAGGGCACGGTATCGCGGCCCGGTTCAAAGTCATCGTTGATGTTGGCATGGAGGAAACGCAGGGTGTTGCGGATCCTTCGGTATGTCTCGACGAGCCGGTTGATGATGTCTTTCGATATCTTTATATCGTCGCGGTAATCCTCGTAGGTGACCCAGAGCCTCAATATCTCGGCACCGAATTTATCGATGACCTCGTTGGGGGCAATGACGTTGCCGAGGGACTTGGACATCTTCCTGCCCGAACCGTCAACGACGAAACCATGGGTCAATACCGCCTTGTACGGGGCGTGTCCTTCATTGCCGACGGACGTGAGAAGTGAGCTGTGAAACCATCCCCGGTGCTGGTCGCTTCCCTCGAGATAGAGATCCGCAGGGTACTTCAGCTCCGGTCTTTTCTTGCACACGGCGGCCCAACTGACACCGGAATCGAACCACACGTCCAGGATGTCCTGCTCCTTGGAAAATGCAGTATTACCACAGTGGCCGCATTTCGCGTCGGCGGGCAGGAAATGGGCGGCGTCCTTTTCGAACCAAATGTCGGCGCCAGACTGTCTGACGGCTTCGACGACCCGACGGAAGGACTCTTCGTTCCAGAAAGGTTCCCTGCATTTTTCACAGTAGAAGATCGTGATCGGGATGCCCCAGGTCCGCTGCCGGGAGATGCACCAGTCGGGACGGACGGAAAGCATGTTATAGATCCGGTCGCGGCCCCATGAGGGGATCCACTGTGTTTTGTCGATCTCGGCGAGACCTTTTTGCCTGAGCCCCTGGCCGTCCATGGAGACGAACCACTGCTCCGTCGCACGGAATATGACGGGTTTCTTGCAGCGCCAGCAGTGGGGATAGGAATGCTCGATTTCTTCCGTATGGAGAAGGAGCCCCAGTTCCCGGAGTTTTTCAATGACCTTCGGATTGGCCTCCCAGACATTCATGCCTTTGAAGAACTCCACTTCGTCTATGAAAGCGCCCTTTTCGTTGACAGGTGAATAGATGTCGAGGCCATACTCGAGCCCTGTCTCGTAGTCTTCCTCGCCGTGGCCCGGGGCGGTATGGACAGCGCCCGTACCCGTGTCGGCGGCGACGTAGTCGGCAAAGACGATGACGGACTGCCGGTCGATGAAAGGATGTTTGAACGTGAGCCCCCGAAGCGTCTGCGGGGTTATCTCCCCGATAATCCGGTATTCCGTTATCCCGGCACGCTGCATGACATCTTCGAGGAGGTCCTTGAGGACGATATAGACCTCTTTGTCCGTCTCCACGGAGACGTACGTGAAGTCGGGGTGGACGGCGATGGCCAGGTTTGCGGGAAGCGTCCAGGGCGTGGTCGTCCATATGAGCATGTAAACGGGTTTGTCGGGATAGCCGGCAAACACCGGTTCCCTCTCGCCCGTATAGGGGAACTTGACGTATATGGAACTCGATCTCTTCGTGTCGTATTCGATCTCCGCCTCGGCGAGGGCCGTCTCACAGTTAAGGCACCAGTAGACGGGTTTCTTCTTCCTGTAGACCTCGCCGCGGAGGAAAAATTTCGCGGCCTCTTCGATTATCGTCGCCTGGTAGTCAAAATCCATGGTGATATAGGGATGGTCCCAATCACCGATGCCGCCGAGCCGTTTGAACTCCTCCCGCTGTATATCTATGAACTGCCGGGCATAGGCCCTGCATTCCTTGCGGGTTTCAAGCTTGGAGAGTTCCAGCTTCTTCTGTTTGACGTTCTTTTCAACCTGATGCTCTATGGGGAGGCCGTGACAATCCCATCCCGGGACGTAATCGGCCCTGTGGCCCGTCATGAACTTTGCCTTGATGATGATATCCTTGAGGATCTTATTGAGCGCCGTTCCCAAATGGATATTGCCGTTGGCGTAAGGGGGCCCGTCATGAAGGATGAATGTGGGGCTGTCCTTTCTCGCCTCGGTCATCTTCCGGTACAGGTCAATCTCTTGCCAGCGGGCAAGCATGTCTTTTTCCTTCACCGGCAGGTTGCCTCTCATGGGAAAAGGGGTCTTGGGCAGGTTCAACGTATCTTTGTAATCCATGGCAGAATAATCCTTGCTGAAAAGAAAGTAATCCGGCCGGGGCGGCCAGCTTATGACGTTTTTTTGTAATCGGGAGATCTGTTTCTACGTTTCAGGCTGTCGCAACCCGCTGGATTCTGTTAATCAAGTTAACACAAAGAGGGGTATCTATTCAAGAAGAAGGAAGAAAGAGAAATCAGGGATTAGGGATTAGGGATTAGGGATTAGGGATTAGGGATTAGGGACTAGGGATTAGGGACTAGGGATTAGGGATTAGGGATTAGGGATTAGGGACTAGGGATTAGGGACTAGGGATTAGGGACTAGGGATTAGGGACTAGGGATTAGGGATCAGGGACTAGGGATCAGGGAACAGGGGACAGGGGACAGGGAACGGGGAACGGGGAACGGGGAACGGGGGAGAGATGAAAAAGAGCGTGGGATGATGTCTGGCCGGAGAGGGTCTGGCCATCCGGGAAGAGGTTGACTTTCGCATCTAGTCCCTAGTCCCTGATCCCTAGTCCCTGATCCCTAGTCTCTAGTCCCTATCTCTTCGGAATTGTTTCTTTTATGAAGTCTATGAGTTCCGTTTCTTTTCCGGCGTAGAAGTGGGTTGTGTTGATTACCTTGAGATGTTTGTCAAGGGTGGTGAGGTTCTTGTACAATTCATAGAGATCGTCCATGGGGGCGATGTCGTCATATGTGCCGCCGACGATGAGAATCTCCTTGTTGAAGGTCTTCAAGTGGTCATATTTATATATGAGGCAGGGAAAGGATACGAGGAAAAGACTGTCGAACCTGTCTATCTCGAGAGCTGATCGACTTATGACCCATGCACCGAAAGAGTACCCCGCAAGGGTGATATGGGCATCGTCGTCAAGGTGTTCCCTGAGGACACCGTATGCCGCCGTGGCGTCACGACACTCACCTTCGCCCTCGTCGTACTCACCTTTGCTGTCCCCTACGCCGCGGAAGTTGAAGATGAGTGTCGTGCACCCCTGAGCGGCATAACCGTCCTCTATGGCGCTGACCACGTTATTGTACATATTACCGCCGTAGAGGGGATGGGGATGACATATCACAATGCCCGCTTTTCTGCTCTGCTGGCGGAGCATTCCCTCCAGATTCTGGTCGGATTCTATATTGACCCTTTCTATTGACATGGACATACTTATTTTGGTAGTTTTTCAACAAAAATTCAACAGGAAAAGTAATGGGATTATTCAAAAAAAGGGATAAAGAGAAGAAACCCTACCGTGAGATCAATATTCAGAAGGAAATCTCAAAAGCGGAGAAAGAAGAGTCTCTGTGGAGGAAATGCAATTCCTGTCAGGAACTCCTCTACAGGAAGGAAGTTGAACGGAACCGCCACGTATGCCCCAAATGTTTCTATCATTTCCCTATTTCCGTGGAAAACAGGATAGCACTGACTTTCGATAAAGGCAGTTTCGCTGAATTTTATGAAGGCGTGGAACCCGTCGACTTTCTCAAATTTAAGGATATAAAACCCTACAAGACAAGGCTGGTCGAGACCCAGGAGACAGCGGGGCGCCCTGATGCCCTGATATGCGGCAGCGCAAAGATAGGCGGCATTCCGGTTCTGGCCGCCATTTTCGATTTCAATTTCATGGGAGGCAGCCTCGGCAGTGTCGTCGGTGAAAAGATTACCCGGACCCTCGAAGAAGGCGCAAAACAAAAACTGCCGGTTATCCTTTTTTGCTCGTCGGGCGGTGCAAGGATGCAGGAAGGCATCATGTCTCTCATGCAGATGTCGAAGGTCTCCGGGGCAATCTATCATCTGAAAAGCAATAAAATCCCCTATATAACCGTCCTTACCGATCCCACGCTCGGCGGTGTTTCCGCGAGCATGGGCATGCTCGGCGACATCATCATAGCCGAGCCCAAGGCGATGATCGGTTTTGCCGGGGAAAGGGTGATCAAAGAGACTATCAAGGCCAAATTACCCCCCGGCTTTCAGCGGGCTGAATACCTCCTGGAACACGGTATGATCGATATGATCTCTTCCCGTAAAGAGCTGAAGCAGACACTTTACACGTTGTTGTCCCTGATTGCATGAATGATGCTGCCTATGAAAACTCTCTGAAATACCTCTTTGGCCTGGAGAAATTCGGATCCGTTTTCGGGCTTGGAAACATATCGCGGCTCCTTGGTGCCATAGGCGACCCTCACAGGTCGCTGAGGACCGTTCATATAGCCGGCACAAACGGCAAAGGTTCCGTGGCGACCATGATCGCATGTATCCTGAAAGCGGCGGGATACCGGGTCGGCAAGTACACGTCGCCTCATCTCGTGTCTTTTACAGAACGCATCACCGTGGACGAGGAAGAAATCACCGAGGGGGATGTAGTCTCTCTGACGGATTATATCCGTACCAGGGCGCATCGGAGCGGGTCGGACCCGTTCTACACCTTCTTCGATTTTACGACGGCGCTGGCATTCGAGTATTTCAGGAGGAAAGAGGTCGACATCGCCGTCATTGAAACGGGCCTCGGCGGCAGGCTGGATTCTACGAACGTGATCGAACCGATGGCGAGCGTTATCACCAACGTTGCCTTCGACCATATGAGCGAATTGGGAGGTACCATAGGAAAGATCGCCGGTGAAAAGGCGGGGATCATGAAGAAGGGCGTTCCCGTGATAACGGGTGCTCGCGGCAAAGCCCTTGCCGTCCTGGAACGATCCGCCCGCGGGCTTTCAAGCCCGCTGTATGTTCTTGGCAGGGATTTTGTTTTCAGAAAGAAGGGCAACAAACGTTTTTCGTACCGGGGTATCGCAAATACCTACGACGATGTTTCCCTGAATCTCGATGGCGATCACCAGCTCTCGAATGCGGCACTTGCGTTATGTGCCGTGGAAGCGCTTTCTCCGGAAGGTTTTGTCGCCACTCCCGACCACGTGAGGGATGCACTCGGGACGGTGAAGTGGCAGGGACGTCTGGAGACGGTACGACAGCGGCCGCTCGTGATCCTGGATGGGGCCCATAATGTCTCGGGCGTTCGCGCCCTGGCGCGGTTTCTGCGTTCCCGTTATCGGGACCGCAGGAAACTCGTGGTCTTTGGCGTCATGCGCGACAAGCAGTATGAGCGTATGCTCGACGCGATGAAGGGCTGTATCGACCTCGCGATCCTGACGCAGCCAAAGACGGACCGCGCCCTCGAAGCGGAAAACATGAGACACCTGGCGCACAATCCCATTGTTACGAAGGATACGAAGAGTGCTCTCAGGAAAGCGCGACAATTTGCCGGAGAAAAGGATGTCATCCTTGTCACCGGATCATTCTATACGATCGGAGAAGCGAAACGGGCCGTCAATGAGATATTTTAGGGTCTCTGTCATCATAGCTCTCTTTGCCCTTCTGTGCCCCTTTATAGCGGGAGGGCAGGAGATTGGCGTCAGCAGCAAAGAGATCCGGGGACCGGTAAATATCACGGCGGACCAGATCGAGCATGACCGTGCGGCGAACACCTACACCGCCCGCGGAAACGTTGAAGTAAAAGAAACAACCCGTACCGTTCTGGCGGACTACGTTTTCCTTGATGATAATACCAGGGATGTTACCGCCGAAGGGCACGTGGTCTATGAGGACCTCGGAGACCGGATTGAGTGTGAACGAATGCAGCTCAACCTGGAGACGAAGAAAGGGACCCTTGAGAAGGCACGGGTATTCATCAAGACAGGCAATGTCTATATCAACGGGACGGAGATTGAAAAGACCGGAGAATCCCAATACAAGATAAAGAAGGGAAAGTTTACCACCTGCGGATGGGATAAACCGGAGTGGACATTCACCTCCGACGAAGTGGACATAACAGTCGAGGGCTACGCGAAGACAAAGTCCACCACTTTTCATCTCCTGGGTGTTCCTGTCTTCTACATGCCCTGGGGGATTTTCCCCGTCAAGAAGGACAGGCAATCGGGGTTTCTGATGCCCCAATTCGCCCAGTCGTCGGAGGACGGAACGAAATTCAAGCTGTCCTATTTCTGGGCGATCTCAAAGGACACGGACGCAACGATGTCGGCCGAGTGGATCCAGAACAGGGGCGTAAATCTTGGCGGACAGTACCGGTATGCCCTCAGGGAAGACCTGAAAGGTGAGCTGGAAGCGAATATCATCGACGACACCGACTTCGGTCACACACGCTACCAGATAAAGGCGAAGCACGAACAGGTTTTCTTCAAGGACCTCCAGTTCAAGGCCAACATCTGGCATGTCTTCGATAATGACTATCTTAAGGATTTCGGTCAGACTGTCCAGGAACGAAGTGAGAGTCAGCTGAAATCAACGATATTCGTCGAGAAGCCTCTTAAGAAATCGCTCCTCACCGGGGGGATGACTCAATTTCGCAACCTTCTCATGAGGGATAACGGTTCGATATTCCAGTACTATCCCGAGATCACCTACTTCACCGAGTATATCCCCGTCTTCGGGGGGAGGATGTTCCTGGACCTCAACAGTTCGCTCACCAATTTCTATCGCGATACGGGAGATACCTACACACGCCTAAGTGTCGACCCGTCCCTCAGGTTGCCCTATTCCTTCAAGGGTCTGAACACGCTCTTGAGCGCCACCATGTACGATGCGGCGTATCTCGTAAACCGCAGCGACACTGTGGACGGCAAAACGAAGCATCGCCAGACCTTCCGCCTCGACGGCGACGTGAACATGCAATTCCTCAGGAATTATTTCCCGGGATGGTCCTGGCTCGAAGCCGTACAGAGCGTGATCAAGCCGAATATCAGGTATACGTTCATACCGGCCACGGGTTACAAGGACGTTCCGCAGATCGATGCCTATGACAGGATAGGCCAGACGAATACCATGACGTATGGCATCAGTCATTACCTGTACGAAGCGGCGGAGGGTGGAAGCAAACGCGAGGTGTCCCTCCTTGAGGTGTCCCAGACCTATGGCCTGTCGGGGGACCTTGAAGAATCAGAGATCTACAAAGGGTCGGGGTCGCGCTTTTCCGATATTGATGTAAGGTTCACCCTCACACCCATAGCCTACCTGAGTTTTGCACATGAAAGCGTGCTCAGCGTGAGCGGCGAGGGGGCCAAGACACTGAGGAACGGCCTGTCATATCAGGTACCGGGACAATACGGGATCGCCGTTTCACATAACTACAACACCGGGGTCAACAACGATATTTTCATCGATATGATGGGGGCGTATTCAGTCTTTGAAGGGAGCTACCAGATACGGTATACCTTTATGGAAAAGGAATGGATCGACACCGAGTATCGCCTCAAATACAAGCCCGGGTGCTGGTCCACGACACTAACGATGAGCAAGACGAAGAGGCCGGAGGACACGACTTTCAGGATCTCCTTCGATCTCACGGGTATCACATCCCAATAAAAGGAGGAGCGATCATATGAAGGGGATAATACTGGCAGGCGGATTAGGGTCGCGTCTCGCTCCTCTCACGCGGATCACGAACAAACACCTTCTGCCG
>Ga0310040_1002652_pt1 | contig 11068 bp, 9 predicted proteins | sample EPASupsiteHSE623_FD_200237 | JGI IMG/M metagenome (GOLD analysis project Ga0310040, IMG submission 200237) | Bioremediated contaminated groundwater from EPA Superfund site, New Mexico - Sample HSE6-23 (v2) (version 2) | ecosystem: Environmental > Aquatic > Deep subsurface > Groundwater >... | reverse complement strand
CCCGGGACCCGCGGGTGTGCCGGGACTCCTGCGGCACGGCCGAAGCCGGCACAGGCCCGGACGGGGTCTGGACAAGGGGTTCGCCCCCGGCCGCCTTCTCGTCGGGGGACGGGGCCGCCGCCGGAACTGCGGCAACTGCCGGAGCGGGCTGGCGTCCCGACGCGTCCGCCCCGGGGCGGGCAAAACCCACGCCAAGGGCGCTGCCCGGCGGGGCCTTGGCCGGCAGCGGGGCCGGCGTTTTCAGGCCCTGGGCCTGCAGGGAGGCCAGCAGTTCGCCGAGCTTTTTGTGCAACTCGGCCACCCGGGCGTCGTCCTGGCCTTGTTTTCCAGCCAGCGCTTTCAACTCTTCCTGGGTTTTATGGAGCGACCCTTCCACGGCCTTGAGCCGGGAATCCATGCTGCCGCGGGCGGACAACGTATTGTCCGCCGCGCACGCGCAAAGCAGGCCGCAGAAGGATAAGGCCATTGCCGTCGCCAGGATTCGTTTTCCGTTCATTGTGGACGAAGAGGGCTTAAGGTTATACCTATTTTCAAGTTCAAACGAGACGTACGTGACGCCGAAACTTTGTGCAAGCCGATTCTTCGACCGCGTCGTTTTCAACGGGGCTTTGTTGCATCCCTCGTGAATTTAGGGCAAAAGCCGTTTGCAAGGCCGGTTTCGACCGCAACGGGTCCGCATCGCGGACGCGCCAACGTTCAAGGACCAAAGGAGAACGCTCCCCATGCCCGAGGCAGTCCACGCCGCCGTCTTCTGGGCGGCCATGGTCCTTTTCGCCGCGCATCTGGGCCTTGCCCTGGCCGCCGCAGGCATCCCCTGCGTCACGTCCCTGGCCGGCCTGCGCAAGGTCAAGCATCTTAAAATCTTTATCGACAAATTCGGCCAGCAGGCCGCGACCTTCGCCCTGCTCGGCGGCCTTTGGACGTTTCTGGTCCTTGTCGCGTCCCTGGCCGCCGTCCGGTTTCTGCTGCCGGACACGGCGGCGCATCTGCTCGGCATCCCGCTGCCGCTTTGCGCCGTCCTCGGCCCCGTGCTGCTCGGCGGGCTGGCCTTTTTGAGCTACCGGGGGATGTGGCAGCGCCTCAAAACCCGCAAGGGCCTGCACGCCGTCGTCGGCCTGTCCGCCACCCTGCTTCTGTGGGCCGCCCTGTACGGCGGGCTTGCGGCCATGCGCACCCAGATCCTGCGCCTGCCGCCGGCCGGCGCGGACCCGGCGTTCCTGCTGCCGCCGGGCGATTCCCTGTTCTGGCGGCTTCTGGCCGAGGGTCTGGCCCTGTCCCTGGGGCTGGCCGGCACGTTCACCGCCTCCTGGCTGGTCTGGCGGCGGGACAAGGACGATTTCGGCCGCGATTACTATAATTTCACCATGCGCCTGTCGGCCCGGCTGGGCTTTGCCGGCCATGCCGCCGCCGTGGCGGCCATGGGCTGGCTGGTCATGGGGCTTTTGCCGCTGGCCGGCGAACTGACCGGCCGGCTGTCGGTGGCCCTTGGCCTGTACGGCACGGGCACGCTTCTCACCCTGGCCTGCCTCGGCGTGGTCATGATCCAGGAGAATGTCCTGCGCCACAAGGCGTTCCTGGCGACGGCCTTCCTGGCCGCCGTCGTGGCCCTGGCCGGGCTGTGCGCCGGGCTGGCCGGGCTGCTGGCGCCTGCTCCCTTTTAACCAGCCGGCGCGGCGCTGACGGCGCTGACGACTGGCGCGGGCTCCCATAACCGCAACTGTCAGAAGCTGCATATGCCCTACGATGCGTACAACTCATACGATGACGGCCGGATTGAAAAGCACCGAAACCTTTGGAAGGCAACCGCCGAAGGATATGACGAATGGATTGCCGCTGACTTTCAGGACCAGTACGAAACCAACTGGAACATCCTGACGAAATACCTGACCCCCTCCTTCCGTGTTCTTGACGTCGGGTGTGGTCCCGGCGGCCTGAGCATTCGCCTCTCCCGCCAATGCCATGAGGTCTTGGGCGTGGATGTGACGCCCCAGATGATAGAGGTCGCGGAGAAGAAATTGGCGGGCGAACCTGCCAATGTCTCCTTCCAACAGGCTGATGCCTGCGCCCTGCCGTTTGAAGACCACAGCTTTGACGCCGTGATGAGCGTCAATGCCCTGCAGACCATGGACCAACCGGAGATGGCGCTCATGGAAATGAACCGTGTCCTCAGGCCCGGCGGGGAACTCTTGCTCATCGCCTATTGTTATGGCGATTCAACGCCCTCGGAGAACAGCTCGTTGCTCAACTGGGCCGTCAAGTACGGGGGCCGGGCGATGTGGCACGGCTTCAAGCTCACGCAGCTCGTCGCCATGCTCCAGGCCAAGGGGTTCGAGGTCGTCGAAGCCGAGAGGATCTGGGAGGGTCCGGTCGTCGCCTTTCTTCGAGGGAGAGCGAGCGCTTTCTGAACCCCCCTTCCAGGACACGCCCGGCAGCCCGGATCAGGCCGCGCCGCCCTGCCCCGCGCCGGCCGGCGCGGCCGCGCCGCGCCCCCGGCGGCCAAACCTGCGCCCCAGCCAGTTCTGCGCCGCATCGAGGTACATGTAGTAGACCGGCGTGAAAAAGAGCGTCAGCAACTGGGACACGACCACCCCGCCCACCACGCACAGCCCAAGCGGCCGCCGCGAGGCCGCGCCGGCTCCAAACCCCATGGCAATGGGCAGCGTGCCCATCAGCGCCGCCATGGTGGTCATCATGATCGGGCGAAAGCGCACCAGCGCCCCCTCATAGATGGCCTGCCGGGCGGAAAGCCCCTGGCCGCGCTGGGCCTCCAGGGCGAAGTCGATCATCATGATGGCGTTTTTCTTGACGATGCCGATCAGCATGATGATGCCGACAAAACCGTAGATATTGAGATCCATGCCGAAAAGCATCAGCGTCGCCAGCGCCCCGGCCCCGGCCGACGGCAGGCCCGACAGGATGGTCAGCGGGTGGATGAAGCTCTCGTACAGGATGCCGAGCACGATGTAGATGACGAGCACGGCCATGGCCAGCAGTGCGGCAAGCCCGGTCAGCGAACTCTGGAAGGCCTGGGCCTCGCCCTGGAAACTCGTAAAGATCGAGGCCGGCAATTCCATTCTGGCCAACTCCTGGATGGCGTCCACCACCGGCCCGAGCGACGCGCCCGGACGCAGGTTGAACGACAGGGTGACCGAGGGCGACTGGCCGGAATGGTTGATGGAAAGCGGCCCCACGGTCACGGCCCGCCTGACCAGGGTGTCGAGCGGCACGAGCTGGTCGCCGGAGGCGCGCACGTAGAGCATGGACAAGGCGTCGGGATTGGCCTGGTAGGCCGGGGCCAGCTCCATGATGACCTGATAGGCGTCGTTTGGGGCGTAGATGGTCGAGATCTGGCGGTTGCCGTAGGACGTGGCCAGGGCGTTTTCAATCTGGTAGGCCGAGACGCCAAGGGCCGAGGCCTTGTCGCGGTCGATGTCGATGCGCAGTTCCGGATTGCGGATCTGCAGGTCCGAGGACACGTCCTGGATGTCCTTGACGCCGCGCAGGCTGGCCTCGAAGGCGGCGGCGGCCTTGAACAGCTCGTCGGTGTTGGTGGCCTGCAGGGTGAACTGGTACTGGCCCTTGGCAGAACGGCCGCCGATGCGGATGGGCGGCGGATTTTGCAGGTAGGACCGCAACCCCGGCACCTGGGCGAATTCGGCCCGAAGCCGCTGCATGATCTGGTCGGCCGTGGCCTTGCGCTCCTCCGGGGGCTTGAGGGAAAGCATCAGGCGGCCGTTGTTGGTGGTGTTGTTGGGACCGCCGGCCCCGATGACGGACATGTACTCGGCCACGTCGGGGTCCTTGGCCAGCAGGGCGTTTAAGCGCTGCTGCCGCTCGGACATGACGGCAAAGGACACGCCCTCCTCGGCCTCGGTGGCGACGGCAAGCTGCCCGGTATCCTCGCTTGGCAGAAAGCCCTTGGGGATGGCCCGGAAAAGCGCCGCCGTGGCCCCGAGCAGGACCAGGGACACCAGCATGGTGGCCACGTGGCGCCGGATGGCAAACTGCAGCGTCACGTCATAGAGGTCGCGCAGGCCGTCAAAGGCCCGCTCGATGGCGTTGTAGACCCGGCCGTGGCGCACCGCGCCGTGGGGCTTGAGCACCAGATTGCACAGCATCGGGGTGAGCGAGATGGACACGAAGCCGGAAAGAAGGATCGACGCCATGATGGTGACGGCGAATTCGTGGAAAAGCCGCCCCACCACGCCGCCCATGAAAAAGACCGGCAGGAACACGGCGGCCAGCGATATGGTCATGGAGACGATGGTGAAGCTGATCTCCCGCGAGCCCTCCATGGCGGCGGCCAGCGGCGTCTTGCCCATCTCCAGGTGGCGCACGATGTTTTCGAGCATGACAATGGCGTCGTCGACCACAAAGCCGACAGACAGCGTCAACGCCATCAGCGAGATGTTGTCGAGACTGAACCCCAGCAGGTACATGGCGGCAAAGGCGCCGACCACGGACATGGGCAAGGCCAGACTGGGGATGACCGTTGCCGGGATGTTGCGCAAAAACAGGAAGATGACCATGACCACCAGACACACCGTCAAAACCAGCGTGAATTTCACGTCGGCCACGGACTCGCGGATGGAGGCCGAGCGGTCATACAGGACCCGGAGCGACACCGAGGCCGGCAACTGGGCCTGGAAGGTCGGCAGCAGGCGTTTGACGGCATCCACCACCGCCACGGTGTTGGCGCCGGGCTGGCGCTGGATGGCGAGGACCAGGGCCGGCGTGCCGGAAAACCAGTTGAACCGCCGGGTTTCCTCCACGCTGTCCGTGACCTTGGCAATCTCGGCCAGACGCACCGGCGAGCCGTTTCTCCAGGCCACGATCAGCGGCCGGTAGGCGTCGGCCGAGAGCAGCTTGCCGCTGGAACGCACGGTGTATTCCCGGGACGGCCCGGACACCGTGCCGACCGGCAGGTTGACGTTGCCGCTTTTGACCGCCTCGGACGCCTCGTCCACGCCGATGCCCTTGGCGGCCATGGCCTCCGGATCGAGCTGGATGCGCACGGCGTATTTCTTGGACCCGTACACCGAGACCTGGGCCACGCCCGGCGCCATGGAAATCCGCTGGGCCATCATGTTCTCGGCATATTCGTCCACGTCGGACAGCCGCATGACGTCCGAGGAGATGGCCAGATAGAGGATGGGCGAATCGGCCGGGTTGACCTTGCGAAACGACGGCGGCGACGGCAGGTCGTCGGGCAGGTCCTTGCCCGCCGTGGTCATGGCCGACTGCACGTCCAGGGCGGCGGCGTCGATGTTGCGGTCCAGGGCGAACTGCAGGGCGACGCGGGTGGAGCCCATGGTGTTGACCGAGGTCATGGAATCCAGGCCGGCGATGGTCGAAAACTGTTTTTCCAACGGGTTGGCCACGGCAGCGGCCATGGTTTCCGGATTGGCCCCGGGCAGCGACACCCGGACCTCGATGGTGGGGAAATCGACGTTGGGCAGATCCGAAACCGGCAGCTTCAGATAGGACATGACGCCGAAAATCAGGATGGCGGCCATGACCAGGGTGGTCATGACCGGCCGGGCGATAAATACGGCGGCCGGATTCACTTTCCGCCCTCCGCCCCGGCCTCGGGTCTGGCCGGAGCCGCCCCGGCCGGAGCCTTGATCTCGGCCCTGGTCCCCGGGGCCAGCCGCACCTGGCCGTCCACCACCCCCACCTCGCCCGCGGCCACGCCCTTGTCCACCACGGTTTCGGCGTCGATGATGGGACCGGGGACGATCTGCCGGGCCTCGGCCACGCCGTCCGCACCGATCACGTACACGTAGGGGCCTTTGAGGCCGTCCAGGACCGCCTGGGTGGGGATGACCACGGCGTTTTCCAGGACGTCGAGGACAAGCCCCACCCGGACAAACTGTCCCGGCCACAGCCTGTGGTCGGCGTTGTCAGAGACCGCCTTGAGCCGGATGGAGCCGGTCTTGGCATCCACGGCATTGTCCACCGAGGCCAGACGGGCGGTGATGGGATCGGCCCGCTCATCGCCGGGCGGCGCGGCCGTTATCTCCAGAGGCGATTTCTTCTGCCGGGCCATGACGGCGGGCAGATAGCGCTCGGGCACGGAAAACGACACGAAAATGGGGCTTATCTGGTTGATGACGCACAGGACGTCCTCATTGGCCTTGACCACGTTGCCGGTGGTCCGCAGGATCGAGCCGACCCGGCCGGCAATGGGGGCGCGGATGTCGGCGTATTCGAGGTCGAGCCGGGCCCGGTCCAGGCCGGCCTGATTGAGCCGGATGGTGCCTTCCAGGGTCTTGGCCTGGGAATAGGTCTGGTCGTACTGCTCCTGGGCCACCACGTCCTTGGCCTTGAGCGTCGCATGGCGTTTGAGGTCTTCCCCGGCCTTGACGAGCAGGGCCTTGTCGCGGTCGAGCTTGGCCTGGGACTCGCGAAGGGCCAGCTCGAAGGGCCGGGGATCGATGCGGAAAAGCGCATCGCCCCTGGCCACCACGGCTCCGTCCCGGACGAGCTGGGCCACGATGCCCCCGCCCACCTGCGGTTTGACCGACACCGTGGCCATGGGTTCCACGTTGCCCACGGCCTTGACCGTCAGCGGCAGGGTGGCGGATCTGGCGGCCACAGCCGCCACCGGCGCGGGACGCGCCTCGCGCGCGGCCTTTTGTTCGCCGTTGCCGCCGCAGGACCACAAAAAAAAGAAAAGCGCCGGGACAACGGCGCGGGCAAACGCCATACGGCTCAAATTACGTCTCCGGATGACGGCAGTTCGAGTGTGGGCGGGGCGAAATCGCACGCCCCCGGGCAGCCCATGGCCGCCAGCGAAAAGCGGGTGACGTGCAGGGCCAGGGCATCGACGCCGCCCTGGCCGGGATCGCAGTCCGGGTACAGCCGGGACAGCACCGGCCGGTCCAGGGCGAAATGCCGGCACTGCCCGACCACGCTCTGGGCGAAACGGGCCACGGTCAGCGGTTCGGCCTGCGGGCCGAGGAGTTCGGCCACGATGCCGCGCAGCACGGCGTTGGCCGGAGCCAGACAGCGTTCGACAACGACAGCCAGGTTTGGCGACGGTTCGGCCATTTCGCGGGCCATGAGGCGAAGCAGCCAGGCATGGCGGCCCTTGTCGGCCAGCCGCAGGAGCAGGGCCCGCACGTAGGCGTAAAGCCGCGCCGGGGCCGGGGCGTCGCCGCCAAGGCCCATGTCCGGGGGATAGCGGCGATTGGCCTCCAGATGGGCGTGTTCAAGAACGGCCTGATACAGGCGGTCCTTGCTGCCAAAATGATAGTGGATGGCGGCCACGTTGGCCTGGGCCAGCCGCGTGATCTCGCGGACGGTGGCTGCGTGAAAGCCCTTGCAGGAAAATATCTCGCCGGCGGCGTCCAAAAGCCGCAGCCGGGTTTCGTCCTCACGACCGTTGCCCGCCATCTGCCCGCCTTGCATGAAACCTGGGTTGCCCTTGGGAGTAAGGCGGAAAACCACGGCCCGTCAATACTTTCGCAACATCCCCTGCGGAGGTTGCGGCATTGACATGCGCGCGCCGGCCTTACAGTATCATTTCAGACATAACACGGCAGACGGCGGCCCGCGCCGCCCATGCCCGGAGGTTTCATGGCCGAACGCAGCATCCCCGCCAATTTCTCCCCGGACAGCGGGACCATCCCGTCCGAGTGCGCCATATCGCCCCTGATCGAACGCCGCTCTCTGCTCGGCGGCGAGTTGCGGCAATGGTCCGGGCCGGTCCAGACCGTCCGCTCCCCTTGTAGCCCGCCGGACATTGACCGGCGCGGCAAAAGGGCCTAGCCCTGCCTGAGCATCGCACACCCGCAAGGAGGACCAGCAACATGGCCGAAGGCATCGTCAACGTCGTGGCCAGATTCGTGGCCAAACCGGGCCTGGAAGCGACCCTCAGGGCCGCGCTCACCGATCTCGTCGCCCCGACCCGGAAAGATCCCGGCTATATCGCCTACGATCTGTACGAATCGACCCAGCGTCCGGGGGAATTCGTCCTGGTCGAGGCCTGGGCAAGCAAGGACCTGCTCGCCAGCCACCTGGACACCCCGCACCTCAACGGCTTCAAGGCCAAGGCCCCGGAGCTTCTGGCCGAACCCATGAGCGTCAAACTCTTTTCGGAACTCCCCGGCTTCTAGCCGCGCCTGACCGCCGGGTCTGGAAGATCGGACCCGGCGGCCTTCATAAAACCGCCCTTGCCCCAGCGGCTCGGCACGTCCCAGGGCGTTCGCCACAGCCCGCCACGCCCTCGGGGTCCGGAGCGTTCACGGAACAGTTTGTGTTGGAAATCCCCCGCTAGGGCGATCAAGGAGGCCTCAATTGGTCGTAAATGATTTCTCAAAATCCCCGCCTGACTTCACCTCGTCAATCAGCTTCAGAAGCCCCTCTCTGCCGACACGCTGATACCATTTCCTGACTTCATGTCCCGCCGTCGCATACACCACACAGATTTTTGCGGGAACCCCCTTTGAGTAGTCAACGTCCCCAAACCGTTGTGCCGCTTTATTCCATTCTCGCAATGATGCAAGACTTGCAAGTGCAGGGGTGGGCATTTTCGCCTTAACGATTTCCTCCCATACTTTTTCAGAATGTGACGGTTCTTCACTCACGGCTACGGCGAGCCCTTCGTCAAACCATGTCGGTATTGCAGGTATGCCGAACACGCCATCCAGCCTCGTACCCATCCTGGTTCTAAGTTCAGCGTGCGACCATTCATGTGCCAGAATAGGAGTTGTGAGCCCTTTGGGGGAGATGAGTATCTTCTTCTTTCCAAGGAGCAGCCCACGCTGAACGGTTCCGCCCAAGTCCGCAAAACATTCCTTCGTTGAACAGGCGAGGATATCCGGGGCACTCATGGTGCTGCCATAGAAACTCACAATTTTTTCTTTTGCCTCGATGGCAATTTTTACAACATTTTCTCTGTCCGCAGAAGACATGTCATGATTGACAAATACTTTTGGGGCGACCGCCTCCATTCCTAAGGCAGAAGGCGGCATCAAATATACTTTTGCCCGGTCGACTTGCGTGCACCCAGACAAAAAAACAAGGGAAATTAAGACGATATTAAATATTCGCCTCATCTTCTTTCCCCTTCAGGGTGAACGCCCTGCCGACCGATGCACTATTCATTTCAACAACCCTGCCTATTGGCTTATTTATTGATAATTTAAACATACAATTTATTGTTGGTTCCATATCGATTCATTATATTTTGCCACAGACGCCGATCAACTATTAGATTTATCCGCATAAAATCCAGATCGTATATTTATGTCACGTAAGACACCTCTGGAAATCCTCCAATTCTGGCTCATAACAGTATCCCCGTGGACATCCGGCTGGGCGAGAGCGAACGCCCCAATGCCGAAGCCATGGATGTTGCTTCGGCAGGCACCTCCCAGTTCAGTTTCGTGCTCTGCCGCGCCACCACGAACAAAAGCGGCGACCACTTCCCCTCGGAGGGAGCCGCTCGCTCTACACCTCGCCCGGAAGAGGCTCTCGTCTCCTCGCGAGGGGCAATTGTCTGTTTAGTATGTAGACCGGCTTTAAAAATCGTGGGCTCAAGATGGCCAGAACAGCCCGTTGCCCGCCTCTCCCATCTTTCCCTTCCGGTGCCCGGGGCGTTCACCGAACAGCCCTTTGTCTCCTCTCCCCTCTTAGGGGCCCGGAGGCGCTCTTTCATTCCCCCCTCTTCTCTCCCCGGCCTACATCGCGCAGGGCAGACGGACGAAAAAGGTCGTGCCGGCGGTTTCGTCGGTGGCAAATCCCACCTGGCCGCCGAGGTAGTTCTCGGCAAAGAGCTTCATGCCGTAGGTGCCAAGGCCCCGGCCGCGGCCCTTGGTGGAAAAGGCCCGGCGAAAAATCTGGGTCCGGGCTTCCTCGGGCACGACGCCGGCGTTATGCACCCAGAAGCGGACAAAGCCGTCTTCCTGGTCGCAGCCGGCGGTGACCGCGCCGCCGGGGGCGGTGGCTTCCAGGGCGTTTTTCTGCATGTTGACCAGGATACGGGTGAGGAGTTTGCGGTCGGAGGCGAAGAAGACGTCGGCGCTTTGCGGATCAACCAGCAGCGTCTTGCCCCGGCAGGACGTTTCGCGGCGCATAAGCGCCGTGATGTCGGAGAGAAGCGAGAGCGAGCCCATCTTGTTGGAGACGACTTCGTAGTCGCCGCGCTCGGCCAGACTGAAATCCCGTTGGGAGACGATCAGGTCGGTGACGCGCTCCACAGCGAAAAGGAGCAGGTCGACTTCGGCGTTGCGGGTCTCTTCCTCGTCCTCGCGCATCAGTTCGCACACGCCCTGCATGCCCGAGACGATATTCAGGATGTCGTGGTAAAAGATACGCTCCATGAGCGCCAGACGCTTTTCCGCCCGGCTGTCGGACATGATGGCGACGTAGAACGACTCCCCGCCATAGGCCAGGGGCCATACCCGGATATGGAAATCAAGATTCTCCAGGCGTTCGTCGCCCCGGCGGGTTATGGTGCAGTCTCCGCTGGCAACGTCCTGGCCAAGCAGGGTGGCGGCCAGGGAACGGGCCGCGCCGCAGGAACGGCACAGCTCGGTGGCGCCGCAGACGCCGCCTTTAAGCTTCGTGCCCAGGCACGACAGGGCCTCGCCCAGCCGAAGCCCCAGCAGGTCCGCAGGCGGCCGCTTATCGACAGCCATGTTGCCAAAGGCCTCGTTGGCGTACACGATCTGCCGGTACGCATTGAAGACGGCCACACCCATCGGCAGGCGGTCGAGAATCCCCGCTGCCGGGCTCTCAGCAAACAAGCGGGCCTGACGCAAAATCGCCTCCGTTGGGATCCGCTCGGCCGTAAACGGTGACACATGCCGCGCGTTCACAAAACACCTCCGGACGGCCATTGCCGCCATGGCGGTGGATACCCCATGAATGCGCGGACCGTCCAGCCCGGCCAGAGCCGCCCGCCGGCGAAGACCGGATCAGGCGGCCACGGCCTCCTGCCACAAGGCGGCCAGGGAGGCGGCAGGCAGACCGCACAGACGCGCCCCGGCCACCTCGGGCAAGCCGGATAATTCCACCATCAGCCGGTCCACCCGGCCGTCGTCGGCCACGGCCACCAGCA
>Ga0310040_1002646_pt1 | contig 11080 bp, 10 predicted proteins | sample EPASupsiteHSE623_FD_200237 | JGI IMG/M metagenome (GOLD analysis project Ga0310040, IMG submission 200237) | Bioremediated contaminated groundwater from EPA Superfund site, New Mexico - Sample HSE6-23 (v2) (version 2) | ecosystem: Environmental > Aquatic > Deep subsurface > Groundwater >... | reverse complement strand
ATTTTGTTATTAACCTCCGCGCGAAAATAAACCGGGGGAAACGCAATGGGAATAGATGCTGATGCCAAGATGATTTTTGTGAATAATGCCAAAGCTTTTGCATCTCCTAGAGTCGCTATTTTACCCATATCCCAGATCACAAGCCGCTCCGCATCCAGATTTGTCGTACCAACATACAGCCTGCGTCCTTTCTTATATTCAGAAGCAACATTCTTAAGCAGTTCAACATCGATATAACGCTCGATAATACGCTCAAGAGGCCTTGTGCTGACAAAAGAATTAATAATGGGAAGCCGTATCCTCACAATATCTTTTGTGGAATATTTCGTATAAAATTCCTTCAGCCTATCATCATAATCACTCCCCAAAAAAGCCATTGTCGCAATGACGGCGCCCGTGCTTATGCCAGTAACAATCTTGAAAACAGGTCGCGTCCCAGATTCTGACCACCCGTTTAGCAACCCTGCGCCATAAGCGCCATTTGCCGCGCCTCCCGAAATAGCCAAAACGCAATAAGTCCGTTTTGTCTTAAAATCGAATAAAGATGGCTTCTCGTCCTCCTCCTGTTCCAGTAATTTAACAAAATCCTTCTTAAAAGAATCGCTTGGGATACCGCTGATCGCCCTGATATCCTGCATGCCAAAAATCCGAACATTATTCAATAAATACTCAGGAACGGCATGCCGAACGCTGGCGCATCCTGAAAGAAAAACTAAAGCGAAGACCAATAAACGATAGCTCTTACACCTCTGTATCAATTGGATTAGCCTTTCGTTTTACACTCACGGCTCAAAAGTTTCTTCGCCATGATCCTTCATATCCGTTTTATTAATTTTGTAACAAATTAAAAAAAACATGATTAACAAAATAATCAAAAATATTATGATCATCTTAAGAATCATCTAATTAAACTGGTTATACAAAAATCCAACATTTATTTATTGGCGGTAACTATATGCAAACCGACAAGCCGTGAAATAAATATCGCGATATACATCTGTCCGGTTATGACTTCAAGATTAGAAAGCGACATAGCCAACTTATTAATTGGATGTATATCACCGTAACCAAGTGTTGTCAGAGTAGAAAAACTGAAATAAAACAAACTGTATACGTTGAACTGGGATGAGAAATTAAAAGCCGCGGGATCATAAAGATAAATAAGATAATATAACAGAGTCCAGAGAATACCAAAAAGAAGATAAACACTGATCCCGCCGGCAATAGTATCGCTTGTTACCTGTGAAGCAGAAAACATCTTAGAGATCAAAAGAATGATAGAAAATAACAGAAAAACTGCGTAGATCAGAAGGGGAATTCCGTGTATGATCAAAGCGGTGCCAGAAACCGCAGAAGATCCCAAAAATGATTCGAAAAAGAATGCAGCGATGACCAAAAAAGCAGCCGTCAGGGATATAGAACGCTTAGTCCCCGAAGCCCTAAGAGAAAAAATAATACCGAAAAGAAATATTAGAGAAAATATCGAAAAAAATGTCTTCTGTTCCAACGCAAAAGGCGCGATAAAAAAGAAAGCGATCAATATAGCCAGCAAGTGATAATATTTATTCTTTACCTGTGGCTGCCACCTAAAACGTTTCACCATTGCAATCCTCAAGCTATAAACTTGCTTCTGCTGGAATTTATATATAACCCCTCTTCTTCATAACCATTTAATGAATCATAACCGCCCATGTGCTTTTAACCTTACGAAAAATAAAAACAATCAGCACGCAGAGAAAAGCAACGATCCCATACCAACGAAAACAATCAACATATGCCAGATAACTGGTTAAAACCCAGGTTCCTTCATGGGCACTTGCGGAAAGATTCCTCGCGATATACGGCAAAACCACGTTCGCAGTAAAAGTATCTAAAACCTCTCTGGTAGTCGCCAACATAACCGCAACAGTAATCAACCAGTGATTACATTTAGGCCGCCATCCTTAAAATATAGGTAAACAGTGCCAGTGCTATATTCTGCCTTTTTGGCAATATTCTGCATAGTCGCCTTATCGCACCCTTTTAAAACAAAAACATATTCTGCGGCGTTTAAGATATCACTCTTACGCCGCAGGCGATCCCTTTCTTTCCTGCTTAAGATTATCATTTTATCCTCTTTGGCCATATTTATGAACAGATATTCAATTTATGAACAATTGTTCATGAATAAAATATAACATTCTTGAGCGGATTTGTCAAGGATGGTTTATGGATTTTTTTTAAGTTGCGCGGATACCTTAGATTTAAAACAGTGCGGTTAGAAAGACAGAACGAAGATTACTTTTTTGCTACACCATGTAAAAACATATTCAAGATAACATCAGCCTTGTCGACAAGATTGGTCTCCCTTCGCTTCCCTTCCTTTATCCAGTTAGTAACAGCCATTTTTATGAGAGAACGCAAAACTTCTGTCAGCTCATTTAAATCATAACATTTGTCGATCAGGCCCTGTGCTTGTGCTTCTTTGAGCAAATCTTTTGAATACTTACTGTACTCACAAAAAACAGGGGATTTTAAAATCATTTTTTCGGCTAACAACCCTATTTCCTCGTGACTGAATATCCTGAAAAATTCTCTATTTTCCTGAAAATATGTTAAACTTCCTTGCACCAATGACTCTAATCTTTTTTTTACGCCGTTCACATGCTTTAACTTTTCTTTAAGAATATCCAATAATTTTTCTAGCTTTTTCTCTAGCAAAGAATTATAAATAGCTTCTTTATCCTTAAAATATAGGTAAGCCGTACCAAGGCCATATTCTGCCTTCTTGGCGATATCTCTCATGGTAGTCTTATGATACCCTTTCAAGGCAAATACTTGTTCTGCTGCCTTCAGAATATCCGCCTTGCGTGCAAGCCGATCACGTTCTCTTCTGCTTAAAACTGACATTTCTCTCCATTGACCTATGAACAATCGTTCAATAATAAGATTAATATATCATTCAATTTTCTATTTTGCAAAGGGATGTTTTGTAACAAAACCACGCTCTCTTCTCTATCAAAAAAGTGGTAATTTTTAAATAACTCATAAACACAATACCTGGGCAGATAAAAAGACCATGACTGATTGGGTCAATCATGGTCTTTAACCTCTCCGAATGCGACAAGAGAAGAATGTTGCTGGGCCCCAGGAATATATCACCCTGTCTTACCTCTCTGAATCTACAGGTCTTCATTATAGCCGAACCATAGTAGCTAACAAGAAAATTTGCCGATTTAGAGAGGTTTTCCCTCACTAAATTTGTCCATTTTGTCCATTAGTCTTTAACTGAAAATAATGTAACTACTTGCTATAAAAAGTGTTATATTTTAACCGCCCCTCTAGGGTGGACATTGTAAACGGCGTCAGATTGAATTCCAAAATAACAAATATAGCCTGACAAGAATTAAGCCTTCTTCAGTCTAAAATTATTCTTGTATTCCCTAATCAATAATTCAATTATATCCTTTACTTCCATTATCAGTTTTTTAGCGGACATTCTGTCTTTAAACTGGCCTCCATGAACTATAAAATTACGCTCCTCATTGATATCCTCAACCTTCTTCTTTATTTTCTTAAAATGGCTATGCTCGGAAGCATTCCTTTTAGAAAGAGGCAAAATTATCCTATTAAATTTACCCTCAATTCCGTTTGCCCACCTCAGAAGAACATCAACAAAATCGCTCTCAATATTTCTTTTTTCCTGCAGCTCTTCACGAATTACAAAATTTGCCGCAATCTCTGCGGCTGTAACGGATCTAACAATTGCTGAAGAATATTCTCCATTATGCAATAGACTAAGACTTTTCTTCCAATTCGATTCTATCTTTTCAATATCCGTTCTTTGGCTATAAGGTTTTTTCTTCATTTTAATTCCTCGCATTTGAATTTACCCTTTCATCCACCCGTTCTGACGTCCTCGAAAACCATTTCATTTGCTACATATTCCAAACAAGCTAACGCCAGTGGTCTCTAATATATATCCGTAAGATGCCGCCAAAACTGTTGCCTGTTCAGATGTAATATTGGTTTTTGATAAGCCTGGCTGCACGATATAAACATTAAATTTAACTTCTTTAAATCTACTTAATCGTTGATAATTAGCAACCATCCTTGAATCACCTTTGATAAACCTGATGCTCGATTTGGAGACCCTAGCATTCATGTGCTTACATAAATCTTCAAAACGCCAAGCCCACTTAGCTGATCGAACAGCTTGTCCGCAAACTTCGTAGAGATCCCCGACTCTCTTTCCCGCCTCATCGCCAGACGAAAATTTACAATGAAGGAGAGAAACCTCAATGCAAGCTTTTTGTTCATGGATACATATCAAATCAGCAGCTTCTCCAGCCCCATCATCATCAAATATAAAATCATGGTCTTTTTCAAATGACTCGCTCATTCTATATTGCACAGAGTCTTTTCTCAGAACCCCATCTTTCCATTGGGATTCTTTTCTTATGTCTATTCCTTCCCACGACCATTCAAGCAATTTATCACTGGGAAAAGGAATAGATTTAGCCTCTTTGGGCTCTATAAGAAAACAACCATCTAATTCTGAGCCATCAACATAAAGAATATTGGGTGGATACTCAGTTAAATATTTAGCTAAAGGTTGTTCGATCTTGCCAATCTGTATTTCGTAATCAGTTCCATCCTTATGGACTACCTCAAACCCTGTTTGCTCTTTTAGCTTTAAGGAATATCTTGAAACTGATTTATCATTAGTTAAAAGAAATATTATTTCCTTATTTCCGAAGTCTACGCTTTCATAATTAATGCTAAACTGAGAAATCGACAAAACACCCAAAGCAGCAGATTTTAATCGTATGCTCTCTTCTGAACGCAACAGAATTTCATGAGGCCAATCAATCGCTAAAACATTCTTACGCGGAGGACTTAAAACTTCTTTTGGTATTAACACATTCTCAATAATTGCGTCTGTGTCGATACTGCTATCCAAAAGCTTTGTACCAATTCCGCTGCACCAATCAACAAATTCTTTGATTGTTCCACAATCTTTAGACCAAATTCTGCCCTTGTAAGAACACCCCATCGTTATCGGAAAACCCCCTGCGTAACCCTGCCCAAATACATTAGATTTCGTTGAACTTGACCTTAGCTGAGGAGCCAAGGCTTCAGCAACATCTGCGCCAGTGTACATAGAAAAACGAAGGTTGCGTCTGCCATGCCTCTTGAGGCCCACATTCTGAAACATTAATCTAGCGATTCCTCCCAAACACCTAAAGACCTTATCTCCGCTGATAAGGGTAGCCGTATTATTTGTTACAGCTTGAGCAAGTTCTTGATACAAGGATTCTTTATCAGAAGAATGAATGTATAAAACTTTTTGATCTGGATTAAAATGCACGATATATAAATGAAATTCACGATCATTCAAGTTTTTCGATCTACTCCACAAAACCCTTGGCTCGCTTTTCGTTATGAAATATAAAATTTTATGTTCTTCATTAATCCATGCTGCTTCAATTAGTTTTTCATTAGAAACCCCTTTATGAAATGTCTTCGGATTGAACTCATTCGCAGCAAAAGCTACAAAGCTAAACTTAGGAAAGAGATTTTTAGGAGAGATTTTTGTATCAATATCCGAAGATTCGGGATGATCGATTCTTTTAGATTTCTCTATAAAATCTACAAGCGCCGTGTGTTCTTTCATCATTTCTGAACTAAATTCACTAAGTAATTTATTCCAATCAGCATCTTCGGAAAATAAACGGTCTAGCGCCGAAGAGGATTCTGGCATTGCTATGTTGGCGATTACCGTAGCTTGGCCGATATTTTTGACAGTTGTTCTAGCGAATCTTCCAATAAATTGAAGAGTCACTGATAAACTTTTATGCGGATCATGGAGAGCTGCAATTTTTAAATTCGGCATATCAAACCCTTCACCAAGCATGTCAACACAGATTATTATGCGACTTTTACGCTGCCCCACATTCTCTAATAATTCTCGAGTGCTGGACATCTCGCTATGAATAAGCAAAGGATTAAATTTCTTGCCATATTTCTTATAGATTTTTTCTACTTCTTTAGCTCTTTCAATACTATCGCAACGCGCCATGATCAAATGATCATATTTATGCTTGATATCGTCATACAACTGCTTAATTGCTTCTTTTGCTATTGACTCATCTCCTTTGGCAGAATCTAACTCAAAGACTGGTTTAAACTGTATTTTTGTGAAGTAGCCATCTTCTTGGGCTTTGGATAAAGAATAATTATATATTACCTTCCCATCTACGATCCTTCCATCTCTGCGAAAAGGTGTGGCTGTAAATTGTAAAATAGGCTTATTACTAAAGTGATCTCGGAAATCTTCCCAAGTCCTCGCACCTATATGATGGGCTTCATCAATGATAAGACAGGAACTTTTATCCGCTACTCGAGACATAAATTTTCTCGCCTCAGACTGCGCCAACGTTGCAATAGTGGCAACTATTACATTACAATCGTCAAAAATATTCAAATCTAAAAGTTTATCTGGGCGGTGTCTTATAACTCCAACTATGGGATTTTTTATACCTGCTGTTACATTCCCAAGCTCTCTAAGAATGCCTAGATTCAAAAATTTATTTGCTGTTTGCTCCCTCAAAATTTTAGACGGCACAACCACTAAAAGAGCTCCATTTACAAACGTTACTAAAGAAGAAATCATAACTTCAGTTTTTCCTGTTCCTGTTGGCATCACTACCGTGGCTTGTTGCTTCGACAAAGTCCAATGTGCTCCAATGCTATGCAATGCTCCTATTTGTGGCAAGCGTAACCCATTACGCACGACATTACCATTTCGATCGAATACTTCCTGATTGAACCGGAACTTACCATTCCAATCATCAAAGACTTCTTTCTTTATTTCTTTCAAACCTCCAACTTTGATTCTCTCTGAGACTTTTGATTTATCCTTGTGAAAAAGCCATTTACTGGGGCCGCCTTTGTCCTGGACCAACAAAACACCATGAATACCGGACGGGATTGGACAAGATTTCCAATCGGTAAGAAGTATTTTATATTTTGACTCAAGTGTGAATAAAATTGCCTTCCGCCTTGAAGACACTTTCACTTCTTCTGTTTTTTTTATTTTTTCCTTAGTTTGTCCTTTCAGACAATAGCGAATTTCGCCCAGAGAGTGTCTAATTGGCTCTATCTCTAACGGAGGAAATTCAAAAAAAGAAATTTTTTTAAGCATATATTCCTGCCTTTTTGCCAACGAAATTTTGAACTAAACTCATATGTTTCTTGATTTTCTTAAGAGAAAAGGTTGTATTCTGAAATTATATGTTTATACATATCTTCTGATTCCCAATAAAGAGAATGTGTTTTTATTGGATTTGTCGTCATTTTGGAAAAATCCATCTCAATATTTTTTAAGTCTCGATATACATCAAGATGACCACTTACAGGATCCATCTTGGACCAGAAATTCAACCATTTAACATGTTCAAAATAATCCTCAACCCCATTTTCTAGTTCCTCAGTATCTATGTTGACTTTCTTGAAGCCGTGGAGTTGTGAAGTAATCGCATACCGCATCGGTTGATTTTCCTGATTAATTTTATCAGCAAAAAAGAAAGCAATCTTATCGAGCGGGGAACCAAAAGTCACAAATCCATCAATTTTTGTAGCTTTCTTTCTTAATCCAACATCAATATTCATTTCTTTATTAATCCTAGCTAAGGCATCATAAGCAATCACGGTCCCCAGAGAATGACCCACAAGAATAACATTCTCGTACATATCGCTTTGCAAAAGAAACTTTAGTTTTTCCACAGCTCCATTGAGAATTTTTTTCCTTACTTCAAAATATTTTGATTTTTTATCAGATGAACTATATAACGCGACGTCGCCAAATGTATCCACCAAAGGTCCTTCCAGCACTTTACCTATCAAATGTTTGACAGGCGATGAAAAGAATTGAGATGAAAACAAAATAGGAAATTTAAGCAAATTTCCCAGTGCCAATATTTTAACCAGATATTTCAGCCCATTAAATTCGCCATCGGCTGAGAAAAGAGCATCATTCTTCTCGCTATTCTTCATGCTCTTCTGTCTTTTGTAAAACGCATCGGCCCCTTTTGCAACGCTAAAAAGCCAATCAATAACTTCTACAACCGTAATCTCTCTTTGAGTAAGATGAGCCCAATAATATTCATATATATCTATTTCGTTTTGATCAGATTTAAGCGAAACGCAACTATCTATCCATTCAGGAAACTTCGCTAGCTCATGTTTCTTATGAACGACCGCGCTAGGCATTTCAGTCTGCGATAATCCGCAATATAAATTAGAAAATGGTTTTGCAAAAGCATCTAAAGTCTCAAAAGGCCCCTGCTGCCCAATTCCATGAATCACCAAGATTCCTATTTTCTTATTCATTTCTCCCCTCCAAACAAAAAACCTCCGCCTTTTTTGGCGAAGGTTTTTGTTGTTTTAAGTGGCGGATTTACCCCTTCAGAACTTCACCACTGATATCCTAATTATGTATTAATTATATTACATAACTATTCTATTTGTCAAAGAGTTATCTGGAACCGATCCTAAACCCCTTAGCGATAACCCTGGCTACAGTTAACTATGTTCAATCTTCTGCTCATTCAATATTTTTTTAATAAGATCATTTTTTATTATTACAGCGTTTTGTACAGAGATAGAAATGCTAGCTGATGCATTGGTACGATTTGTTATTGAACCCTGCATACCTAGCACGTTTCCATAAATATCAAAAGCAGGCCCGCCACTCATTCCAAAATAACCCATATCTCTTACAAGATAACCATCATGCTTTCGAATACGGCCAAAACCATTATCACTATCTAAGATTAAACGATCTAAAATAAAAGATGGCTGAAAATACCGCCTAACTCCTCCAAGCTGAAAACAACCCTGAGGATCAACTCCAATGTGCGCCATAGGATAACCACTTATGCATACGGATTGCCCCACCTCTGGTTCAACCTCTAGAAAGTTAAAATGCCCAGGACTCCTAATTTCAACTTTTCCTATAAATATGTCCGAGTCATCATTTCGAGTTATTTCTGTAATCAATAGAGAAGGATTATGAATTGCGTCTGGTAACTGCCCCCAGTATCGAAAGGATGTTTGTGCATTGGTATTATCAAACAAATGTGAAACGGTAACAAAATACCCTTGTCTATTAATAAAAAAACCAGACCCAACCACCATAACACGACATTGAGTAGCGTTAGTTTGTTCTTGCCTAAATATGGGAAACATAGCTTTTTTTGCAGTTCTAATAGCGTTAACAAACATATTTTTCTCCTCTCTTATTTTGTAAAGAGCTAATACAATTCAATTCATATTTTTTAGAAATATATAAAAACCAATTGGATCTCTTAAGAAGATTTTTATAAAGAACCCTAAACAACAAAAAAAATGGAATCAACTAACCAATGGTTTTCATTAAAACAATAAGGTGCTTAAAAATTATTAGGGTTTAGAACTTAAATAGGTGCGGAGATAATCTAAAAAACTAGTTGTATCAATAAAATAATTAGGATAAGCTTTTTTCAATTCATCGATGGAATCAGCACCCACAAGAACAGCATCTTTATCTGGGCATCCTCCTTGATCTTTCTCTGCCTGTAAATAATGCTCCGTTGCAAGCTGCCCACTTTCTTTCTTATAGCCTCTTATTTGTAGCTGCTCATTTTCCGAGGATACATCTAATTCAAGCAGAAAAAAATGAAGCTCTTTCATTTTTGGTTCCACTATTTTAATTGCCTTAGTCCAACTATTCATCTTTGGAAAAACCTTAAGAGAACCAACTTTTTCTTTAATCTTATCGTGTAATTCTTGAGCATCAATAGGACAACCTGGAACAGAGAACTCGCCTTCCATCTTTGCGAAAGCCGAGGCTAGTAATTTAAAAAAATCCATCCAGTCTTCCCTGCCTTCATTTGACTTTATTGCTTGTTTAGTAAAAAGATCCACTGTTTCAACTGCAGTTGCCCAAGCATGCTGAATCTTGGATCTTATCTGTATCTCTATTAAAAGCCCATCGTAAGTACTTTTTTTATCACTTTTGTATCTATACATCAGATGCACACTGCGATATCCATCTGGCTTCGGTTTTTGTACATAATCCTTTTCATTCACTCTCTTATGCTTCAAGCCTCTACTTTTTTTATAAATCCCGACTAGTTTTTTGACCATTTCAGCATCGCTTAAAACGGTCCTACATCCACCGATATCCTGCATTTGCGATAAATTCATTGTTTGAGTTTGTTTTCGTCTAAGTTTTTTTATTATTGATGGCACTCGTTTTAAACGTTGAACCACTAAGGCACCTTTATCTATTTTTTTTGATAATCGTCTCAACCTAATCTGAAAAGTATTCATTGGAAAATTATGTGCAGATCTCCAGTTGTTTAATACAGCTAGAGCAATTTCTCTTTGTTCAGAAGTAGAATTCTCCTTAGCCAAAATCTCCCCTGCTTTATCTACTTGAGACTTCTTGTATTTTGGTATAGTCCAATCCATAAAATATTTCCTAACTTTAAACTTATAAACAGTTATCCAAATTAACTTTGGAATTTCATAGATATTAGAACTTTCAACTTTATTTATTATATCTCAAAACATTAACCGTTACAATTTTATACCCTTTTGTTATTTAATGCTAATTATCTGATACAATATCTTCAAAATTATGGCAACAATGCCATTAAATAGCTGCTATTAAATAGGAGAGGGTTCGGCCTATTTTGCCATTATATCCTCTCAAATAATTCCTCTCTGTCGACGGAGATATAATCAGAAATTATTTCACGAATTTATAAAAATTATAACACCCTAACTCCAAGTGACGTCGCCAGATAAAAAATCACCGACGATCGTCGACCGTCGGTGATGTATTGTATCTCATTGTGGCACAATGAGATAAGATTGCTGGGGTGGGTGACGGGATTTTTCCTCACCCGTCCGGACATTCGTCCGGACTCCTTCGGAACCGGGCACCCTCACTTCTTCCTTCGGCGTTCGGGTTGCCTTCAAATCCTGTACCGCTCGCTTTCAAAACTCTGCTTCGGATATCAAAGCGTATCTCGAAATATGGGGTGGGTGA
>Ga0310040_1002644_pt1 | contig 11083 bp, 3 predicted proteins | sample EPASupsiteHSE623_FD_200237 | JGI IMG/M metagenome (GOLD analysis project Ga0310040, IMG submission 200237) | Bioremediated contaminated groundwater from EPA Superfund site, New Mexico - Sample HSE6-23 (v2) (version 2) | ecosystem: Environmental > Aquatic > Deep subsurface > Groundwater >... | reverse complement strand
GACGTATCGCGGACAACTTAGCGCGCGTTTCCTTGAGCTTATCAGAGACTATGGGCTGTGGTTTCTCTCGCATCTTGAAACCTTCGGCCTGTTCCTTTTCCAGTTTTGCAAGTTCTCGTTCTGCCGCCTTCTCGGCATTCAAGAGTTTTTGATTCGTTTCGTAATTGGGGTCCAAGATTTTCCGCATCAAAGCCTTTTCGGCCTGCAATGCTTCGATCTGTGCCCTCTTGACATCTACTGCCTGTCCGCCAGGTCGCCACGGCGAAGGTTTTGAAAACACACTTTTCGTCGCCAACTGTTTTTGTAGCGATCTAATCTGTCGATCCAACACCTTCAGGTATTCCTCGACTGCGGGATCGACAAAAGTTCCTCCTTCGCTTTCCCATCTCGCGAAGTCGGCTTCTTCGGAAGCACGTATGACGGCATCCAGCCGTTCCCTCTTTTGATCTCGCTGTTCACGCAAATATTCCAGTTCTGCATCGGTGAGAGGCGCTGTCTTGTCCTTTACCGTCTTCTTGCCGGATGCAATTTGGTTGTCGAGATCGCGAATCTCATTGTGTAGGCGTGTCTTCTGCGATTCAAGTGTGCCTTTGAGTTTCCTCTCTTTATCCCCTGAGTAATACCACCCTTCCGCCTCTCCTTGTCTCTTCAACTCTCTCACATCTCTATGCAGTTGCCGTTCCTCGTCAGATGGCGTGTGCCTCTCCGTGCCAGTGGAACTGGGTGCTATCTTTTGCCGCATGTCGTCGATCTTACCAAGTTCTCTGGACTCTCCCCGACGATCTCGGTACGCCACCTCCAGGTCTTCCTGCGACAACTCGCGATGTTTGCCATACCCAGAAAACATATCCATTGTCTCGCGCCGAGTGATGTCTGGATCAAATGCTTTCATCTTTTCATGCAGTCTGTCCAGCAATTCTTCCCGATGAATGAATGTGCCGTCCTCCCTGCGAGTTTCCGCCAGGATCTCCTTCGCCATTTTCTCAACGTAGCTATGCTGTCCACGCAGATCGTCGGTTTCTGCAAGTTTCTCTCCAAGTTCCGCTAGGCGGATGCTGGCATACTCCGCTCTGGCTTTGCGATACAGATCGTCCAAGTGCGGCTCGACCCAAGCACCAAGATCCGCAATCATTGCCTTGGAGAAGTCTGCGAGTTTCCGTGCTCCAGCCTCGACATGGTAGCCGGCAACAATCGCGGCATCCGCCAGCATTTCTACTATTATCCCGGCTGGAGTTGAAGAAGATGTGGTTCCCACGTTCTTCAGCCGAGCCAAGATTCGCTGTACCGCCGCGTCCTTTGCCTCTTGGGTAACGATCTTGTTTTTGGAACCACGTGTGCGTGGTCGCATCCGCTCCCGTTTGATTTCCGCTTCCAGTTCGGCGATCTTCTGTTTTGCTTGAGTCAGTGCTTCTTCTTCGTCAAGCTCCCTGCCGCGTTTCGCTTGATCCTTCTTTGCCTTCTCCAGTTGTTTTGCCATCTTCTCGGCCCAGGCAATATCGCTTTCGTCCAGCCGTCCGTCATTGGCTTTTCGCAGAAGTCGTTCAATGTGGGCTTGTCCATCCTTGTCAACTAGGATTTGCAGAACATGCCCCATGTATGCGAACTGCCGCCGTCCGACATCTCTCGCCGCCTGTGACAGATTGCGCACGGTGGTTTTGTGGAGGGCTGATTCCTCTTCCGCTATTCTTGCTTTCTCCAGTTCACCGGCAGCCATATGCTTGTTGTATAAGTCGTCTGCCTCGTCCGCTTTTCGGCTGTGGTAATCTACGCTAGCCAACAATTCGGCTGTCTGTTCAACCGTAATTGATTTTTGGGAAGTGATGACTTCTGCTGCAAGTGCTTGAATGTCCTGATCAGATTTGGGCGTCAAATTGGCTACTGCATTCGCCACAAGCTCAATGGCGTTTACGGATTCGACTTCTGTTGGACGAGGCAATCCAGCGGCATCGGCCTGCATTTCTAGCCGTGCTCTCTTGATTCCGATGAATCCAGACGGTGGCGGTTTCTTCGCTGCTGGCTGCGGAGGTTGCGAAGGGACGGCCGCGGGCGGGGCAGGCGGCGAGGTGGGTTCTTCTGGCTCGGCGGTTTCCGGTTCGCGAGCTTCCATGCCCCAGTCCGGATTGGCGGCCCGGGTGTCGTCCCATGCTCGTTCCATGGCAGGCCGGTACTGCTCGGCCGCTTCGCCGAAACGGGCGGTCATACGTTCCATCGCCACAGCGAACCGAAGCACCCCGGCCTTGACCAACTTAACGGTCAGGTTCGCGGCAGCAGCGAGAATCTCGGCATCAAGGAACAGGTTGGATCCTGCTCCCTTGCTGCGGAGAGTCTTTCCAAACTTGTCGAGCGCTTCGGAAACTTCCTTGTCCGCTGCTTTGGAGGCTTGGGACAGGGAGGAAGCGGCCCCGCGGGCGGCCTTCGGAGTCTTTGACTTCCTGAACCCCTTCGCGGGCTTCGTTTCGGGCTCGGAAGGTTTTGCCCGAAGCTCTGCGAGCATCCGCCTCGCTTCGCTTACGTCAATGTTTCCGCTTTCGTAGGCTTCACGAATATCTGATTCGGCTTCCATTTTGCCAGGGCCAGGACCACTCGGCGTTGATGGTTTGGTTCGCTCGCCCTTCCGCTCGGTTCCTGTTTCCGTCTCGATGTCCATTCCGCCAACCGCATCCCACGCTACGTCACGCCAAAGCTCGTTGGCCCCCACGCCATGTTTCTCGGCAATAGCCTTGACCTCACGCATGGCCGCGAGCTCGCCATCGCGGGTGGACATGTCTGCAGACTTCAGCGCCTCGGTTGCTTCTGGAATGGCAGCGTCGAAACCTGTTTTTTCCGTCACAACCTCTGGCTCGCTCGGGGGCTCCTCCGATTTGACGCGGCTTTTCCTCTTGGGGGGCTTCTCGCCTGCCTCGTTCCCTGCCATCCACGATTTCCAAGGGATCGTACCGGGTCTCACTCCAGACGCTTCCGGGTTGCGGATACCGGCTGAGCGGGCCTCCAACCCCCTGCGGTAGAATATAGGGTCCAGCCCCTCGGGAACGCCAACGGACGGCCCTACAGGCTCGCTCGGGAGCTCTGCGGGAGTGCTGGTAGTTTCTGCCACGGGCTTCAGGTCGGGATATTCGGCGAGGACTTCGGCGGGAACTTCCTTGCCGGCGGCAAGTGCTTCTTCGACAATCTGCTCATGGCTCTTAATGCTAACGCCAACGATCGGATTCTCGCCAGCAAGAACTTGCAGTTCAAACCAAGCCTTTGGTGTCGTTGATGGCCCAAAGCCTCGATCTTCCGCGTACCCTTCCTTGACGAGCGAACGAAACGCCTTCTTGTCGATGCCAAGATCACTCAACGTCGGGTATATCTGATTGGACTCTTCAGGCTTTCTCCATGAACGCTTCTTGACGTCGAGTTCCTGAAGAGTCCTGCCGAGTTCGTCGGATATTCGCCTTTCCGGCATGGTGGCGGACGAGTACGCTTCGCTGGACACCTGCCACGGCTGTTTTGTTTCTGTGGCTACTTCCCCGGTCACTTCTGCGGGCTCGCTGGTGGTTTGCTTCTTGACTGCCGCCCGGTCATCCTCTTCCAGCATCGTCCGAATCGCAGCCACTTTCTTCCCGCCGAAACCCTTCAGCCCCCGTTTCTTGGCCTCTGCTGTCAATTCCTTGCCGGTCATGCCGGAATAGTCCACGGAAACCGCCTGGGTCGCTTCCTGCTGCGTTTCCGCGGGCGGGGTGGTGTCTTGAGGCGTCTCGGCCGGAATGGGCGTTTGTGGGGCTTGTGGGGGCTCCGCGATGGATGGTGTCGTTCCCAGAAGCGGAATGTCGACTCGCTCGCCTGTCTTGCTGGAAAACGTCAGTGCGTCCAGAGTGATTTCATGCCCGAGTTCCTTGGCGGAAGCATATTTCTTGCCCTCTCCCTTCTTAACATACGCCAGAGTGACGTGTGGTTTGTACGAGGGCTGCGTGTCGGTGACTTCCAGGTTGTCGGCAATCTTCTTGTTGATCCGGCGTAAGTCGTCGCTTTCAACATCCACTTTGACCACATCGTAATCGTCATTCTCGAACGTGGATATCTTCCCGAGCTTGACTGTAATCGGGGGCTCATTCTGGACGAGTTTACGAACCGCTTCAACGTCTTCGGTGTGAAGTCCGTACTTGACCGTAATGTGGGGTTCTGTTTCGCGGCCGTCTTCCGCAAGATCAGCTTCGTCGATCAGTTGGCTGGCAGACACAATCTCGTCTGCGATAGCTTTGGGAAGATTAACTTGCGTGGACGAGAATTCATGCTTCCCTGCCTGCCCTACTCCCTCCCGTCCCTCGGGTTGGGCTGCAACATCCGCCGGTTCCGAAACGCTCGGGGCGGGTGCGATCGGTAGTGCACTGTCCGTTCCATCGGCCACTGGTCCTGCGGGCGGTCCCACATCCGGAGCCACCGCACCAGGTTGATCAGCCACCAGTTCGGCATCTTGTTTCTCCTGTTCGAGTTCATCGGCAAAGGTGTTCAAATCGGCAGCAGACGGGGTAGTCTTCTGTTTCTCGCCTCCCCACGCCTTCGCGATCTGCTGAATCTGTTCGTCCACGTCGGTTGGCATGAACTCCCCGCCAGGGAAGGTAGCCAGCCACATCTGTTCGATCTCCTTGGGATCCATTCGCTTCAATTCAGCGATGTCCGGAGTTTCGGGCTCTACTTGTGTTTCAGCGACTTCGCCCGCCGGCTGCGCTCCGACTTGCTCTTGCCATGGCCCACGAATGTCGCCGAGGCTATCCGCTGGGACTCGTTCTCCGACTTGCCCTGCTTCTTCAGGGACGACTTGATCGCTAGGTACTTTCTCGGCATCGGAAATCTCCTGTTCGAGTTGTTGGATGCGTGCTTGTACTGCCGCCTTTCGCGAGCCTCGGTTCTGACCGGACAGACCGGCATCATTCGCCTCCTCAACCGTTACCCACCCTTTCGCCACGATCTGACGCAGCTTTTCCAATTCAGTCTGTGCCCTGGGCGTACTGACCGGTTCTCGTGTAGCGACAGGCCCCCTGGTATCCTTCGGCGCCATTGCAGCATCTGCGGCCGACAAGACGGTCTGCCCAATGGGAATCGCCGAGAACGACAGCGCCTCGACGCCCAACTGTTCCCACCCCTCTGGATCATTGGCGAGCAATTTTCCTGTGGTGCCATAGTCCTTTTCGATACCAGTCACACCGCCAGCAACGTCCGCCACACGTTCCTCGAACACCTCGCCGATCATGCCATTCCATCCGGCCTTGTCGAGGATCTCCCTGGCTTTTGCGGCAGTGCCGCCCTTTGCAAGGAAACGGTTGAGCACGGCGGCTTTCAAGGCCATGGTACGCTGGGCCAGCGGAATCTTTGCCAACGCCTGACCGACCGCGCTTTGTGCTAAGGCCTTGCCGCCGATCCCGATGAGGCGCCCGGCTTCCTCGGATCCCATCTCTATGTAGGCTGCCCCAAATCCCTTTCCCAGGGCCTCCAGGAAGGACGGATCGTCACCCGTGATGGCAGCCGTAAGCTGACCAGTCTCGTCTCGCGTCAGATCGTATTCCGGCATCCACTTCTCAGATACCTTGGCCGCTACCAGCGGTGCATTGAGAGCTGTTCGGCCAGCCACGCCAGCCGCGAATCCGGCTGCCTTGACGGCCATCCTGGGAACCGCACGACGCAGAAGCTGCTTTCCAAGCACTTGCGCGGCGAGCTTCCTGGCCCCGGCGCGCGCTGCCGTGAATCCACCGCCGGTCATGGTGAATTCAACACCCATCGCGGGAAGCTGCGATACCAGATCGAAGACTTTCCTGCCAAATCCTCTGTCCTTGCTCTTTTCCGCAGCGTCGATCGCCCCCGCAAGAGTGAACCAATCCGAATCGGTCGCCTTTTTGGCTTCGATGTTCTTGACGGCATTGCGGAGCGACAGAAGATCGGCAGCCTCGACCGCCGTTCCTGCAAACGGGATCCGCTTCAAGAGATAGGGCACGACATCCAAGTCGCCCGTGTTGTAGGCGTGGTAAGCCACCATCGCTTCCGACAGGTTGTTGTAGCGTTGCCGATTTTGCGGATCTCGCTTCTGTTCCTCCAGTTGCTTTTGTTCCTCGGGGTGCAGTATCGAACGACTTTTTGCACTCCGTCTCCAGTCGTCGAATCCTTCCTCGGCGCCATTGGGGCTGCTCTTCAGCCACGCATCGTAGGCTTTGTTGGCGTTGTCGAACGCAGGCTTCTTGTCGCGAGGGATCTCGTCTCCGTATTTCTGCTGGTATTCTCGCAAAAGGTTCTCTGCCCAGAACGCTTCCTTCGGCTGGTTCTTCCTGGCGACGTATCCCGGCCTGGAATTCAGAATCGCCTCATCGGCAGCTACCTGCTGCGGAGTCCGGCCCTTGACTCGTTCCTCGACGATCATCTGCCGTGCGGCATCGGCCGTGATTCTTTCCTTCGCGCCGCGCTTCTTCGCTCCTTCGAGTACCTCCTTGTCGGTCATCTTGTCGACGATTTGCCTCTTGACGCTCTCGGCTGTCGTCTCGTTTGGCCATCGTCGCTCCAGATCCCGCTCCAGGGACGCGATGTCTTCGTTAAGCTCTCGCATCTTCACCGGGTTAATGTCTGTCGCCTTGGCCGATTCTTCCGCTTGCTGCTTGTACGCCTTGACGACCTCGGCCATAGCCTGTGGGGTCACATCTTCAGGCTTCACGACGATGGGCTTGCCCTCGGCGTCCTCGCCCGACAGGTACTCAGCCCACTCCTTCAGCCCCTGCTGACCAACCGGCGTTGACGTCCGGAGTTTCTGTTCGCGTTCGGAATCGAAATACTGGGATCGACCTCCGGCACGTTCTCGGGTCAGATTGCGGCGAGTGTCGGGTATCGCGTATTTGTTGAGCCACCTGGAAATCGTTTCAGGCGACCAGTCGGACGGTGCCGAGTAAGTGGTTCCCTCAAAGTCGAATACTTGCGGCGGCTTCTGGGGTTCTTCTCGGGGCGACATGGCGGACGAACCAAGCGATGCCTGCTCGACTTTGGCCACTGGCTGTTCGGGAGCCGGTTGCTGCGGAGTGGGTTGCTGTTGCGGTTGTGGTTCAGCCCGGAGAACGGGCGGTGGTCCGAGTTCAGCGGCCAATTCCGCTTCCCAGTCAATCGCTGTCGATTGGCCGCCTTGTAGAGGTGGACCAACTTCGGCAGTCAGTTCCGATTCCCAGTCTACTGTTGCCATGGAATTCCCCTGCTTTCAAGAGAGCGCCTTGCGGCTTGGTCGCCTGCACGCGCCGCGGCGATGGCGCGATCGACTGCCGATGAATTACCTGACCGCCTTCCCGGATCTGTCGCTATTTGCGGTGGCGCCGCCGTCGTCGGCACAATCCGATCTACAGGTTGGCCATTTGACCCAGCAGGCACCGCTGTGGCTGGGCTTGCGGGATTCGACGTCGGTTCCGCTGGTCTCCGTGCGTCGTCTTGTGGGTACGTGTTCGATGGCGGGGCTGGCTGAAGGGTAATTGGTTCGGGCGCCGGGCTTGCTATGCCATCTGGGCCCATTTGTACCGGGCCGGAAGGGGCCGCGGGGCTTCCACCAGGAGCGGCTCCTGGCGTACCAGGCGGTGTGCCAGGAGCCGCCGACGTGGCCTTGAAATATTCTTCGGCCTGTAGGGTCGCCGTAGCCATCGCTTCCGCAGTGGTTGCCGGTGGCTTAGGCCCTATACCAGTCGACTTTGATCCTATGGTTGGGACTAACTTGTCATAGTATCCTTTTATGACATCCTTCCGTTCTTTGAATGCCGCCGCATCAGCGGCCTTTCGTTCCTTTTCTGCCGCGTCTGCCCTTGTCCTGTCCAGTTCCGCCTTTGCCGCATCTTCCGCCCTCTTATTCCTGAACCACTCTGTCTCCACAGGTGATGTCATTCCAGGTTTCCATTCATATTCCGCCATTTGCTCGCCAGCAGGTTCCAGCTTCTTCGTTTCTGGGTTGAGCACATACCCGTATTGATTCGGATTGGCCGGCGGAACTGCACCTACCGCTTCATTATATTCCTTAACCAACGCAGCAACTTGATCGAATTTGTCGTCGTCTGTCGGATCGAGATCTCGGGAGTATCGCGCCTTGTTGATGTCTCTCAGCAGACCTTCCAGACGGCGTCGGTCATCCCCTTCCGTATGCTCTGGAATCTTTGGCAAGTCGCTGAACATCGACGACAGTTGCGCCCGGCGCCACGCGCGAGTATCCGTCCGGACTTCGCCCGCTTGTTTGGTCGCTTGTTCGGTCGCCTCCTTCTGAGCTTCCTGTATCTGTTTGACCTGGGCGCCGGATTGCCACCTAGGAAGCAGATTGTTCGAACCGTATCGCTGTGCCCGACCAGGATCTCTGCCAACAGCCTTCATCTGGGCCCGCTGCTGAATCCTCGCCTGCTGCAACGCCTCGTCCGGACCCTCGAATTGGTCCAGCGGATCGACCCACCGGCCGCCGATTTCTTCCGTGTCTGCCTGTGAAGTGCGAGGGTATCGCCGTCCAGACAAGGCCCCAGACAAGGCCCGCTCCCTCGCCTTGCTTTGCCCAGCCGCATACGCAGCCAATCCAACAATCGCACCCGCCGGCTGGTATTTGAATTTAATGGGCATTTACTCGCTCCTTATTTCGTGATCTGCGGATCGCCTGCCGCACGAGTTTCTTCGCAAAATACCTCTGGAAGGGGATCGACAGGTTCCGCTGCCTCGCCTCAAACTCCAGCTTGTCGAGGATTTTGTCCATGTTCTTCTCGCAACCGTCAGGTCCAAGCTGATCCATCCGCTTTGCCGTTGCCCAGCATCCGCAGCCTTTCCTTGGCGACAGGTCGAACCATGGAAATCTCTTTTGCCACCATGCTATAATTGCCTTCAGTTCAGTGCCTGGACCGCCGACTACTGGTGGCGGCTGGACGAACGGAGGCCACTGCCCTTGCCGTGGACCTCTGCCAGCCTCCCACGCCTGCCAGTATCGAATTTTGGTATTGCACAACTCGACCAGCCGTTTACTTTTCGTGACGCCGTGCCGCTGGCAGTAGCCTCCACCATGTATGTTGCATTCGCAGTTATTGGAGATTTCCATGAGTAAAAAAAATCGCCTTAGTTGTCTTCTTTTTCTGGCAGTAGTCTGGGTAGTCGTGATAGCATCCGTGGGTACAAAAGCCTATCAGTCGCTTGTCGTTTATGAGGAGTCACAAGTCCAGGCCGAGTATCGTGAGAGGAATCGCGATATGCTGGCTGACTTCAACGCCAGGACTGACGCATACTACACTACTCCGTGATTTCTATCATGTACGTTCCAGGGTTGGCGCCTCCGCAACATCCACACAGCATGTCGTCCCACGTCAAGTCCCACGGACCGTACAGTAGGTATAACGGCTCGCAGGTGCACGGCGTAGTCGCTATGTTTGGGATCTTTATTTCAGGGTTCACCCCAAACTGCACATCGTAGGCGTCTTCGATATGATCGTTGCACGTCGTCTGCCACGACAATTCCCAGTTTTGACACCCCGATGGGTAGTCAGCACAAGTCAACTGTACCTGAAACCAGTTACTGAAACACGCCTGCAACGCATACGGATCGTCTGTGCTGTTCCACTGAGGTGACGTAAACGTCTCTGTTGGGTATTGGTACGTCAACGTGATCGTCTTGCCCTCTAGTGTCACGCATCCACCCGTGGTATTCACGAACGTGAGCGTTAGTTCCTTCGGCGGGACAGCTACCTTCTCGTTCCACGTTGCACCGTTCGGATCGTAGCATACGCAAAAGCACTCTGGACATTCCGGGTCGTCGTAGAAGTGTGCCCAGAACTCGAAATTGTCGAATTCTATTTCATTGGCTCCGCTTCCAAGACCTGCGTATCTTCCGGCGGCGTCATAAGGCGATTGGTCGGTCCAGATCAGCGATGTAGGATCTCCGCATGAACCGAGGATGCACAGGAAGTAATCTTCTGTGATGCAGACAGTTACGTTCTCGCATAGAGCGTTGTCAGCGGAACCTACCCATATCACAGTTCGCGATTCGATTACACTATCATCAGACGCGTACAACGTGACTTCAGCCTCAGAGATCGAAAGCACTTCGATCGCCACGTAAGGCGATGGAGTTCCGTTGTTGTGCGAGTTGACGTAAATATGGTAGATGTCGCCTATCTGAGGATCCCAGAAATCAACATATACTACCTGCCGACCGCCGCGAGTGTTCGGAGTATTGTTGATGATCTTGCCACCAGCAGGTACGACCAACCTCAGATTTTCAACAGACGAATCGCCATCCTCTTCAGTCCATCCGGCGACAGCATCCGGGTTGTATCGCTCGAAGTTGTCGATGACTACTTCGCAACCTTTGCAGCAACATCTTCTGCTCATGCCACTGGCTCCTCGCAGAAGTAGCAGCCGCCTGGAGACTCGCAGTCGAGTTCGATGACTTCCAGGATAATTCCGTACGCCTTGCTCACTCTCGGAGCAAACAGACCAGTCGCGTACTTCAAAGGCTCCGGAACTCCCTTTCGCTTGTCGATCGCCTTGAACTTCACCACGCCGTAGGTTTCGTCGTCACAACCCTTGATGTCCCAAATTGCAGTGGAATGACTCAGATCCCAGTCGCCGTTACTGCTGTCCATTTCGATGTCCCATCGCGGGGCAATCCAGACATCGAACACCACGCCGCAGCCAGGATGGTCCTCTGCCAGGACGCACGCCACAGGCGTCCCTCCTTCGACCATGACCAACGGGCGTGTTAATTCTCCGCACGTCTTGGTCCCGTACGGCATGGCGAAGTACCGTTGGCCGGGAACACCAGCCTTGCTCTGGTCAACGAAACCGATGAAGATGTATCGCTTCTCGACATCCTCGACGAGATCGTCGTCAGGAACGTAGCTCAGTATTTCTCCCGATCCCTTCTTATACGTCTCATTCCATTCCAATTCCGTATCGAATGAGACGTACTTGCCCAAACACACACCGTAATTCTTCATGTCGAAGGAAGGGCTCGTGTGTGTGATGTGCGTAATTTCAATGACCTGCATCCCAGGCGACTGGATGAACATCCAGTTGATGGCCTTGTTTTCCTCCGTGTGCAGCTCGTCAACCTTTTCTTCCAGGTCGGTCG
>Ga0310040_1002641_pt1 | contig 11088 bp, 10 predicted proteins | sample EPASupsiteHSE623_FD_200237 | JGI IMG/M metagenome (GOLD analysis project Ga0310040, IMG submission 200237) | Bioremediated contaminated groundwater from EPA Superfund site, New Mexico - Sample HSE6-23 (v2) (version 2) | ecosystem: Environmental > Aquatic > Deep subsurface > Groundwater >... | reverse complement strand
AGCCAATCTTTTCTGGTTGGGTGCAAAACCACTCGAACTGGATAAACCCTACAAGATCAAGATCGGTTCAGCCCAAAGCACGATCTATCTTGAAGAGATCAAACGCGTGATCGATGGCGATACGCTGGATCGTGCCGATGAGCCAAGTGTGGGTCGTCACGAGGCGGCATGCGTCATCTTTAGAGTACACGACCTTTTGGCGATGGAGCTTTTTGCTGAGAACCAAAAACTCGGTCGTTTTGTGATCGTCGATGAGTTTGACATCGCGGGGGGTGGGATTATCACCGAAGTGTTAGAGCAGTACACAACACGTCGTACCAAAGCTTTACATGTAAACGATATTTTGGTTGATAAAGCAAGTACAAACGTGGATTTTGAAGAAGAGCTTTTTGCGCTTTTAAGAAAACATTTTCCACATCAATTTAATTAAGGATAGACTATGAAATTAACCATTAACGGCGACGTAAAAGAGATTAAGGACGGAATTGTTCTTTCTGAACTGCTGGTCATTGAAAATGTAGAAATGCCAGAAATGGTTTCTGTTCAACTCAATGATGAGTTCTTAAAACAAGGCGAATACCAAACTATTACACTCAAAGAGAATGATGAGATCAACTTTTTATACTTCATGGGAGGTGGCGCGTGAAAGATTTTAGCGATGAGGAATTAGAGCGTTATTCACGCCACATCATTCTTCAAGATGTAGGGATCGAAGGGCAAGAGAAAATTGCTAATTCTAAAGTTTTGGTTATCGGCGCAGGTGGACTTGGATCACCTGTAGCGCTTTACTTAGCAGCAGCAGGTGTGGGTGAAATTGGCATCGTGGATGGTGATGTGGTTGACCTTTCAAACCTTCAACGTCAAGTCATTCACACGACAGCGGATGTGAATGTACCTAAAGTGCTCTCAGCGAAAGCGAAAATGGAAGCGATCAACCCGAATGTGAAAGTCACGGTGTACCAAAAGTTTTTGGACGCATCAAACATCTTAGACATCGTCAAAGGGTATGATTTTGTGATCGATGGAACGGACAATTTTTCGGCAAAATTCTTGATCAACGATGTGTGTGTGCTCGCAAATGTCCCCTATTCTCACGGCGGCATTTTACGCTTTGGCGGACAAACCATGACGATTAAGCCACACGAGAGTGCATGTTACGCGTGTGTGTTTGACGCGCCTCCTCCAGCGAATGCCATTCCAACCTGCTCAAGTGCGGGCATCTTGGGCGCTGTTGCGGGTATGCTTGGAACCATCCAAGCTGCGGAAGCACTCAAATACATCGTCGGTGTCGGTGAGCCACTGTACAACAGACTCTTAACGTTTGATGCGAAAACAATGAACTTTAGAAATGTGAATTTCAAGAAAAACCCTAAATGTCGTGTGTGCGGTAGTGAGGGAATTAAAGAGATACGCGACTATGAAGCGGTTGTGTGTGAGGCAAAATTATGATCAAAATTCCCCAAAATGTGTACGATGAAGTCGTCGCACACGCGCTAAAAGATAACCCCATCGAAGCGTGTGGTTATCTTGCGGGGATCAATGGCGAAGTGAAATACGCGATTCCTATGAAAAATACGGACGCGAGCAACGAGCACTTCAGCTTTGATCCACAAGAGCAGTTTGATGCGTTTAAAAAAACGCAAAAAGAGGGACTCAGGCTGATTTCAGTGTATCATTCGCACCCCGAAACACCCGCGCGCCCAAGTGAAGAAGATATTCGCTTGGCGTTTGATCCAAATGTGAGTTATATTATTGTTTCATTAGCAGGAGAAACGCCTGATATGAAATCATTTATTATTAAAAATAAAACGGTTGAAAAAGAAGAAATTGAAATTATTTTAGAGTCATGAAGAAGGCGCGTAGAAAAAATCCGAATAAGACACTCCCCGCCGATGGGACGAATAAGCGGAGCGTTTCGGGGTTCCCATCGTGTCTGGGCGGTGTCGCATGAGGGTTTATTTCGAAGCTGCCTTTTTCATCCAAAACGTTTACATGTAACATCAAAGGAGTTACGATTATGAGCAAATACATTATCCCCCAACTTGTCTACGATGACCTCGAAGTTTTCAAAAAAAACCATGCCGATTTTTTAGCAGGCACACTCGATGAGCTGACTTTTAAAACGATGCGCGTGCCTTTTGGCGTGTACGAGCAACGAGAAGCCAACACCTTTATGGTGCGCATCAAACTCGCAGGCGGTATCTTAACCCCATCTCAGCTTTTAACGCTCTCTGATTTGGCGGAAAAGTACGCGCACGAGGCGATTCACATCACCACACGCGGTGGCGCACAGCTTCACTACGTCAAGATCGAAGACATCATCGACATCATTACAACCTTGCACAGCATTGGTCTGAGCGGTCGTGGCGGCGGCGGTAACACCGTGCGCAATATCACAGCAGACCCCCTAGCAGGCACTGCACCCGATGAAATCTTTGACGTCTCACCGTACGCGCTTGCTTTAACAACCAAGATGCTGGAGCAAAAAGATTCATTTGCATTGCCACGCAAATTCAAAATCACTTTTAGCGGCTCCGAAGCCGATCGCGGGTACGCGACGATTCACGATGTAGGCTTTATCGCCAAGATCGAAAACGGTGTTAAAGGCTTTAAACTCTTTGTCGCAGGCGGCATGGGTGCAAAGTCACGCGTGGGAAGCAAATTTCTTGATTTTGTACCCGACACCGAAGTCTTTTTATACTCTCAAGCGATCAAACAGGTGTTTGACCAAAACGGTAACCGCAAAAACAAACACGCCGCACGCCTTCGCTTCTTGATCGAAGAGTTGGGTATGGACGAGTTTAGAAGACTCGTTAACGCTGAGATCGAAGCGATTAAAGCCAAAGGTGACTGGCACATGCCTATCACACAGATTGAGCGAACCATTGGCAACACGGAAAGTGAGCCTTTTAACGTGCCTGCATCTATCTCAAAATGGTGGAATCGCTACGTTTACGCGCAAAAACAAGCAGGACTTTACGGATGCAAAGTGCCGGTGCATTTGGGCGATATTCATTTTAACCATGCACGCGCCCTTGCCAACGCACTGCTTCCTTTTGGCGAAGATGTGCTTCGTTTTACAGGCGATCAAAACCTCTACATTCGTAACCTAACAGCTCCACAAATGGCAAGCTTGCATGACATCTTGCAAAACTTCTCAAAAGACGTTTCCAAACCAACCTTCTTTGGCGACATGGTGGCGTGTACGGGTGCGGCAACGTGTCAGCTGGGCATTGCACGTCCTCGTGGTGCGGTGGATGCGATTCAAAAACGTCTTCTTAAACTCTTTGACGAGCGCGACTACGACGCATTGCAAGGCTTTAAAATCCACCTCTCAGGCTGCCCAAACAGTTGTGGAAAACACCTCATCGGCGATCTTGGCTTTTTTGGAAAAGTGCAACGCAATGAGGGCTACTCTTACCCTGCCTACAACGTCGTAGCAGGCTCACGAACCTCAGGCAATGGCAGTGTGTACGCCCAAAAAGCAGGCGATGTTGCCGCCTTTCATGTACCAGCATTTGTCGAAGAAATTTTGGATACATGGCTTTTACATGTAAAGGCTTATGAGAGTTTTGCAGACTGGATTGACGATGGTGGACTTGCCATCATCACCGAGATCAGCAAAAAATACGTGGATATTCCTTCATTCAAAGAGGATAAAAACCCTTACTTTGACTATGACGCGGTGGAACTCTTCTCTTTAAAAGGTCGAGGCACAGGTGAGTGTAGTGCAGGTATGTACGACCTGATCGAAGCCGATAAAAAGGCACTTAAAGAAGCACTTGAGAAAGAGGAAAAAGAGTATGAGTTGATTCGTCTTTTGGCGGCTCGTATGCTTTTGGTCACACGCGGCGAAGACGCCCGTGATAAAGCAGGTGTCCTTAAAGCCTTTAAAACACTTTTTATTGATACCACACTGCTTAATGCCTACTTTGGCACGATGCTAGAGGGTGACGCTGATGAGAAATCTATTGAGCTAGCAGAAGAGGTCATCAAACTTTACGAAACAATGGACAATACCCTGAAATTTGCCAAAGAAAAAGAGTTAGCCGCGGCGGCTACACCGACCGAAGCAAAATCAGCCCACTTTAAAGACCTCAGCGGTGTGGCGTGTCCGATGAACTTTGTGAAAACGAAGATGGAGCTTGCCAAAATTGGAAGCGGCGAAGTCTTGGAGATTTTACTCGACGATGGCGCACCGATCGACAACGTGCCAAAATCGGTCGCAAATGAGGGACACACCGTCGAAGCCACCACAAAAGAGGGTAACGGCTGGCGCGTAAGGATCGTGAAAAAATGAGCACCTTAGGCATCGCGCTTACGCCCAAAAAAACGCTTTTGATTGGAGCGGGCAAAGTCGCCGCACAAAAAGCGCGCGTACTGGACAGTCTTGATTTTGCGTACGAAATCGTTGCAGAATCAAGGCTCGATGCCTATTTTGAATCCAAACGCTTTACATGTAAAGCGTTTGAAGATGCTGATGCTGAGGGTTTTGAGGTGATTATTGATGCGACAGGTAATGAAACTGTCACGAAGCGTTTAGTCGCACTTAAACCTAAACTTCACTTTTGGCTCAATGTCGTGGACGTGCCCGAACTCTGTGATTTTTACTTTAGCGCGTTGACGCGTCGTGGGGACATTCAAGTCGCTGTGAGTAGTGGTGGCAGTTCACCTACCTTGGCGCAAGTCATTCGTGACAAAATCGAGAAGATTTTACCGCGTGATCTTACATCGCTGATCGAACGTTTGAAAAACGAGCGCAAAAAACCTGAGCGCGATTTGGAAAAGTTGCGAGGCATTGCCAAAGAGGGCGTGGGAAAAGTTTTTCTCATCGGCTGTGGCACAGGCTATATGGGCAATCTCACGTTGGACGCCTTAAACGCCTTTGAACTACTTGATGTTGCTTTGGTGGACGCGCTGGTTTCAGAGGAGATTCGCTCTCTCATTCCCCTTACATGTAAAGTGGTCGACGTGAGCAAAAAGAAAGGGTTTCACTCCAAAAGTCAAGACGAAATCAACGCGCTTTTGGTCGAATACGCAAAGCAAGGACTCGTCGTCGGACGTCTCAAAGGAGGCGAAGCACTTCTGTTTGGTCGCTTGGGCGAAGAGAAGCAGGTGTTGGCTCAGCATGGCATCGCGTTTGAAGTCATCAACGGCGTCAGCTCCGCGTTTCGCTCGTGTACGATCTCAGGCATCGTGCCGACCATTCGCGACATCTCCAAAGGCGTCACCATTGTCTCAGCACACCTTCGTGAGACGCTTTTTAACGATGACTGGGTGGGCATTTTAAAGCAACCTTTGCATACGGTCATTGTTTTAATGGCGCACAGTTTTGCCAAAAAGATCGAAGATGCCATAGCCAAAGAGGGCATCGACCCCCATCTTCCTGCCGCGTTTGTCTCGAAGATCGACCTAGAAGATCAAGTCACCATAGTGGGAACTGTGGGAAAATTAGATAAAATGGCGACATTATGTGCCACACCGGCGGTCTTAATCATCGGCGAATGTGTGGCAAAAGAGAATATTGTACCCGCTGAGAATAGCGGCAAAATAATTTACATGTAACCGTAAATCGCGTAGAAAAAATCTGCACGAAACACTTTAAGCCGACGGGACGAATAAGCGAAGCGTTTCGGGGTTCCCGTCGTGTCTTAACCGTGTTAAGAAAAGATTTATTTCGGAAGCTGGTTTACAAAAGTTAGAGAAGGATATTTTATGGGATTTACCACCAAAGCACTGCACGCCAAACCTGCACACAAAGACCAACATGGCGCAATGCGCTTTCCGATCTACCAAAGTTCAGCCTTTGAGTTTGAAAAAGCAGAAGACCTAGAAGCTGTTTTCAAGGGTCAAAAGATGGGGCATGTCTACACGCGCTCCTCAAACCCAACGATTGAAGAGTTTGAACTCAAAGTCAAAGCGATCAGCGACGCTTTCGGGGTAATCGCTACGGCAACAGGAATGGCGGCGATTGCGAATACTTTTTTTGCACTTTTGAAAAGCGGCGATAATATCATCACGACCAACTATCTCTTCGGCAATACCCTCTCCTTTTTCGAGACCCTGCTGAGCGACTTTGGCGTGGAAGTACGTTATGTTGACGTCAACGACCTTATCGCCGTCCAAGCCGCGATCGACGACAAAACGCGTTTGCTCTTTTGCGAAAGTATCAGCAATCCGCAACTGATCGTGCCCGATTTTCTAGCCCTCAAAAGCGTCCTTAAAGAGCATAACATCCCTTTCATCGTCGATACGACCATGACGCCGTGGAATATCTTCGATGCGAAAAAGCACGGCGTGGATATCGAAATCGTCTCCGCAACCAAATACCTCAGCGGCGGCGGTCACGTCTTAGGCGGTTTGATCGTCGATAACGGCACGTTTGAGTGGAAAAACCATGCGACCTTAGTGCCTTATTATAAAAAATTTGGGCCCAATGCTTTTATGGCGCGCCTTCGCAAAGAGACTTTTCGCAATTTAGGCGCTTCTTTGACCGCGCAAAGTGCGTATCTGCTCTGTTTGGGACTGGAAACGCTCGACCTCAGAGTGCAAAGAAGCTGTCACAATGCACTGGTCGTTGCCAAACACTTGCATGCTAAAAATGAAGTAATCCGCGTGGATTATCCTCTGCTTGAGAGTTCCGCTTCGTTTGCCGCTTCTTCGAAACAATTTAGCGGCGGCGGTGCTATCGTCACGTTTAGTCTAGCACGCAAAGAGAAAGCCTATGCCTTTTTGAACGCGCTTAAACTGATTCGTCGCGGAACCAACATCCAAGACAATAAATCCTTAGCGATTGCCCCCTACCATACGATCTACGCCGAATACTCCGACGAACAAAAGAAGAGGTTTTGTTTGAACGAGGGAATGATTCGTCTTTCGGTGGGCATCGAGGACGTGGAAGACTTGCTTTTGGACATCGATCAGGCATTTGACGTGCATTAAAACGAGCTATGCCCTCAAAAATGAGTGAATTTGAATAAAAAAAAACAAAAATTCACTCCAAAAGGCATTTTTTTAAAATAAAACAAGTAAACATGTAGTAAAATTTTACCGTTGCTGGTGTAGCTCAGCTGGTAGAGCAGTTGATCCGTAATCAACAGGTCGGGGGTTCGAGCCCCTTCACCAGCTCCAGCCTCTCACGAAAATTCCCCATGTTTAATGTTTCAATAAAAAGGTTGAATTCAATCTTATAAGGTTCAAACATGAAACGTTGCCCTATATGTCAAGAAAGAACAATCCCCTATAAATGGATATTTTTTGGAATTTCTAAACATAAAAATGGTCGCTGTTTTCAATGTAGCCACTGTGGTACAAACATCAAGAAAAACAGGTGGTTTCTATTTGATTTTTTATTTTTAAATGAATGGACAATTGGCATTTTATTACTTCTGTCTTTAGTCATTTTTCATCAACTTTTCAACAATATCGTTGCTGTAATATTCAGTACAATTTTATTTTTTACTGCCTATTGCATGCTTGTTGAGTATTTATCCCCTTTGCGAAAAGCTGAGGAAAGCTATTGCCGAGGTGATTTATCAAGAATGGGTGCACTATTTGCACTTATAGCGATACCCACCATTATTATCTTTACACTTTATACATTGTATTGATTGTTCAAAAACGGTGCCCAATTTTGGGTCAAACGAAACGTAAAGACTTTTACTCTTTAGACGTCGATAAGCGTAGCGTTGGCTTTCTGCCGAAGAAAACTCAGCGTTAGCGTAGCTTTTAGAGCTTTGCTTTAAAAGCGTATCAAATAAAATAAAAGAGAAATATTATGAAAATTGCACTCCTTATGAGCGGCGGCATTGACTCTAGTTACTCCGCGTATTTACTCAAAAACGAAGGGCATGAAGTCGTCGGCATTTATCTTAAATTGCACGACGATGAAAGCAAGCATGCGATCAACATCGCCAATATCGAAAAAGTATCCCGACATTTGGGCATTGAAACACACGTCATCGACGCCAAAACCCTCTTTAAAGAGCATGTGTACGACTATTTCGTGCGCTCGTATGAGCAAGGTCGTACGCCCAATCCGTGTGCGTTTTGCAATCCTCGAATGAAATTTGGCTTCGCGTTTGAAAAAGCGATGGAGCTCGGTTGCGAAAAGATCGCGACGGGACATTACGCGAGGGTCAAAAACGGTCATATCCAAGAAGCCTTTGACATGTCAAAAGACCAAAGTTATTTTTTATTCGGACTCAAAAAAGAGGTCATCGAAAAGATCGTTTTTCCGCTCGGCACGATGAAAAAAGAGGCTATTAAACCCGTGGCTTTGGAAAAACTCCCGTGGCTCGGCACGCTTGAGAGTTACAAAGAGTCGCAAGAGATCTGTTTCGTCACCGATACTTATATCGATATTTTGAAAAAACATCTCAACGTCGATCAAAAAGGACTCATTAAAGATACCAAAGGAAAAGTGATCGGCGAGCACAAAGGCTACATGCACTATACCATCGGCAAGCGCAAAGGCTTAACGATAGGCGGCGCACACGAACCCCACTTCGTCGTAGGTATCGATGCCAAAACCAATACCGTCATCGCCGGAAAAAAAGAAGAGCTCCTTCAAAAACGCGTCGTCGCGCAGAACTTTTCCTTACCCGACGATTTCAAAGAGGGCATCTACGGCGTTAAAGTCCGTTACCGAAGTCCGCAGGCCAAAGCACATGTCAAACTTGAAAACAACACCATTATCGCGGAGTTGGAAGAAGGAGCGTACGGCATTGCAAGCGGTCAAGCCTTGGTCGTTTATCAAGACGATCTCGTGCTTGGCGGCGGTTGGATCGAAGCGTAAAGGCCGCTAAGGCTCTTTACGCGTTAAAATTCGCTCTACCTCTTCCGCGGCGAATGCCACGAAGCGGTCGCATTTACACACTTTGCAATTTTGGGCTTTAAACATCTCTCCGGCATGTTCGTCGCTCAGGGAAAAACCTAAAAGCGTTGCGCATTCGCAACTCTCGAAAAGGGTTTCGAAACGCTCTTTAAAATCGGCAACGCTTCGGTACAGACGGTCCAAAGAAACATCCGGAACCTGACGTCCCTGCAAAAGCGATAGTGCCATAACGCCACCGCTAAATGCTCCGCAAAAGCCGCCGTTCGTGCGAGACATACCACTTCCGAATGCCGATGCCATCGGTAAAACGGTATTGCCGTCGATCCCTTTGGCTTCGGCGACGCTTTTGAGCACCGCTTCGCTACAGGTATATCCGCTTGAAAAATAATCCAAGGCTTTTTGTACGATATCGTGTTTCATAACGCTTTGTTTCCTTTATAACGCCGCAATCACTTGATTTTTACCCGCTTTTTTTGCTTCGTAAAGGGCATGATCGACTTTATGAACCAAACCGTCTTGGCTCTCTAAAGCACTGAGCATTCCCACGCCTACGCTCACACTCAGCGGTCTTTGCAGCAATGCGATCAATGCGGCATCGTTTTGAACGGCATTGCATATCTTTTGAGCGACTTCGAGCGCATGTTTTTCTTCGATATTGCTCAGTAAAATCGCAAACTCTTCGCCTCCCCAACGCGCAATCGTATCCGATTGGCGTAACTGTTCTTTCAAAATCCGTGCCGTATGCACTAACGTTTGGTCGCCGACCAAGTGCCCGAACGTATCGTTGACCGACTTAAAGTCATCGATGTCGATCAGCAAAAGCGTGAGCGAGCGAATCTCTTTGGGGTAGCGTTTGTAGTACAGCTCAAACACTTCGTTAAATTTTCTTCGATTCGCAAGCCCCGTCAATACGTCTTCGCTGGCAAGTTGAATCAGTTGGTTTTGGTATAAATTGATCGTATAAACAATAATCAGCGTCACCGCTAACGTCACCAAAAGCGACAAAAAGAGATTTAAGTAAAACGTCTTGGTCAGTTCGTCCATATACTCTTTTTTGTTGATCTCGACAAAAAGATGCAGTTTGAGTTTGTCGATGTATTTGGTATTGAGCAGGTATTCGCCGTCTTTGTTTTTATACTCGAATTGATTTTGCTCGCCTTTGAAAATCGCTTCTTGAATCTTTTGAAGCCCATCGATCGAAGCGATATTGCCGCGTTTGTTCAAGCCTTTGGAAAAAAGCGTAATTTCTCCGCGCTGATCGACGAAATAAACATCGTATTTGTACTTCGTTTTAAACGAACCGAGCATGGCTTCAATGTTAATCAACTTAACGCCAACGCCCGTCACGCCGATTAACCTCTTTTGATAATCCATGACTTTATAGTTGATGAACATAATAAGCGTATCGCTGAGATTGGCGTTATGATCGAGGTTGATCTCGTAAGGCTCACTTTGTTTGCTAAAGCGAAAGTACCACGCGTCGGCACTGTTGTGTTCGTTAATCGTATCGATCAAACCGCGCGGGTGGTAGTAATTTTTGGTTTTTTCGGAAACGAGAAAAGTCGTAAAAATATCGTATTTTTGCTGAATTTCGGTAAGGTAACGCACAATGCCGTCCATATCGCTCTCGCCGTCCATAATCCAATCGCGCAAAAAGGTATCGTGCGACATTAAAGACGATACGAGCAGCGGCTCGATCATACGTTGTTGGATTTCGGTGTAGATATTGTCCACCGAAAGCGGCAAGGAGGTGTGAAGCAACTGCTCTTGCGTCGCATCGACGCTTTTGACGTAGTTGATCAACGAGCCCACGATCGAAACGCAAAGCAATAAGCTCGAAATAATCAAAACTACTTTGGTTTTTAATCGCATCGTATCTCCTTAAAGAGTGCGATTATAACACAAAATCATCGACGCGACGGTAAAACGCTTGACGGATTTTACCAGAAGTCAAGGGCAATCGACGCCAAAACCGTGCCGGTATTTTAGAAAATCTACGGCGTTACCGTGTGTGTTGCCTTGTACGCTTCCAAAAACTCTTTTGCATTGTCGCCGCGTAAAAAATCCGCCGTTTTCAAAAGCCCGTCATTGAGGTATTTGGCGTTATAGCCGTTGAGCGTTAGAAAAAGCCTCGCCATACTCGATCGGTCATAATGCGGGCAAGCGGTAATGATGAGCTTATCTTTGGGAAGTTCTTTTAAACGTTGCGGCAATTCGTTCAGCGGAATATTTTTAGCAAAATTCATATGCCA
>Ga0310040_1002634_pt1 | contig 11108 bp, 8 predicted proteins | sample EPASupsiteHSE623_FD_200237 | JGI IMG/M metagenome (GOLD analysis project Ga0310040, IMG submission 200237) | Bioremediated contaminated groundwater from EPA Superfund site, New Mexico - Sample HSE6-23 (v2) (version 2) | ecosystem: Environmental > Aquatic > Deep subsurface > Groundwater >... | reverse complement strand
ATCATATATAATATAATACCTGCCTGAAATGGCTGAATGCATCTACACTGTCAATTGCAAAATGGCACCAACTCAGGAACAGATGTCCGAGATAGAAGACACTCTAAAAGCGTTCGCTGATGCTTGTATTTGGATCAATTCCAATGTAGATGCCAGGATATTCGCGTTCAAAGAGCTAGATGAGATGGTCAGCCTAACTCTCCTGAGATCAAGACAAAGGATCAAACTCATCCTGAGCGACTATCAAAAAGATCGGCTGAGGGGTTCGAAGCCAACCAGTGCTACTCTATGCAAGAAAGGCCGGGAATACTATATCAACATCCAGGTCAAATCAGAGGCTCCTGAGCCCATTCACACGAATAAGGTTCTAGGTGTTGATCTTGGCATAACGGATATTGCTATGACCTCAGAAGGTCAGAGCTTTGGCTGAGACGCCATCAAAGATATCAAAAACCATTACGCTTCTGTAAGGCAATCTGTTCAACAAGCAGTCTCAAAAGGCACACGGAGCTGTAGACGACGAGGAAGGCAGCTCTTGAACCGGCTATCAGGGAAAGAGAGCAGATACCAAAAGCAAATCAACCACGAAATCAGCAAAGCAATAGTTGCCAGAGCACAGAAGATGCCGGCAATGGTAGCCCTGGAAGATCTGACGGGCATAAGAGTTGGAGTCAACAAGAAAGCCGGAAAAGACCAGCGAAGGAAGATCAATGGTTGGGCTTTCTATCAGCTAAGAGAGTTCTTGACTTACAAGGCTCTTGCTGTCGGCGTTCCTCTCGTGCTTGTAGATCCGGCATATACCAGCCAGACTTGCCACAAGTGCGGCAGGCATGGTATCAGGAAGGGCAAAAAGTTTAGCTGCCCATATTGCGGTTGGTCGGGAGATGCTGATTTCAATGGGGCTAATATGATTGCTTTGATTGGGCTGCATGTAGGCCAGCCTAGAGGTCCGATGTTGCCTATGTTTCAGGCTGCATCAGGGCTACTGAAAGCCCGCTCCCTTTAGGGGGCGGGTAGCTTACTCCTTCAACTGGCCAGGCCTTGCTTGCATGCGCATACAGTCCATGGTCTGTAATCTAATCAAATCTATCTCATGGGAGAAGAGGCATAGTGCAAGGAATAGGGTCTATAGGCCTGGAAATCAAGTGAATGAGTTGATGGACAAAAATCAAGTGAGGCATAGATAAGTATCTGGATTTTAACCCAGATCCCCTTTTACAGGGATCTCTATCGTCCGAAAGCGATAGATTACTTGCCTATGCCTCAAACAATATATTACACTTCAAGATATTTATAATTGTTGCCAGATAATACACTCAGAGGTAGCTACTATAAGCCTGCCATGATAAGCTGAAGCCTTGTGGCCCATACAGGTCATTATTTGGGGTCTCCTAATATCAAGATGTGAAATGCAAAAGATATTATGATATGCATTCTTACTGGTTGTCCAGAGATGATCTTATGGCTGCAAAACTGGCGTTCATTGTGGTGGCCCTGATGCTTACGGCCACTGGGCTATCAGCAGCAAATCTCCCTAATCTCGTAGGGACTTGGACTGGTTCTACAGAGGGATACGAAAAGGGCACGGGTTATATGAATGTGAACGAAACCGGGGCTTTTACCATGATAATCTCCGAGCAAAGGGGTCGGCTCTTCACTGGCACCTTAAGCACAAATTTCAGCTTGAACCACACTGACCTGGGCCTTGGGACAGAAGGATTCTCAGGCATAATTGGTCTGGATAACAGGACCATTTACATGGCTGAGTATGACAAGGGGTATGATATAGGCACTATCACCTCTAATGATACGATAGAGCTGGCATACCTTGAAGATGGAGAACGGGCCGGAGCGTTCATCGATAGATTCCATCGAGTGAATTAAAAACTGCAATTTAGCGGCGTTATCCAGGGATAATACCAGGCACTCAATTTTTTAAACCCATATGGGCAGTAGGCGGTAAGTGGTGAAAAATTCAGGACTCTGTAAGCTTCGGCCCATAATTGGACGAAGCATATCAGATCTCAGCCCAGAAATTTCAACCCCGGAATCTACCGCTTCCTTATCCTCGGCAGCACATCCCTGCCGTATCCCTCTATGAACTTCCTCTGATCCGGGCCTGCATAATGGTATATGAGGTGATCAAATCCAAGGTCGGTATAGGTCCCGGCGAACTCGACGTGGTCCTCAGGCTTGGATGATATACACATCTTCTCCTCCATTGTATCAGACCCAACCACGCTCCCGTTCTTGGCCGATTCCCTGGGAGTGTAGATCTTCTGGTCGAAGAGCGCAGGTACGAAGGCTCCAGCCCAGTAGTCCTTCATCCATTTGATGGCTTCCTCAGGATCGTCCGTATAGGCCACATTGAGCTCAATTAGCCGGGGCATGGTCTTTGGATCCCTCCCCGCTTCTCTGGCCCCGGCCTCGAAGTTCTCTATGATCTTCTGGTAAACCTCAGGCTTGTCACCTCCAACAGTGATCAGGCCGTCTCCATACCTGCCTGCAAATGTGGCGCTCTCAGGCACCATGCTGGATACGTACAGCGGCACGGGCTTCTCCGGGCGCGTGTACAGCCTGGCCTTACGCGTGCTGTAGTAGATCCCCTCATAGGAGGTCTCCTGGCCGGTCCACAGAGCCCTGATGAGCTCTATGGCCTCGCGCATCATGACCTGGCGCTCGTCATATCCAGGCCACTGGCCTGTGGCTGCATACTCATTGAGCGCCTCTCCGGTCCCCACTCCCAGGTAGGCCCGGCCGGGCGCCATGACTCCAAGCGTCGCCGCCGCCTGAGCCACAATTGATGGATGGTACCTGATTATGGGGCAGGTCACTCCAGTTCCAAGCACTATCTTCCTGGTCTTGACTGCTGCAGCTCCAAGCCACGTCCAGGCGAAACAAGACTGTCCAGATTCGCTCCAGGGGTGAAAGTGATCACTAACATCTATCAGATCAAAGCCTGCGTCATCTGCGGCCACTACATAGTCCAGAAGCTCCATTGGAGGATACTGCTCAGGTCCTGCCTGGCATCCGGTCAAAGGTAAATATTATATGGATTAAAGACATCAGAGAACACAGGATTAGACATCCTATTGGCCAGTGCTAAGTCACGAGGTGTGGCAATGACCTGTCAAGATGATCTGATGGAGTTTCGAAGGGAGATCGAGAAGTTAAAGAATGTGCAGAAGAGAAGAAAGATCACCAAGAGCTATATAGATGATATCGAAGACCCTCGAAGAGTCATAATCCAATAAAGGCCAGATCTCAGATGGCCTGCATCCAAATCCTATCTTCCCAACTTTTTAGGCGTCAGCGGCTTATCATCCGCAGACCCTGATTCGCTATTTTGCACATCACCAGCGCTCGTCACCTGCGATTCCTGCGCAGTGCCAGGAGCGCTGGCCCTCTTCTTGCTAACGATCTTGTTGATCTCCCTGTCTATGAAGGAGGTGATGGTGAATGTGGCATCAAGTGAGCTGTCAAAGGCACTGGCGCCTGCATGCCTGCCATCTCTTGCGCGGACGCTTACCTGGTAGTCTCCAGAGGAGATTCCATATGTAGACCAGGTCCAGCTGGGGGACTGCGACCATTCTGTGACCGGCTCGCCGTTTAAGAAGTACCTGTAGAGTACGACATCTGCGTCATCATCGACTGATTTGGCAGTCCAGGCGATATCCACGCCGGACTCCTGCGGGCTCTTCAGGTCTGAGGCCAGGTCAATAAGCTTCGGTGCCTGGTTGGACCCGGTTATGGCAAACTCAGCAGACTCCATATCATCATGCCCCTCTGGCCCGGCATGCTGGCCATCCCTGATCCAGACCTCGACATTGTTCTGGCCCACATTCTCGTCCGAGGGAGCCCAGATACATCTGCCATCGCCTATCCAGTCTGTGAGCGGCTTGCCATCCAGGAAGAACCTGTACTGGATGGGATCTGCATCAGGATCTGATGCCATGGCAGACCAGGTTATGGCAGTGCCTGCCGCCTGGGGGCTTATTGGGTCTGCGGCAAAACTCTCCAGGACAGGGGGTTGATTCTGCTTCTGGCTCACATTCTGAGACCGCTTTTCCCCATCAGTTATGCTGAAGCTGGCAGATCTGGCATCATCATATTCATCGCCCTTTGAGTGCATGCCATCTCTTACACGAACCTCTACTTTGTTATCGCCTACAAAGGACCCGCCTGTCTCCCAGGACCAGCTGTTGCTGCTTGACCAATCAGTAGCAGGGGCGTCATTCAGGAAGAACCTGTACTGGACCAGATCGTTATCTGGATCTGATGCAGTGGCCGTCCAGGTTACCTCGGCCCCGGAAGGCTGGGGGCTGGACGGATCCGATACCAGGTCTGTCACCATTGGGAGATCATTAGAGCTGCCGACTACGAACTCGACTGACTTGCGGTCGTCATAGCCCTCAGAGTCGGCATGCTTTCCATCCCTGACCCTGACCTCCACATCGCTGGTTCCAGTAGCGGTCCACGTCCAGTTGCTGCTCTCTGTCCAGCGGGTAGCCGGCTTTCCATCCCGCAGGAACCTGTACAGCATGGGATCGTTATCCGGATCTGTAGCCTCTGCCCTCCACTTTATATTCGCGCCCATGGCCTGCGGGCTCTCAGGTGTTGAGACCAGGCTGATGACTCTTGGCAGGCGGTTGGATGAATCGACTGTGAAGCGTGAGTCCATCTGGCCGTCATAGCTCTGAGGACCTGCATGCTTTCCGTCCCTGACCCAGACTCCTATGTGGTGGTCGCCTGAGCCAAGGCCTGTTGTATTCCAGGTCCAGTTGCCAGACGGCTGCCAGTCTGAGGCCTTCTGGCCGTCAAGGGAGAACTTGTACTCGATTTCATCTTTATCTGGATCTGAGGCGACCGCAGTCCAGACTATATCCGTGCCCGGCCTCTGGGGGCTAGAAAGGCTAGGCATCAGGCTGATCAGGACGGGCGGCCTGTTGGGTCCGGCTACCGTGAACTCAGAAGACTTGATGTCATCATAGCCATCAACGCCTGCATGCTTTCCATCCCTGGCCACCACCTCAACGACATTAGATCCTGTGTCGCCGTCTCCAGCAGTCCAGGTCCACTGGTTGCTGCTCGTCCAATCAGTGACCGGGAGGCCGTTTCTAAAGAATCTATATGAAATGGGATCCTTCTCAGAATCCGACGCCTCTGCTGTCCAGGTGATCTTGGCACCAGAAGACTGAGGGCTTGCCAGGTCCGGGGATAGCTTATCCACCTTGGGCGGCATGTTGGATTCAGTTATTGTGAATTCGGCGATCTTGTTGCTGTCATATGATCCTGTGCCTGCATGCTGGCCGTCCCTGACCTGGACCTCGACCCTGCTCAGTCCCAGGTCGGACTTATCAGTGACCCAGGTCCACGAGCTGTCGGCGTTCCAGTCTCGGACAGGAGTTCCCCTGAGCAGGAACCTGTAGAGCATCATGTCGTCATCAGGATCGGAAGCATCTGCAGTCCAGATTATCCTGGTGCCTGCCTTCTGTGGACTGGCTTTATCGGGGCTGAGGCTGAATACTGTCGGCGGCTCCTCCGGGACCACGGCCGGTGCAGGCAGGCTGCTGACTGCCGCGTCCTCAGACGAGCTGCTCTTATCAATTGCCGGGCTCTCCGGCTGCGGTCTTGGCTGAGTACTGCCTGAGCTGTTTCCTGAGCTTACGCCCATAGATGCTGACGTTGTGGCCTTATTCTGAGCTATCGATAGCTTGATATTGGTGCTGTTATTCCCCGATCCGGCTTGCTTTGAGGCTGCCTCTGCCTTTGAAGCGCTGCCAGAGGCCCCGTCCTTGGAGACGTTTATCCATACATACTGGGCCTTGTAGGGCGATTTCAGATCTCTCTCCTTGTAGAGCATGAACTCCAGCTTCTGTTTATCTCCATAATCCTTGAGCACAAAGCTGACCATATGCTCCCAGGTCTGATTGTGTCCAAGCTTCATCTCCTTCTGTAAGAGGATGGAGCTGTTGAAGAGCAGCCTCAATGTATAGTTCACAGCCTTGAACTCGTGGTTGGCAACTCCCACAATGACCGTGCTCGGCTTGCCTGCCGCGGCCGTTGCTGGAAGGCCCGATGCCTTTCCATCAGGTCCCAGGATATAGAACTCAGTGAGCTTCTTTCCCTGGTCAGGGACTTCATCAATATAGCCCAGAGCAAAGATGGATGTCGCCAGAAGGACCAGCACCACCAGCGCCATGATCCTGTCGGATTGGACGGACCTCCGAGATGTGCGCCACCGCCCCGCATCTGAGCCAAGCCCCAAGGCAAACCTCCTCCTCCTGGGAAGGGTAGTCCGCCTGAGGTAAGCCAGTGGTGAGACCAGCAGAGTAAAAGCTGACAGCACCATGGAGACGGTTGATAGGCTTGCCCCCCAGGGCGTGAGGTACAGTCCAACTATAGCCAGAACTATCAGCACGGTCCCAATCCCGAAGCTGTAGACTGCCCTCTCCAGGCCCCGGAGATCGTCACGGCCCGGATAGATCGCAGATACAAGGATAGAGCCAGGAAGTAGAACTACTGCGGCATATTCTATGTACCTGCCCATAGGAAGGTTAGATAATGGAGATAAAAGTTCTAAGGCCAGGGCCAGTGTTGCAATCAGTATAGATGCCAGGATATCTGCTGGCAATTGATTTCTTCCGTTCAAAGCACCAATCCCCTCCTATGGCAGCAGGAATAGATTATATCTCTTATTGATAAGCCTTCCTCTCTTTGCGAAGACTAAATCAGGCCTGATGACGACTGCCTATTGCCCTGTGCCTCGTTTAAGTGATGAGATGCGGCGGTTAGAACCCTTTTCTGGCCCTAACCTGGCAGAAAAAATCAGACGCAGTCATGACATCCCCCAGTCCCACAACGGTCTTTGGATTTTCAACTAAAAGAGAAGGCGCTATGCAGAGCATATCGCCATCCATTATGGCATAAGCCCCCCGTCCTGAGCCGGTGGCGAAAAGCTCTCTCATGAACTGGTCCCTGACAGCCAGGCCTATCGGGTTTGGGCCCAGGCTTGGGTCGACAGACCTCTGAACCTTTCCAGTGGCAACCAGCATACCTGCAACATCAGCTCCATGAGTCAAGGCAGCGATCTCCTCCTTTGGGGGGATGCCTCCATGAGAGACGCTCGCCACATACTCCTTGGTGTGTATGCATACCCTGACTATGCCCAGCCTCTCCCTGAGCCTTCTTGCGGCCTCCATGATGCCCCGCCATCCGGGCTGAAACCTCTCAAGCATTGCCAGCTCATCATCGTTCATGCCCAGGCTGTCTGAGGAGATGTTCTCAACAAGATACTCTGCCACCTCATGCCTCTGAAAGCCGCCAAGCTCAGTATGTATGAATACATCAGGCCTGAAAACCTTCCAGGACTCTATCTCCTCGAGCCTCGGTGCCACTGTCTCTTTGCGTGTGGCCAGGTGAAGCCCGCCTATCAGGATGCCGTCTAAGTCCGCGATGTGCTCCCTGGCATAGAGCTCGAAATCGGGGTCCTCATACTGCTGTGAGTTCAAGCGGTCGTATGAGGCTATGAACCTGTTCTCCCTTGGCGAGGTTATGACCTCTTCCTGGAGGGTCACGCGAAGGCCGCGTCCAAACTGGATCACGAAGTGTATCAGGTCCTCTCCGGGCCTGGCAGCAACCGCCGGTGCCAGGAGCGTCTTTCCTCCGGGACCCGGTACTTTTGCCCCAGGGTAAAACAGTGATGCCTGCCTGGGTGTGAGAGAGGGAACGTTCACCACCGGCTCGGCCCCAAGCTCGGAGAGTGCATTGGCAGCATTGCCGGCGTTGCCTCCCATTCTGAGGCCCCAATCAAAAGATCTCTCTATGAACCTGGCAGCCCCTGCATCTTCTACAAGGAGCTCTGCCCCGCTTCCCGACTTGATGCAGAAGAGCAGGCCTGAGAGGAAGTCGCCAGGGCTTTTGATCATCTCTGGCATCATGGCCGCCGGCTTAAATCCAGAGGCCTGTATGATCTCAGACAGTCCGGGGCTGCTGATAGTGGTCACAGCATCTATATTGACATTATAGGCGCAAAGAACCCTCATCACATTAATTTACTTTTGCGGGTTTAAAAAGCTGCGCTACATGGTCTCTAGCGCAGCAATTCCAAGCGTCTCCAATGTGTACTTCAGTGCGTTCTTAGATGCATTCACCAGAGCCAGCCTTGCATCCCTCAGATCAGGCTCGGCATCAAGGACCGGGCTGAACCTGTAGAACTGGTTGAAGCTCTCTGCCAGCTCACGGGCATAAGTGGCCAGCTGGTGGGGCTTGAGCTCACGGGCGGCGCGGTCTATGACCAGGTCGAACTCGGCGATCTTCTTTATCAGGGCGATCTCGTACTCGCCTGTGAGCAGCTCGGGGTTAAATTCTCCCAAGGGCGACTTGCGGAGGATGCTGCATGCCCTGGCATGGGAGTACTGAATGAAAGGCGCAGAGAGCTTCTCGAAGTCAAGAGCTGCCTTCCAGTCGAATGTGGTGGCCTTGTCTGCAGAGACCTTGACCACGTCGTAGCGCACGGCTCCAATGGCAACGTCCCTGGCCACATCACGCCTGAACTCCTCGCTCTCCTCAGGCCTCCTGGAAGTGACCTCCTCAAAGGCCTGCTTCTCCACCTCGTCGATGAGGTCGTCGGCTGAGATGAACTTGCCCCTGCGTGTGGACATGGAGCCCTCGGGCAGGGATACGAACTCGAATATCACGACCTCTGGCTCCCTGACGCCCAAAAGGTGCAGGGCAGTCCTCAGCTGGGATGAGATGAGCTTGTGGTCCGAGCCCAGGATATCCACCTCTCTGTCTGAGTTGGCAGCCTTCCACCTGTGATATGCCAGGTCGCGGGTGATGTAAAGAGACGTCCCGTCAGCCCTCTTGAGCACCATCTTCTTCTCAAATCCAAAGCCTGTCAGGTCGAGCTGGAATGCACCATCCTCCCACTGGGTCAGGCCTGTCTTCTCAAGCTCATCCAGGACTTTTTTTACCTCCCCGTTCCTGACGAAGGTGGACTCCCAGTGGTAGCTGTCATGGCGGATGTTCATCCTGTGAAGCGTCTGCTCTATGCCCATGATGGCATACTTTGAAGCGCACTTGATCTTGGCCTCGACCTCCGGGTCTCCGGCCTCATACCTCTGAATTATTGAGTCTGCCTCTTTCCTGATCTCAGGGTTGGCAGTCATGGCCTTGTTGGCCTCGATATAGACCTTGGCTATGGCGTGATCGGCCTTGGAGTTATCGAGCTTGTAGTGGTCGCAGCCCCAGACGACCATGGCCTCCTGGCGGCCCATATCGTTCACATAGTACTCGGCATCAACTGTGCACCCGGCACGGCGAAGAATCCTGGCAAGGGTGTCGCCAATGACCGAGTTCCTGATGTGGCCTACGTGCAGCGGTCCATCAGGGTTGGCAGAGGTGTGCTCTACTATGACCTTCTCATTCCAGGTCCCATTCCAGCACTCATCGCCCTGGGCCTGGACGACTATTGAGTGAAGGAACCTCCTGTTCATGAAGAAGTTCAGGTAAGGACCCACCAGGTCGACCCTGTCTACGAAGCTGTCATCCTTAGGACTGAATGCCATGGCCTTGTGGATATCGCCTGCAATGGCTACAGGGCTCTTTCTCAGGACCGGAGCCAGCCTGAAGGCCACTGAAGAGGCCAGATCCGAATGGGGACTGCTCTCCAGTGAGAGGCTGTTTACTCCCTCCTCAATCTTATAACCGCACTTATCCAGGGCGCTGCGCAGCAGCGACTCGACCTCACTCCTGAAATCTAGAAGCATTTGAACACCAGTGTTATAGCTCAGTTCTGAAGTGGATATTTCGATATAAGCATTGCGTCAAAGGCCACATCAGCAATTCTCGATTTCACTGTAGCTCTTTGGGCCAAAGCGGGCATAGCTGCGAGTCTTCTGGCATGCAAAGTGCGCCATTAGCCCCGATAGAGGCTCCTCATGGGAATCAGGGGAACCATGAAAAAAGCCCAGCTGAGGATATATGATTCAGATCAGCTTTGCAGATAATGTTTTCTAGTACTTGGCAGCAGGTCGATCTTAGGCATCCTTGAAGTATTTTCATTCTGAGCAAAATTGCTCAAAACGTAATGTATATATAATTAATGTATTAATTAGTACTTCAAGAATGAACGGGGTTACGGGCATCATAGCACCACGTCTGGTGGGTTGCCTCAAGATGTATAGGATGGAGGATTACTCAGGGATATGCCTGGATATATGGAAAATAGGGTGTAAATATAATATATCATTCATTGGTATATTAGACGTTTGATTTAGAGGTAGCATGAAACAATTTTCCGCAATCTATATGGTGTGCTTATTATGTCTCAGCCTTGGTTTAGGGCTTTGTCTGGCCTCGGCTGAGGAGAGCCATAATCTGACACAGAATTCCAGCCAAAGCTTGGCTGTGGTATCGATGTCGAATAATAGCTCTGTAAATTCAACACAGTTGGATCAAGTCGCAGAAGCCCCTTCTGATGCGGCTTCTGGACAGCGAAGTGAGGCTGCTGTAAAGACCAATGAAACAGCTGTAAAGACCAATGAGACTGCTGCAAATACCTCCATGGAGGCAGATCCAGCAACAGGGACCGCTTCTGGGCTGTCCATAAACGGCACTATCTTCAATGATCAGAACTGCGACGGCGTCAGGAATGGCAATGAGACCGGCCTGTCTGGCTGGGCGGTCCATTTGATGCATAATGGTGCTGATATGCTCAATGCCCTCACGGATGTGGCTGGAAATTATCTCTTCACGGGCCTGGAACAGGGCAGGTACATCGTTGCCGAAGATCATGAACTGGGCTGGAACCAGACTGCTCCAGAAGGCGGCGCTTATGATCTCACTCTGGCAGATAAGGATGCAGATCATATTGATTTCGGTAACTCTAAGTCCTGCCTGAATTCTACGCCTACTGCAACGGCTAATGAGACAGCTATCATTAAAACCAATGAGACCGCTGCTGTAATAGCTAATGAGACTGCTGTAATAGCTAATGAGACTGCTGTAATAGCTAATGAGACTGCTGTAATAGCTAATGAGACTGCTGTAATAGCTAATGAGACTGCTGTAATAGCTAATGAGACTGCTGTAATAGCTAATGAGAC
>Ga0310040_1002624_pt1 | contig 11136 bp, 9 predicted proteins | sample EPASupsiteHSE623_FD_200237 | JGI IMG/M metagenome (GOLD analysis project Ga0310040, IMG submission 200237) | Bioremediated contaminated groundwater from EPA Superfund site, New Mexico - Sample HSE6-23 (v2) (version 2) | ecosystem: Environmental > Aquatic > Deep subsurface > Groundwater >... | reverse complement strand
AAGAACTTATTTTGAGGCCTATGACCTGCCCCCACCACTACCAGCTTTACTTGGCAAAACCAAGGTCTTACAGAGAACTGCCATTTAGAATTGCAGAACTTGCCAAACAATACAGGTATGAAAAATCCGGAGAACTGACCGGCCTGGCAAGGGTAAGATGTTTTTGCCTTGCTGACTCCCATATAATTTGCCAAAAAGACCAGGCAGAAAACGAAATAAACTTGGCTCTTAAATTAATAGAATATATGGCCGACATATTTGGTTTAAAATCCGGAGTTGATTACAGATACAGATTGTCTTTGGGAGATAAAAAAGATTCAAAAAAATATTACAAAGACGATAAGGCCTGGGATTTTGCAGAAAACGTTTTAAGAAAAGTTTTGAAAGAAAAAAATGCCCCATTTTTTGAGGCGGAAAACGAGGCTGCTTTTTACGGGCCAAAAATAGATATTCAAATGAAAAATTTTGCCGGAAAAGAAGAAACTGCTTTTACCGTCCAATATGATTTTGTGGGACCCAAGAGATTTGAGCTTGTTTATGCCGACAGCGATGGCAAAAGCAAAGAAGCTGTTGTAATTCACCGTTCGTCAATTGGAGCTATAGAAAGAACCATGGCTTTTTTAATTGAAAAATATGAAGGCGCGTTTCCTTTGTGGCTGTCCCCCATTCAGGTTTCTGTAATACCTATTTCTGAAAAACACGCTGACTATGCCAAAGAAATTATTAAAAAATTAAAAGAAAATAATTTGCGCGTTGAATTAAGAGATGAAAATGAAACTTTGGGCAAAAAAATAAGAGAGGCAGAAATGCAAAAAATTCCCTACCTTTTAATTGTTGGCGATAAAGAAATTTCTTCGGGCGGAGTTTCTGTAAGGCAAAGAGGAAAGGGCGACGCAGGCCAGGTGCAAACCGACGAATTTATAGAAAAAATAAAAAAAGAAATTAAAGAAAAAACTTAATGCCAAAGCAAGATTTATCAGAATCAACAAAAAAACTGATACAGCAATATAAATTGGCCGAGCTTCAAGATAATGCTCCCGCAAACGCGCCCACCATACACGTTGATGAAGTTGCCTTAAAGGTGGCTGCTTTTTATGAACATATAAGAACAGTTGTTGACTGGAAAGAAGAGCATTTAATGCGCAGGGCGGCAATAATAAGAAAGCTGAAAAGAAGATTTTTAGATTTAGAGCTCAATGATTTTTCTCAAAGCGGAGATACGGCAGAACTGCTGGTTTTTGAATTAATAAGGGGCGGTCATTTTCCAAATGATAAAATTTTAGAGCCAAAAATACAGGAAGTCCAAAACATAATAGACAAGTATATTTTTATACTTAAAAATAATCCCGAAAACAGAGCAGGGCGCGCAGGCCTGCAATTTTATAATTGGTTAATAGAAGTTTGCTCTTGCGAAATTGAAGAAACGCTGGCGCCCGCCATAAAAGAAATTGCCCTTATTGAATATATGTTTAGCCAAATGAAAGAAAAAATAATGGTTTCAGAAAAGCTTTACCAAACAAATCTTTTAAAAAAAGAAGATAAAGACACTCAAATTTATATTGCCGTTCAGCTGGCTCTTTTTAAACTGGACAAGCCAATAATAAGCTACAATTTAATAAAATATAAATATCCTCAATGGAAAAAAATCGACGAACAGTTTTTGCTTAAAATATCCCAAAACATATATAAAATCTGGAACAACATAGAAAAAGACCTTTTAAATCCCCTTGCCGGAAAATTTTACGCAATCTGCGAAAAATACGATACTCCGTATCTTTTGTTTGGCGATATTTTATCGCAAAATAGCGTTGAAAAAATAGAAGAAATATTAGAGCCATCAAATTTAGAACCTTTAGTTAAAGATGCTTATTCAAAAAGACTGGCTACCTTAAAGCAAAGAATACAAAGGGCGGCTGTTTATTCTACAGTATCTATTTTTGCAACCAAAATACTTTCTTTGCTAATTTTAGAAGTTTTGCTGGCAAAAATATTTTCAGGATATCTTAATACTGTTGCTTTAATAGCTGACGTTTTGGTGCCCACTTTTTTAATGTTTTTAATAGTAACCTCAATAAAACGCCCGTCAAAAAAGAATTTAAATATTGTGGTAATGGAAACAATGAAAATAGTTTATAACAGAAAAGACCGCGATATATATGAAATAAAAGCCAGAAAAAAAAGAAACGTAATAACAAGGGCTGTAATTTCTTTAGTGTATGTTTTATCAACTTTCGTCTCTTTTGGAGCCATATATTTTGTTTTTAACTATTTTGGCTTTCCTTTAAGCTCTATTATTATAAACATAATATTTATTGCCTTAATATTGTTTGCGGGAACCGCTGTTTCAAAAAGAGCGCAAGAGCTTACAATAGAAGACGAAAAAGAGGGATTTTTAATTTTTGTGTCTGATATATTTTTTCTGCCGGTTCAGGGACTTGGCAAATGGATTTCAAATAAATGGAAAAAATATAATGCTATTGCCGCCTTTTTTAACGCCTTAATAGATATGCCCTTTTCGGCTTTTGTGGAATTTTTGGAAAGATGGAGATATTTTATAAAAGAAAAAAAAGAAGAAATCAGATAAACCAGAATGAAATATCATATTATCGCTTTCGGATGCCAGATGAATATATCTGATTCAGAAAGGGTCTCAACCATTTTAGAGAAACTTAAATATAAAAAAACTTCAAACATAAATGAGGCAAATTTAATTGTGGTTGTAATGTGCTCTGTAAGGCAGTCGGCTGTTGACCGGGTGCACGGGCTTGCTCATAAATTTAAGAAATTAAACCCTAAAATAAAAACTATTCTGACAGGATGCGTGTTGCAAAAAGACAGAAAAAAATTTGAAAATAGTTTTGACTATGTTATTGATATAAAAAATATTTCTGAATTGTTTAAAATTGCGAGGCAACAAGTTTCGCAGGACCCCCGCAGGCGCGCCAGCATGGCCGCCGCGAAGCGGCGTGGCGCGCCGAGGACAGAGCAAGTCCGCGCTGGCGGACGAAGCGTGTCCGCAGAAACTTGGTTGCCGAGCAGCTATTTAGATATAACTCCGAAATACTCAAATAAATTTTCAGCTACAGTTCCTATAATGACAGGGTGCAATAATTTTTGCTCATATTGCGTTGTCCCCTACACCAGAGGCAGAGAAATTTCAAGACCGGCAAAAGAAATTATTTGCGAGATAAAAAATTTAGTAAAAAATGATTATAAAGAAATTTGGCTTTTGGGTCAAAATGTAAACAGCTACAAAGACGGCAAAACTAATTTTCCAAAGCTTTTAAAAATGGTAAACAATATTCCCGGAAATTTTACGCTTTGTTTTATAACAAGCCACCCAAAAGATTTTTCAGATGAATTGATAAAAACAATGAAAAATTGCAAGAAGCTGTCAAAAAGATTAAACCTGCCAATTCAATCGGGAGACGACGAAATTTTAAAAAAAATGAACCGGCCGTATACTGTTGCGCAATATAAGACCTTGGTTAAAAAAATTAGGAAAGCAATTCCCGACATTTCTTTATCAACCGATATAATTGTGGGATTTTGCGGCGAAACAAAAAAACAATTCCAAAACACTGTAAAAACATTAAAAGAAATTGGCTTTGATATGGCGTTTGTAAATAAATACTCCCCTCGTGCAGGCACCGCTGCCGCCAAAATGGAAGACAACGTGCCCTGGGCTGAAAAAAAACGCAGAGAAAAAGTATTAATAGAATTAATTAATGAAAAATAAACTAATTGTTATTTTGGGGCCGACGGCTTCGGGAAAAACCGATTTGGCTATTAAACTGGCTAAAAAATATAATGGCGAGGTGGTTTCGGCTGACTCAAGGCAGGTTTACAAAGGCATGGACATTGGAACAGCGAAAGCCACCCTGTCATACGACAGGGTGCCCCGTCGAATGACGGGGCAAACCCAAAATTATTTTTCTCAGGGAATAGCGCATTGGTTAGTCAATATTAAAAATCCCAATCAAGATTATACTGTAGCTGAATATAAAAAAGATGCTGTTAAAGCAATAAAAAATATACAAGAAAAAGGCAAGCTGGCAATTTTGGCGGGCGGAACAGGGCTTTACATAAAAGCAGTTGTTGAAAATTTAAATATACCAAAGGTAAAGGCCAGTCCCCTTTTACGCCAAAAAATTGAAAAAGAAATAGAAAAGCGCGGGTTAGATTATGTTTTTAAAAAATTAATAAAGTTAGACCCTGAAGCTGCATATATTGTTGACCCCAAAAACCCAAGAAGAGTTATAAGGGCTTTAGAGGTTTGTCTTTTAACTAAAAAGCCGTTTTCTTTGCAAAGAAAAGCCGGCAAGCCATTGTTTGATGTATTGGAAATTGGAATATTTTTACCGTTAGAAAAACTTAAAGAAAAAATAAATATTCGCGTTGACCAAATGGTAAATCAAGGATTGGTTAGCGAAGTAGAAAAATTAGTAAAAAAATATGGGGCCAGACAGCAAGCTTTTGACGCCATAGGATACCGGGAAATAATTGAATTTTTAGAAAAAAAAATAACGCAAGAGCAGGCGTTAGAAAATATGAAGGCAAACACATGGCATTTTGCAAAACGCCAAATGACTTGGTTTAAAAAAGATAAAAAAATAAATTGGGTTGAAAACAGCGAGGAAGCAATACGGCTTATTGACAAATTTATTAAAAAGTGATAATATTAAATATAGTCCAGAGATGGACTTTTGCACATTCAAGACCCAACAAAATATGGAGGTAAAAATGGTTACTTACGCCGGCGGAAAAACGCATGTCCTTCACGAGCTGAAACGTAGTTTTAGGGCAATGGGCTTCGTTAATGTAACGGGGCTTCCGTGGGTGGCAACAATGTACGACGAAAGGGGCAATGTCCAGGCCAGTAAAAAAACGCTTTGTCGGTGGAATCACAAAGACAACATTACTATTGCCGTTTTGGAAAACGGAGAAGTATGGATGCGCTGGGGCGAGTTTCCGGACGATCTGAGTAATTTTCCGGACGATTTACGTAATTTTTTGCGCAAGATTTGCCCCAAAGGGACAGGAGCGCAAACGAATTTACCGGAAAACTATGTTATTGATTTCCGTCTGATTCTTGAGAGGGCCGCTAACGCTTACAGCGACCATTCTTATCCGGCCATTCCAAGGCCATTCTGACCCTTCCCACAACACAAAGCCCCAAATTTGCACGATGCAAATTTGGGGCTGTTATTTTGCTTAAATTATTTTAATATTTTTTTTAACAGTTCGTGCACCTTTTCTGGCTTTGCGGTGCCTCTTGTTTCTTTCATTACCTGCCCTGCTAAAAATTGCAGAGAGTTTTGTTTGCCGGCTTTATAATCTTCAACTGCTTTTAAATTTTTATCAACAACTTGTTTTATAATTTTTTCCAGTTCTGAATCGTCAGACATTTGCCTCCAATTATTTTCGTCAACAATTGTTGACGGGTCAACTCCTGTGTTTATCATATCTGCCAAAACCATTTTTGCAGTTTTGCTGGAAATTTCATTTTTGTAAATCATTTTTATAAACTCAGAAAAATTTTCGGGAGTTATTTTAAACTCTGCTTCTACAAATTCTTTTCCCGAAAGCAAGCCCTGAATATCCGATATTAAATAATTGGCAACCAATTTAAATATCTTTTTTTCTTTTTCTTCAGGAATAACTTCGTTTCCTAATTCCGATTCTAACCATCCCTCAAATTCTGAAACAACTTTTTCATAATATTCGCTAAGGTCTTTTTGCGTTACAAAAATTTCAACAAAATTTTTATCTAGCCCGTATTCTCTTTCAAACCTTTCTCTTTTTTTCTCCGGCAATTCGGGCAATGTTGCTTTTATTTTTTCAATATAATCTTTTTCAAAATGCATTGCAGGCAAATCGGGCTCAGGAAAATATCTGTAGTCGTGCGCTTCTTCTTTTTCTCTTTGCGAAAATGTTATTTCTTTTTTATCGTGCCACCCCCGCGTTTCCTGCACAATTTTTTCTTTATTTTCTAAAAGTTCTTCCTGCCTTTTAATTTCAAAATCAACCGCTTTCTCAACTACCTTAAAAGAGTTTAAATTTTTAATTTCTACTTTAGTGCCAAGCTTATCATTTTTACTTACGCTTATATTAACTTCAACCCTCATTTGCCCCTTTTCCATGTCGGCATATGAAACGCCTAAATATCTTAAAATAAGCTGTAATTCTTCTGCAAATAATCTTGCCTCTCTGCCAGAAGTAATATCCGGCTCTGTTACCAGTTCCATTAAAGGAATTCCTGCTCTGTTTAAATTAACCAAAGAATAATCTACTCCATCGGGGTGCACTAAGCTCCCGGTATCTTCTTCTAAATGTATTCTTGTAATTCTTATTTTCCGTCCTTCAATTTCCAGATAACCCCCCTCGCACAACGGCTGGTCGTACTGTGAAATTTGGTAACCTTTGGGTAAGTCAGGATAAAAATAATTTTTACGGTCAAATTTTGAATTTTCGGCTATTTTGCAATTTAAAGCCAATCCGGTTTTTATAACTTTTTTTATTGCTTCTTCGTTGGCAACCGGCAAGGTTCCGGGCTGGGCAGTGCAAACCGGGCAAATATTAAAATTGGGCCGTTTTTCATCGGGATCATTTTTGCATGAGCAAAACATTTTTGAATTTGTTTTTAGCTCTGCGTGAATTTCTAAACCTATTGTTGGTTTGTATACCATTTTTTATTAGACCTGTCGCGAGATAAGAATTCGCGCCTAAACTTGAAATTTTGGCTACAAAATCATAAAAATTCGTCAGCTTATATTCTGTATAAACCTCCTCTTTTTTCTGATTTTTCGCACAAAATTTCTGCATTTCGCTTGCTAATCTTATCTCACGACAGGTCTACTTATTTTTGCCTTGCTGCGTAAGGATTATAATAAAAATCTTTGTTTTCTAATGAAGCTGCCCAGGAGATATTCATTTCATCCATATCCACTCTTATATATTTTGCCAATAACGGCTGAATTTTATTTAATTCCCGCCAGCACTGCTGGGCAATTCTTCTGTACGAAGCATGCCCTTTTTTGCCGGACCTTAAAGATATAAAATGATGAAGCTCTCTTAAGTTCCATGTTATTAAAACTCTTTTTCTAAAACAGAATGGCACCACATACTGGGCTTCTTCTGGAAAGCTCTCATATATTTTATTATAAGCCTCAACTGCTTTTTCTACCACCTCTTTAAACTTATTTTCAAAACCTGCCTCCCTAATTTCCGGAGGCAAATCGTATCCGTGCACTACGGTTACCGGCTGGTTAGATTGCGTGCACATTCGGTGGCGCTGAACATCGCGAAAAGCCCCATAGTCCAGCAAAATATCAAAAGTGTAATAAACATGCTCTAACTCTCTTAAAGGAGCATCAAATTTATCTCTGCGCTTTAACGCCTCATCTATTATTTTTTCCTTTTTTTCTTCGGGCAAACGTAAAACTTTTTCAGAAATTTCTTTATAAGACAAATTAGCATACGGATAAAGCAGTACTGCAACTAATTTATCTTGAGCCTTTGGATCATAGTCAACAATGGTTACCGCCTGATTTTGCCCGGCATTTTTGCCCAATTCCCAATCTGCAATTTTTTTTAATTCTTCTTTTGTTTTTTCAATATATAAATTTTTATTTGCAAATTTTATTAAAGTGGGCACCTGCTCCATTGTTTTTTCTTTAATTTCTTTTCCTATGTCTTGCATTTCTTTTAAAGGATGAGAAAGCAGTTTTTTAATTAAGTGCTCTAACTCTCTTGTGTTTATGGTCATGCCAAGATTGGTTAAAGCGGCTGTTGGCAATAAATATCTTAAATTATCGCAAGTTCTAGCTTTTGAAACCATATTATAAAGCTTTTCGTCCTGGTCTTCTGGCTTTGGATATTTTTGTTTTATAAAAGCTGACATTGGCTCTGTTAAAAATTCGTAAACATCCATTAATGAATTTACAGCATCCAAATAAATATCTTTTAAATCTGACGCCATAACATTTTCTGGCATATAAAGCTTGTCTTTATTAAAAATCTGGTATCTTGAAGATTTTTCTGTAAAAGACGCCAGCCTGCAATCTTCTATAACTTTTGTTGCTATATTAGAAACATTTTCAACAGCCAAAGAAATTATTGCATGTTCGGCAATTGATGAATGCCCAAAACCAACAACCCATTTGTCATGAAACTCAGCCGATTTTTCTTCTGTAAGCTCCTGGGCAATTTTGTCAAAAGGCTCGGCAGACCTTGAGCATTTTGCAAAAGTTACGGCTTTTACCTCGGGCATTAAATTATTGGGCAATGTATAAATTCTTCTTTGCTCGTTCATATCTTTTTTTGATTGTTTAAAAAATTTATGATCAATTATATTTTTAATATCTTCAAAAACTTCCTGAATACTTCTTTCGCCATTTGCCATAAAAACATTTTCAAACATTTCCGGTAGTTTTTTATAAATTTCATTTACTTTTGCCAGCTTTTCCTTTTGTTCAAAAAGTTCTTTAGGCTCGCCCCTGCCTTCTATTCTTTGTACACAAGATTCCGGAGATACATTTACAACAATAGTTAAATTTGGCAATAAAAAATTATCATTCATTTTTACTAATAAATCAACATCCAGCCCGTCGGAATATCCATAAGCAAAAGTTGAAAAAGCATAACGGCTTGAAACTACAAATTTTCCTTCTTTTAAAGCCGGCACAACTTTATTTTCCAAATGTTCTTTTCTGTCTTGCACATATAAACCCTGCAATTCCAGCGGGTCAACTGAAATTTCTCCTCTTAGCGCTTGTTTTACTTTTATGCCGGATTGTGAATCAACTGTTGGTTCTTTTGTTACAACAACCTCTTTTCCTTTTTGTTTTAAATAATCAATAACTAAATCAACTTGAGCCGATTTACCAGAGCCATCTAAACCCTCAATTACAACAAATTTTCCTGAATAATTATTTTTTATCATTTTAATAAAACTTCTTCTAATTCTTTGATATTATGGACTATAAAATCCGGATTTAATGTCTTTAATCTATGCTCACTATAAAATCCCCAAGTTACAGCAATAGTCTTAATCCCGGCATATTTACCGGCTTCAATTTCGAGATTAGTATCCCCCACAAAAACAGTTTCGTCTGTATCAAAATTATTCCTTTTTAATAAATTACATATTTCACCTGTTTTATCATGTACATCAACTGATACGTCACAAAAAATATTTTCCAATCCAAAATTTCTTATCTCTGGAAAAATCGTATCAGATAAATCAGAACTCAAAACCGCCATAGAAATACCTTTTTCTTTTAATTTTTTGATAAGGCCGACAATGCCGGGGTATACATGAGCTTTGGGGCACTCTTTACTTAAAATAACCCTACGATACTCATTTTGCTCTTCCTCTAACGTCATTTCCGGATAATATTTATGCCAAAATTTCATATAAGGCTGTTCCCAATTCTGCCTCATTTCCTCAAGCGCCATTTCTTTACCGCCAAGATTTTTAAACATTCTGTTTACCACCCAAACATGGTCCTCAACTGCATCTTTTATTACTCCCGACCAATCAAAAATAATATTTTTTATCATGATAGTTGGCTTAAATATTCGTTATAAACTATTTTCATCCAGACGCTGTGGCCTATTTTGTCAGCTGATAAATCTTTGGCTTCCAATAATTTCCCTTCCATTTTGTCTGTTTCTTTAATCTGAATATCAAAAGTATCTCCAATAAAATGATAAACCAGCCCCAAATGCACTTGCTCAACCGGAGCTGAATCATCGTTTAAAATTCCCACTAATTTTTTGCTTAAAAGGTTTCCCTTAAAATTAACTTCTTCTTCCCACTCGCGCATCATGCCGGCTTCTAAAATATTTTTGTCTTTGCTTTCGTCAATGGGATTTATGTGACCTCCAACTCCCAACTGGTAATTATTATTTACCAATCTTTGTTCTCCGGCCTTTTGCAGATATTTATAAGCAAAAAATTTATTTTCAAAACTAAAAACCATATAAGGAATAATTTGCTGAAAAGAAGGATCTGTTTCAACATCCCCCCTTCTTTTAAACTGGCAGTTATTTTTTATCAAATCTACATAATAATCCAGATTGTCTTTTTTTAATCCCTGCCAAACGCCTTTTTCAAAAAGTTTTTTACTTGGAACTACCAAAACTAATTCGTCGTCTTTATTTTTAGTCATACTAATTGAACCCTCTCAAATTTTGATTATTAATATCTTCAACCTTGCCTTCTTGCATTAAAATTTCTTTTACAGAAATAAATCCGTCGTCATCTATTAATTTTTTTGTTTCCCTTTCTGCTCCGTTTCTAATTTCATCGGCAGACGCTAAATTTTCTTTTTCGTTTTGGTCTTTGCCATACTGGTATTTGTCGTCTAAAATATCTCTTTGCTTCCATTCATTAACCCAGTCTTCAACATGAAATACTTTGAAAAATCCGTCTTTTGTGTTGCCTACAGCTTTATTTAAGCCAGCGTTAATCATCATTTTTTTACACATATAACAAGGCATGGCATCTACTTTTTCGCCTGTTTTTCCGTTTTCTTCATAAATATACATTGTAGCTCCCATCACACTAACTCCTGCCCTTGCCGCATTTATAACGGCGTTTGCCTCGCAATGCACGCTTCTGCAAATTTCATATTGCGTGCCGTGCGGAATTTTAAGGTGGTCGCGAAGGCAATATCCCCTTTCCATGCAATCCTTTGTGCCTCTGGGAGCGCCTATATAGCCAGCAGAAATAATCTGGTCGTCTTTTACTACAATAGCTCCTCCCCTTAATCTAAAACACGTTCCCCTTTGAGACACTTCTTTTGCTATGTTTAAATAATACTGGTCTTTTGATGGTCTTGCTGTTGGCATAATTTATATATATTTTAATATTTAGTATAATCATTCTACCATCCGATATAAACAAAAATCAAGGACTTGTTAGCCCTTGATTTTTTTATACTCTATTGTATTTTATTCTTTGACTTCTATCCCCATATTTTTGGCGGTGCCGGCAATTATTTTCATTGCCTGTTCTACATCTGTGGTGTTTAAATCCGGCATTTTCTTTTCTGCAATTTCTTTTAACTGGGCTTTGGTTACTTTGCCAACTTTTGTTTTATTCGGCACGCCACTTCCCTTTTCAATACC
>Ga0310040_1002623_pt1 | contig 11140 bp, 10 predicted proteins | sample EPASupsiteHSE623_FD_200237 | JGI IMG/M metagenome (GOLD analysis project Ga0310040, IMG submission 200237) | Bioremediated contaminated groundwater from EPA Superfund site, New Mexico - Sample HSE6-23 (v2) (version 2) | ecosystem: Environmental > Aquatic > Deep subsurface > Groundwater >... | reverse complement strand
CGCGCCAACCAAGGAAAATCTGCCCTTCTTCGTGAACGATACGCGCCACGGTGGATTCGCAGGCAGCCCGGCCATTGATCGATTGCGGCAAAAAAACGTTGCCGCAAGCATAGCTGCCGAAATCCGGCAACTTGATGCCGAGTTTGATGGTTTCCTCACGCAGGAACTGGTCCGGCATCTGGATCAGGATGCCAGCGCCATCTCCAAGCAAGGGATCGTAGCCAGTAGCGCCGCGGTGCTCCAGATTCTGCAGGATCTGCAAACCCTGTTCGACGATTGCATGACTCTTGCAATTCTTGATGTGAGCGACGAAACCAACGCCGCAGGCGTCGTGTTCGTGCCGGGGGTTATAGAGACCTTGTTCTATGGGGAGACCCATCTCGAAAATCCTTGTAAGCACCACGCAAATTGGCCGACTGAATTGGCTAACGACTGGATGACAGTCGTCAAAAAAGCCGGGGCACGGGAGCGCTCCGGCTGATGGAATTTAGCGTAATTATATACTGCCGTTTGTTGCGTCGCACAAGGGGGGATGCGATCGAGCTTTCAGCCAGGCTCATTTCTGCGCCATAACCACCTTGTTCCTGCCAGCATCCTTGGCTGCATACAGCGCCTTGTCGCACTGCTCCGGCCATTCACTCAAGGAACGTTGTTCGGGGTATTCCGCAACACCGCACGAAATGGTGAACACAGGAAGCTTGCCATCCAAGCTGCCATCCGCGATATGGCGGCGGAACCGTTCCGCCAAAGACGCCGCCTGTGTCGCAGAAGTATCCAGCAGGAGGATGGCGAATTCTTCTCCGCCTAACCGGAAAAATCGATCCAGGGGACGCAACTCTGATGAAATGTAATTGCTTAGCGCCACCAGCACATTGTCGCCGACATGGTGGCCGTGGGTATCGTTGATCAACTTGAAATTATCGATGTCGATCATGATCATGCTGGCGACATTCCTCGTCCGTTGCCAGTGGCGTCGCGCATCGTCCAATTCCCGCTCGAAATAGCGTCGGTTGAAGGCCTGGGTCAGCGGATCGGTGACAGATAGCTCTTCCAGCAGCTTAAGCTGCTGTTCAATGTTGTAGGAGAACATCACTGAAAACGTCAGCACTATCAGGAGGGTAGCGACCAGGCGGTAGTAGTGCGCATCCGGCATCCAGCCAGCGGCAAAAAGCAGAACAATGACAACGTTCGCGACGTTCATTGGCGTCGCCCAACGCCAAGGCATGATGTAGGCCACCGCCATCATTATTGGATAAACCCAGTAGATACCGACCTGGTACAAACGTAGAGCGGTAACAAGGCCGACAAAATTGACCAGCAGCATCACCATTAGCACCGGGCCGGAACCTATGCGCCGATCAGCCATAGCCCATGCGGCTAGTACCCAGAAGGCCACGATCAATGACACATTCAGCGCCACCCCAAAAATATCATTTGCCAGCCATAGCATTCTGGCAAACGGGAATATTCCCAATCCGCCGAAAAAGAAAATCCCGGCAAATTTATGCTTGGAATAACGATTAAGTCTTTTATCAGTGATCATTGTTTTATGAAAATCAAACCCTTGAGTGCGGCGCCAGTAGTGCGCCAATTTGATCATACGCCAGTAAAAACACTCATCCTTGCTGCTCAACGACGGGGCTTTCGTCCGCACTCGTTTGCTGCGCCATGACCACCTTGTTTCTGCCGGCATCCTTGGCCGCATACAATGCCTTGTCGCATAGCTCTGGCCAATCACTTAAGGTGCCCCGCTCGGGGTATTCCGCCACCCCGCACGAAATAGTGAACATGGGAAGTTTGCCATCCAGGCTACCATCCGCGATATAACTGCGAAACCGTTCCGCCAAAGACGCGGCCTGCGTTGCGGAGGTATCCAGCAAAAGGATGGCGAACTCTTCCCCGCCCAACCGGAAAAACCGGTCCAGTGGCCGTAACTGTGAGGAAATGAATTTGCTTAGCGCCACCAGCACATGTCGCCGGTATAGTGTCCATAGGTATCGTTGATCTGCTTGAAATGGTCGATGTCGATCATGATCATGCTGGCGAGGCTCCCCGTCCGCTTCCACTGGCGGCGCGCCTCATCCAATTCCCGCTCGAAATAGCGCCGATTGAAGGCGCCGGTCAGCGGATCGGTGACAGACATATCTTCCAGCATCTCATGCTGCCGTTCCATGTTGTAGGAGAACAGCAACGAAAACGCCAGCGCTACCAGAAGCGTGGCAATCAAGCGATAGTATTGTGCGTCCGGCATCCAACCAGCGGCGAAACTCAGACCAAATATGACATTAGCAGCATTGATGGGTGCCGACCAACGCCATGGCATGACGTAGGCTATTACCATCAGTAAGGGATAAAACCAATAGATGCCAACCTCGCCCAAATGCACCAAGGCAAATAGACACCCCAAATTACACAAGGTGGTCACGAGCATCACTGGCTCAAAACCAACGCGAGGGGCCACTATGGCCCATGCGGCAACTCCCCAGATGACTGCCACCAATGCCACAACCAGCAAGGCCGTTAGCTGATCCCCTGCCCGCCAGTGATAGGGAACGCATAAAAGCATTGCCAATCCGCCGAGGAAAAACCCCCAGGAAAAATTATGCTTGGAATAACGATAAAAATTTCGTTCCATCCAGCTTGGCCTCATGCATGCAAATAATTTCACTTGATTTACGCATTACTCTGACACAAATCAAGGTTATTTATCACGCCAACCACACATGTAAGCATAACGTATTGATCAATAAGGTTTTATATACACCACCAGAAATGGGCAGCGTAAACTAAACAACCACCAGTTTTAGCCTGTGGTTGTTTAGTTTTAAGTTTATTGGGATTTCGAACGCACCCAAAAACACTGGGGCGCTCGTTGAGACAAAAAAACTCAGCCCTGCATCGACTTCACATTCGCAATCACTTGGGCAACCGCCTGTTGAGCGCTGCCGTAAAGCATGCGGGTATTCTCGCCGTAAAACAGGGCATTCTCGATGCCAGAGTAACCAACCCCCCGGCCGCGCTTGATGACAATCACGTTCTGGGCATGATCGGCATTAAGAATCGGCATACCATAGATGGGACTGGACTTGTCGGTGCGCGCCGACGGATTGACCACGTCATTGGCTCCAATCACCAGCGCCACATCGGCCTGGGGAAATTCCTCGTTGATTTCTTCCAGGTCGAAAATCTTGTCGTAGGGCACGCCCGCCTCGGCCAGCAGCACATTCATGTGACCAGGCATGCGGCCAGCCACCGGGTGGATGGCGAACTTGACTTCGACGCCTTCCTCCTCCAGCAGCTTGGTCATTTCCCAGACTTTATGCTGTGCGCCGGCCACAGCCATGCCATAGCCGGGGATAATGATAACTTTCTGCGCATAACGCATCATTGCCGCCGCATCGAGAGCGCTGACCTCCTTCAGGCTGCCGGTGATGCCCTCGCCACTACTGATGGCTTCGCCCGTAATCGGCGTAAAGATGATGTTGGTGATTGGCCGGTTCATTGCCTTGGCCATCAATTGCGTCAGCAGTGTACCTGAAGCGCCGACCACGATACCGGCAATGATCAGCGCAGGGTTGCCCAACACGTAGCCTTCGAAACCCACCGCCAAGCCGGTAAAGGCGTTGAGCAGCGAGATCACTACCGGCATGTCGGCGCCGCCAATCGGGGATGTAAGAATTACGCCGAGCACTAGCGATACGATAAAAAAAGCTATCAGCATCAGCTTGAATTTCATCGGGTCGCCAAAGCTGTCTGCTGATCCTGCATAAATAATCATCCCGCCAAGCACTACTGCAATCAAGGCCATGACAAAATTGACTGCATTCTGGGCTGGCAGCCGCCATACCCTGTTCATCAGTCCCTGCAGCTTGGCAAAAGCGACACATGAACCTGAAAAAGCAACCGAACCAATCAGCGCGCCCAGTACTGCAAGAACCGTCATCATGGTTCCGTGTACATCGCCGCGCGCAAATTCGAGCGCGGCAATTGCCGCCGCCGCCCCGCCGCCCATGCCGTTATATACGGCGACCATCTGCGGCATGTCGGTCATCTTGACAACCTTGCCGAGGTACCAGGCAATAGATCCACCGATAACGATAGCGGCGATCATCAAGACGAAATTTTTCATCTCCGGCGTAATGAATGTCACCAGCGTCGCAATCACCATGCCGACACCGGCCCAGACGATGCCGCGTCGCGCCGTCACCGGCGATGCCATGCTTCTTAGGCCGAGGATGAACAACATGGCAACGACGATATAGGAAACTTGTATCAGGATCCTGGCGCTCATTTAGCTGATACCTTCTTGTCACCGGTCTTGAACATGCCGAGCATGCGTTCGGTCACGACATAGCCGCCAGCAGCATTGGCTGCACCCAGCGCCACGGCAAAAAAACCTATCGCCAATTGCAGGGGGCTATTCGGATCGGCATTGCCCAATGCGACCATCGCGCCGACCAGCACCACGCCATGCACAAAGTTGGAACCAGACATCAGCGGCGTGTGCAAAATCACCGGCACGCGCGCAATGACTTCGTGGCCAGCAATTGCCGCCAGAATGAATATATAAACGTAGAGCGCGTCTATGGTTTCCATTTATGCAATTTCTCCGAGTATTTGTTTGACTCCTGCGTGCTTCAACTGACCCTCGTGGGTGAGGCATGCGCCAGCGATGATCTGGTCCGACCAGTCGAGGCTGAACACGCCATCCTTGATAAATGGCGCGAAGAAATTGTAGAGGTTCTTGGCATACATTTCCGATGTATGCGCCGGCATGCGCGCCGGCAGATTAACCGGGCCGACGATGGTGACGCCACCAACTTGCACCGTCTGTCCCGCCTGAGTACCAGCGCAATTGCCGCCACCTTCAGCGGCCATATCGACAACGACTGCGCCGTTTTTCATGCCAGCAATCATGGACTCTGAAACGATGAGCGGTGAGCGCTTGCCTGGGATCGCCGCAGTAGTAATCAATACGTCTGCATTGGCGACCGCCTTGCCAAGTTTCTCGGCCTGTTGTTGCTTTTCGTCTTCGCTTAGTTCCCGCGCATAACCGCCAGCACCTGCTGCTACACCGGTGTCCACAAACTTGGCACCGAGCGATTCGATCTGTTCCCTGGTTTCCGGCCGCACGTCGTAGCCTTCGACTATGGCACCAAGGCGTCTGGCCGTGGCAATCGCCTGCAGGCCGGCGACGCCGGCCCCTATCACCAGCACCCGCGCCGGGCGGATAGTACCCGCAGCGTAGGTGAGCATCGGAAAAAATTTTGGGCAATGATTGGCTGCGATTAACACAGTGAGATAACCCGCTGCCGCCGCCTGGCTGGAAAGGCCATCCATGCTCTGCGCGCGCGAGATGCGTGGAATCAATTCGACCGCAAAGCTGGTAATATTGTTTTGTTTCAGCGCCTTGATGCGTTCAACACTGGAATAGGGCTGGAGGAAACCAATCAGCACTGTTCCCGGGCGCATTGCGGCAATTTCCTCAAGTGTCGGTGCTTGTACATGGAGGACGATCTGCGACTGCGCAAAAACTTCGGCCGCGTTCGCTACGATATAACTTGCCCCGAAGTCTTCGTCGCGGAAATAACTTTGTGCTCCCGCACCTGTTTCGATACAGAAATCAGCGCCAAGCGATTTGAATTTCTTGACCACTTCGGGCACGACTGCTACCCGGGTTTCGCCTGCAACCGATTCCTTCGGCACTCCGATAATCAGAGGCATAGAATTTACCTTGTTCGATTAATCAATCTTGTCCGCTAACACCGTAATACGTCCAGAATACATATAAATTCCGGATATTCAAGACGGCCCGCCCAGGAAATTAATAATTATACTTAAATTATTGCCAAAAACAGGATAGCTTAGCACTACGATGGTGCGAATTACCGCCCCCCCCCCAACAACGCCCAATATTGGTGCGCGCCTACTGCCTCTGAAAATATTCATTTACCCTAATTAAATCGCCACAATCAAGTAGCGGCAATGGCTTGTCTGTAGTTTCCTAGATTCCTGATTTACCTGGCATGGTTCATGCGATGACTTCCAGCAAGGAGGTATCAATCATGAACAGCATCGTTGATGGTTCCAGTATCTTGATTCAATTAGCGCTGCAGAATATCTCTCGCCGTAGTTACGGCGGCATAGGGTGGGTATTGCCTATTCTTGTTGCCAATAGAAGTTTTTGGCAAATGTTAAAAAACAATTGCATAGAAGACAGGCATGAGAGACATATGTCGCATTGCACCACTCGTCAGCCAGGGGCTTTATTGCTTCGAGTGTGGCCACTTGGAGCGATAGCGCAATATAAACCACAACACTTAGGTACTTGCAGTCACGGGCGGACGATTGATCTGCCAGCATAAGGGAACAACGTGAAACTGATTACAGCAATCATCAAACCATTCAAACTCGACGAAGTACGCGATGCCCTTACCACTATCGGCGTTAAGGGGATAACAGTGTCAGAGGTCAAGGGGTTTGGCCGGCAGAAAGGACACTCCGAGCTATATCGTGGCGCGGAATATGTCTTCGACTTTATCCCAAAAATCAAAATTGAGGCCGCAGTCAAATCCGAGATTCTCGATCAGGTTATAGAAGCTATTGAGAAATCTGCAAAGACAGGGAAGATCGGGGATGGAAAAATTATGGTTTACGATCTAGATCAAATTATCCGCATCCGCACAGGGGAAGAGGGTGAAGAGGCGATTTAGTTTTCTTCCACCTACATATTTCAGCTGCCGTCTCCTGAATTGACATCAACGGTTGCCCTGTTTTGCTTCCTCCCCGCCAACCGCCGCTAAGTATCAACCTAAGGCTGTTACTGCAGAGCTAGCTCAACGGGTCGTGGGTAACATAAGGCTAAAAACTATTTACGTTATCGATGCACTTAGAGAGCCCACTTCGGTAAAACCGACTCTTTCCTTACAGCATGTTGTTCTCGGCAACAGGCTGTCCTCAGGTACCTCCGGGTACCTTTTCTTTTTTGATATATCGCGCACGATTAGTGAATCCCTGTACCTAGCTTCTGTTTGATTCTGCTTATAAATCAATACACCGCCGATAATCATCAGAGAAATTCGCTGCTAGTAATACTACCGAGTGAAGCTGGCAATTCGGATGGGTTCAAGTTGAAATCCCCCTATTGTTAAGCCAACCTAATCTCGCCACACTTTACATTTACCCAATTCGTTGAGATTATATGCGCTTGTTGAGTTTGCCTTGCAAAGCAACAAGTAGTCTGTAATTATAAATTATGAATTTCTAACTATAATTGTTAAATATCCGAGAAAGGAAGTATTCCATGCGTTATCAAACGGTTGAAGAATTCCTGGCGTACGTCCAGGCCCGTGATCCTAACCAGCCCGAGTTCCTTCAAGCAGTAAAAGAAGTCATGATCAGCCTTTGGCCGTTCATCAAAAAGAACCCCCAATATGCAGAACAGGGGCTATTGGAACGCTTAGTTGAGCCGGAACGCGCCTTCCAGTTCCGCGTTTCCTGGGTTGACGACAAAGGCCAGGTGAACACCAATCGCGCCTTCCGCATCCAACACAATTCAGCCATTGGCCCCTACAAGGGCGGCATGCGTTTTCATCCCTCGGTCAATCTTTCCATCCTGAAATTCCTGGCATTCGAACAAACCTTCAAGAACTCTCTCACCACATTGCCGATGGGTGGCGGTAAGGGCGGTTCGGACTTCGACCCCAAGGGTAAGTCTGATGGCGAAGTTATGCGTTTCTGCCAAGCGCTGATTATTGAACTTTTCCGCCACATCGGCTCAAACACCGACGTGCCTGCGGGCGATATCGGCGTCGGCGGACGTGAGATTGGGTTTCTGGTCGGCATGATGAAAAAATTGTCGAACGATTCTTCCTGCGTATTCACAGGCAAAGGCATGAGCTACGGCGGCAGCTTGATCCGCCCCGAAGCTACCGGCTACGGCTGCGTATATCTTGCCGAAGAAATGCTGAAGCGCAAGGGCAAGTCTTTCCACGGAATGCGCGTTTCCGTCTCCGGTTCAGGCAATGTATCCCAGTACTCAATCGAGAAAGCAATGGCACTGGGCGCAAAGGTCGTGACAGCGTCGGATTCTAACGGCACAGTTGTCGATGAAACAGGCTTCACCACCGAAAAACTCGATGCGCTGATGGATCTCAAGAACGTCAAGCGCGGTCGTATCGAGGAGTATGCTCGCCAGTTCAAGCTAACTTACCTGCCGGGCAAGACTCCGTGGCATGTGCCAGTGGATATTGCCCTGCCGAGCGCAACCCAGAACGAAATCAACGGCGATGATGCCAGAACGTTGATCAAGAACGGCTGCATCTGCGTTGCCGAAGGCGCCAACATGCCGTCCACACTGGAAGCGGTCGACCTGTTCCTTGAGGCTAAGCTGCTCTATGCGCCGGGTAAAGCCAGTAACGCCGGCGGCGTTGCCACTTCCGGACTAGAAATGAGCCAGAATGCGCAGCGTCTGTCCTGGACTCGCGACGAAGTTGATAACAATCTTCACGCCATCATGCATAGCATTCATGAAAATTGTGTCGCTTATGGCGAGGAGAAGGACAAGTACGTCAACTATGTGGCTGGCGCCAATATTGCCGGTTTTGTGAAGGTTGCCGACGCCATGCTGGCACAAGGCGTCTACTAAGAAACTCCCTCGCTTCAAGCAATACCTTTATGGGCCGGCAAATGCCGGCCCATTTTTATTTCAGTAACCAACGGCAAACAACCGCTTGTGCTCCTTGATGGCGTAGCGGTCAGTCATGCCTGCAATGTAATCCGCCACTGCGCGCGCCTTGGCATCGTTTGCCGACAATGCCACTCCTTTTGTTTTTTCCTGCTCGCTCATGCGCTGGTATTGCGGCGGCAGCAAACGGGTATCTTCCATAAATGCAGCAAACAGGTCAGCGATGATGCGACGCGATTTGTTGGTCATACGCCGCACTTGATAGTGTTGGTAAAGGTTATCACGCAGGAAAATCTTGAGCTGGCGCTGCTCCGCTTGCATGGCATCACTAAAAGCCGCCAGCGGCGAAGATAGGTAGATATCGTCGAGCGTCCGCGGCGCAGCAAGAACAATGTTCCGCCGAGTTTCGGCAATCATGTCTATCACCAGCGCATTAATCATGCGCCGTATGGTCTCGTGAATAAACCGTCGTCCGGCAATAGCAGGAAACTCGCTACGCACTACTGCCGCATGTTGCGAAAAGGCCGTGATATCTTCCAATTGTTCTAAAGTAATCAGACCAGAACGCAGGCCATCGTCGACATCATGGTTGTTGTATGCGATTTCATCCGCGAGATTGCATATCTGCGCCTCCAGCGACGGTTGTTTGCGCTCCACAAAGCGCAGTCCTAGCTCACCCAACTGTTCGGCATTTTGCGGAGAACAATGCTTGAGAATACCATCGCGCGTTTCATACATGAGATTGAGGCCATCAAAGCCTCCATAGCATTCCTCCAGTACATCAACGTTGCGCAGGCTTTGCAGGTTATGCTCGAAAAAACCACCGAATTCTTTCATACAGGTATTGAGCGACTCCTGCCCGGCATGGCCGAATGGCGTATGACCAAGGTCATGAGCCAGGGCTATCGCTTCAATCAGGTCTTCATTGATGCCCAAAGCTCGCGCGATGGAGCGGGCAATCTGCGCAACCTCGATGCTGTGCGTCAGGCGCGTGCGAAACAGGTCGCCCTCGTGATTGACGAATACCTGGGTCTTGTATTCAAGACGGCGAAAGGCCGTCGAATGGATGATACGGTCGCGGTCGCGTTGAAACTCGCCACGCTCTGACGGTCGCGTTTCATCGTATGCGCGACCGCGAGAATTGCTTTCACTGACTGCGTAATTCGCCAATTCAAGCATCGCTGCACGCTTCAATCGCAGCTTGGATCTGTGCCTGCGAGGCTTCTGTAGTCGTCACTGCTTCGCCCAATCGCTTGAGCAACACCAGGCGCAGTTGGCCATCGACGACTTTCTTGTCGTGGCTCATCAGATCAAGATAACGCTTAGCACCTAATTTAGCACCGCGCACAGGCAGTCCCGCACCTTCCAGCAAGCGACGTACCCGGGACACATCGCTTTCCTCAAGCCAACCAAGGCAACGCGACAACTCCGCTGCCATCATGGTCCCAGCCGCAACCGCTTCGCCGTGCAGCCATTCGCCATATCCCGCGCCGGTTTCAATGGCGTGTCCAAAAGTATGTCCCAGATTCAGAAGAGCACGCCCGCCTTCCTTTGCTGTCTCATATTCGTCCGTTGCCACCACTTCTGCCTTGTTGGCGCAGGATCGCTCTATGGCATAAGCCAAAGCGGTCGAATCCCGAGCGCGTAACCTATCCATATTGGCTTCCAGCCATTCGAGGAAAGGCATATCTCGAATCAGCCCGTATTTGATGACTTCCGCCAGACCAGCGGAAAACTCCTTGTCTGGCAGTGTGTTTAGCGTTAGCGTATCAACCAGTACCAGCTGCGGCTGCCAGAATGCGCCTATCATGTTCTTGCCATAGGGGTGGTTGATGCCGGTCTTGCCACCAACTGAGGAATCAACCTGCGCAAGTAACGTGGTCGGCACCTGGACAAAAGGCATGCCGCGCTGGTAGGTTGCGGCAGCAAATCCGGCAAGGTCACCGATAACTCCGCCCCCAAGTGCAATCAACGTGGTAGCGCGCTCGCAATGCTCGAAGAGCAGCGCATCGTAAATAAGATTAAGCGTTTCCTGTGTTTTGAATTTTTCTCCGTCAGGCAACACGATTTCGGTGATATTCACTCCTGCGTGGCGTAATGGCTCCGCAAGTTCTTCCAGATACAAGGGGGCAACGGTAGTATTGGTGACAATAGCAACCCGCGGAGCCTTGAGGCGCGGCAGAATCAGGTCGGCCTTTCCCAGCAAACTAGCTCCAATCTGAATTGGATAGGCGCGTTCGGCAAGCGCAACAGTCAGTTTGAGCATAATTGTTTAATCTCCCGTTCAAGCTTTCTGACCAAGCTGAAGGCCCCAGCGGAGTTTCCCTCAATGATAATGTCGGCAACCTCACGATAGAGCGGGTCACGTTGCGCGTACAACGCTTGCAATATGGCCAACGGATCAGCAACTTGAAGCAGGGGGCGGTTGCGGTCAAGCCGCACCCGCTCCCATAG
>Ga0310040_1002616_pt1 | contig 11152 bp, 10 predicted proteins | sample EPASupsiteHSE623_FD_200237 | JGI IMG/M metagenome (GOLD analysis project Ga0310040, IMG submission 200237) | Bioremediated contaminated groundwater from EPA Superfund site, New Mexico - Sample HSE6-23 (v2) (version 2) | ecosystem: Environmental > Aquatic > Deep subsurface > Groundwater >... | reverse complement strand
AAAAATGACCGGACAACTGACCTCTATCCTTGAAAAGATCTCGAAGCTCAGTCCATCGGCAAGCTGGATGTCCATAAAGATCAGGTCCGGCTGTTTTTCCGGGTCCGACAACCAGCGAACCGTATGATCAATGCTTTCGATCACTGCACTCACCCTGGCCGCCGGGTAAGTCTCTTCGATAATCTCCTTTAAAATGCCGGCGGTTCGTGGTTCATCTTCTACGATCAATACTTTCATGCGTGCAATAATTTAAGTCTGACACGAAAAACATCTTCATCGGTAAAAACAAAAATGCCATCCTCCTCTCCCAGTAACTTGTATCGCTGGATCAGGTTCTCAAGGCCATACCCTGAATGCTCCGCCTGCGTTATTTTGGGTTGCATATTGTTCTCCACCGTAATGGCTCCGGGCAAAGAACAGAATACTTTGATCTCCAGTGGCTTATCTATTGCAATCGCATTGTGTTTAATACAATTTTCAAGCAGCACTTGCAGACTGAATGTGGGGAGACGAAGATCCAGAAGATCATCGGGAATATCCATCGTGATCTTAAGCATTTTACCAAAACGTGCAAAAAGCATAAATGAATAATCATTGACGAACTCAAGCTCCTCCTTCAGGGTTACGAGATCCTTTTGCCGCTTATCCAAAAGCTGCCGGTATATTTCCGACAGTTTTATAATGAATTGCTCCGAATTCGGATCCATGGACCGGACCATCGAGCGCAGGGTCGAGAGGGAATTGAACAGGAAATGAGGATTGCCCTGCTGCCGTAGTATTTCGAACTGAGCTTTCAGGTTCTCCATCTTCAGCATCTGGTTCTGCAGAGATACCGCCTGAGCCCTGGCATTCGAATTCAAGCCATACTGGATGATATAAATCAGTGCTATGCTGACCGCTCCTTTCAGGGTAATTAACCAGAGTTTATAATTATCTCCTGGTACCACAGCATAGTTTTCCATCAGAATATAAATGCCGATAAGAATAAAGAGTGACAAAAGCAAAGCATTGCAGACAATAACGACAGAGACTTTTTTAAGCCAGGAACTGAAATCTCCTGACTTATTAAAGAAAAGGGTCAGGTAAGCATTGGTAAACCAGGCGATCAGCAAAAAAAGAAAAGTGACGGGCCAGGTTGCAGCAACCCGGTCAAAATTCGCATCAATACGATGCTGACTGTTTATGATAACATTAAATGTCGGCAAAAAGGCAGAAAAGAAAACAGCAATTAGCAGATTCGCTCTTTTTGTTGTCTGGTTAATCTTCATTTTATTCCTGATAATCGGATATAAATGTAAGCATCTTTAACAAGAGTTCATCGAACGACCTGTTAATTATCACCAACGTGATCTTTGCTCAACGTACCGCTTGTTGAACCAATAGAGTCGTTCGCAGGAAAATTCTGTACGCTGGTTTAAATGGTTCATTCAAAAAAGCATATTTTTGTATTATTGCGGTATGATAAAACCCTTTGTACATATTATTGTCTGGCTGGCGCTGGCTTACTTCCTGTTTTTTTCATTGTCCTTGTTTGTGCCGGTTAAACAAGCCATAGAGAGAGCATTAACGGGAACTTCTCTGATGGCCGGGATGTTTTACATTTCAGGCTGGATACTGACCGATCAACTTCTGATCAGGCGCAAAAAAGTGGCGATATTTATTATACTCGCATTTCTTTTATGTGTGCTGTTTTCAATTCTGCGGGTCAAACTGCTGGATTTATTTTCGTCAGAACTTCGCGGGATGAATTTGTCCAACCTGCTTTTGAAATCGAGGGAAGATCGTTTCCTGGGGAAAAACCTGCTGTTGCTGAATCGTTTGGGAGCAGGGAGGCCATCCTATTTTGTTAGTTTCCCGATGAATGTGGTTATACTCACGATAGCCTTATTATTCAGGTTGTACGAACACAAATCCCGGCAAGAGCAGGAAAGTCTGGAGAAATTGCAGCGTAGCCAGGAAGCTCAGATCCTGTATCTGAAATCACAGGTCAATCCACATTTTCTGTTTAATACACTAAATAACCTGTATGGACTTACCTATTCCAAATCGGATCTGGCCCCCCAAATGGTGCTTGGTTTATCAGATACCATGCGTTACATGATTTATGAAACAGATCAAAAACTTGTTCCGGTCGAAAAGGAGCTGAACTTCATCCGTAATTACCTCGACCTGGAAAAAATGCGTATTTCCTATCCGGGGAACGTCCGTACTTCCATTCATGTCAGTCAGCCATCCGTTTATATCCCCCCGCTGTTGTTACTTCCGTTCATAGAGAATTGTTTTAAACATGGTACGATCGGGAAAGAAGAAGAAGGATGGATGGAACTGGATATCTGGGATGATCAGGAAATGTTCTGTTTCGTTTGTAAGAATAGTTACCGGGAAAGATCAAAATCGGCCGGCAATCCCGGCATTGGCCTGACCAATGTAAAAAAACGGCTGGACCTGATATTCGGTGAAAAATACGAACTTCAGACGGTCAGGCAGAATGACGAGTTTATGGTGTCGCTTCAGTTCCCGGTTTTCATGAAAAAAGACCAGCTATGATATCAAAAATAAAATGTATTATTATTGATGATGAACCGATTGCAAGGCAGTATTTGAGCGACTATATTGCGAAAATGCCTCAGCTCGAACTACTGGCAGCGTATGGGAAGGCTCCGGATGCTTACGAAGTGATTGAGACGGGAGAAGCCGGGCTGGTATTCCTGGATATCCAGATGCCGGGAATAACCGGGATTGAATTTATCCGGACCTTACAGAAAAAGCCGGCGATCATCCTGACCACGGCCTATTCGGAGTATGCCCTTGAAGGATATGCGCTGGATGTAACTGACTACCTGTTGAAACCGATCTCATTCGAGCGTTTCGCCAAAGCGGTAAACAAAGTGATGGAGCGGTTGAATAGCAGAACAGACAAAAATGATCAGGCTGCGTCCGTCGCCGGAATTTCCCATCCGCGTAAACGTGATTATATTTTTGTAAAAGCAGGATATAAATCGGTCAGGGTGAATCTCGCTGATATTATGTACCTTGAAGCGATGAAAGAATATGTGGTAATTTGTACGAAAGACCGGAAATACACGAAGCTTGACCGGATGAAAAACATAGAGAACCAGCTTAAAGATCAGGGCTTTATCCGGATACATAAATCGTACATTGTCTCCGTCAAAAATATCGATGCTGTTTTCGGCAATACCTTGGAAGTGAACGGAATGCAATTACCGGTCGGAAGAAGCTTTAAGGATGATCTCAACAAAATTTTAGGAACGGCTGAATAGTGTTTTCCTTCGGATCAAGGTCTTTGAACCCGTCGCTTCACCTTCACGCTCCGGCATCAGGCAGAATTTGCGGGCATGGAAAAGGTGGTCCGTGTCGGACCACCTTTTTGTGAAACCAAACCTGCTTTTAGGCTGTCAGTTTCAGATTACTGAAAAATCAAGCCAAATCATAGCGATCAAGGTTCATCACCTTGTTCCATGCGGCCACAAAATCCTTAACAAATTTTTCTCCGGCATCGGCGCTTCCGTATACCTCGGCAAGGGCCCTGAGTTCTGAGTTTGAGCCAAAGATGAGATCTGCGCGGGTGGCTGTCCACTTTAGTTCGCCTGTTACCCGGTCACACCCCTCAAAGGTTTCCTGAGATTCAGATGTAGGCTTCCAAACGGTACCCATGTCGAGCAGATTCAAAAAGAAATCGTTGGTAAGAACCTCCTGGCGTTTCGTGAATACGCCATGTTTCGAATTGTCAAAGTTTGTGTTCAATACACGCATACCGCCCACAAGAACTGTCATTTCAGGAGCAGTTAATGTCAGCAACTGGGCCTTATCAACCAACAGCTCTTCTGTTGGTATGGTATATTTCATTTTCAGATAGTTGCGGAAACCATCGGCTGCCGGCTCCAGCACTTCGAAAGCCTCCACGTCGGTCTGTTCCTGCGATGCATCCATACGACCCGGCGCAAAGGGAACGGGTACGTCATAACCTGCATCTTTTGCAGCCTTTTCAATGCCCGCGCAACCTGCCAATACAATCAGGTCGGCAAGAGACACCTTTTTCCCGTCCGTCCGGGCGTCGTTAAATTCATTCCGGATACCTTCGAGCGTTTCCAATACTTTCGTTAGCTGGGGAGGATTGTTGACAACCCAGTCCTTTTGCGGAGCAAGACGAACGCGTGCACCGTTGGCGCCACCACGTTTGTCGGATCCGCGGAAAGTAGAGGCAGAAGCCCATGCGGCAGATACCAACTGAGATACGGACAGTCCGGTACTTAACACCTTCGCCTTTAATGCCTCAACATCATCCCCGTTAATCAGCGCGTGATCCACGGCTGGTATCGGATCTTGCCAGATCAGTTCTTCTGCAGGTACTTCGGGACCTAAATAACGTGACCTTGGTCCCATATCCCGGTGAGTCAGCTTAAACCACGCACGGGCAAAGGCATCAGCAAATTCAAGCGGATGTTCATAGAAACGTCTTGATATTTTTTCATAAACGGGATCAAAACGCAAAGAAAGGTCCGTGGTAAGCATCGTTGGTGCGTGCCTTTTGGAAGGGTCGTGGGCATCAGGGATGACGGCGCCGGCGTTTTTTGCGACCCATTGATGCGCACCTGCCGGGCTTTTTGTCAGTTCCCATTCGCATTTAAACAGGTTATCGAAAAAGTAATAACTCCACTTGGCGGGCGTCTGTGTCCAGGTAACTTCCAAACCGCTGCCGATTGTGTCGCCTCCTTTTCCGGTGCCAAAACCGCATTTCCAGCCCAGACCCTGCTCTTCAATGCCGGCAGCTTCCGGTTCAGGACCAACAAGTGCTGCGTCGCCGGCCCCGTGGGTTTTGCCAAAGGTATGTCCGCCGGCAATAAGCGCTACCGTTTCTTCATCATTCATGGCCATACGGGCAAATGTTTCGCGAATATCTTTAGCCGCTGCAACCGGGTCCGGATTCCCGTTCGGTCCTTCCGGATTTACATAGATTAACCCCATTTGCACGGCTGCAAGCGGATTGTCAAGGTCGCGTTCGCCCGAGTAGCGTTTGTCGGCCTCCAGCCATTTGCTTTCGGCACCCCAGTATACGGTCTCATCCGGCTCCCAGACGTCTTCACGGCCGCCGCCAAATCCAAAGGTTTTAAATCCCATCGATTCCAGGGCAACATTGCCGGTTAGTACCATCAGATCTGCCCAGGATATTTTCCGGCCATATTTCTGCTTGATGGGCCAAAGCAGTCTTCGTGCTTTGTCCAGATTGACATTATCGGGCCAACTGTTAAGCGGGGCAAAGCGTTGCTGTCCGCCTCCTGCACCACCACGTCCGTCGCCGGTACGGTAAGTACCCGCACTGTGCCAGGCCATTCGGATAAACAACGGTCCGTAGTGGCCGAAGTCGGCAGGCCACCAATCCTGAGACTGGGTCATCAGCTTGTGAAGGTCATCTTTTAAAGCCTTAAAATCCAGGCTTTTGAATTCTTTAGCATAGTGAAAATCTTCACCCATCGGGTTAGACAAAAAAGAGTTCTGTCGCAGTGTGTTCAATTTTAACTGGTTAGGCCACCAATCGCGGTTTTTTGTACCGCTGGTGCCAATACTGTGTTTTTGAGTTGCTCCGGTTACAGGGCATTTACTGACATGTTCTGAATTGTTTTCCATATTTCATACGTTAATAATTTGTTCTTTAATGGTCGTATGGAACTCCATGTTGCTGATAATTATCATCATACCTTTGGGCGTTGTGAAGCAACATGGCTCGTTTCGGATCGTTTTTTATTTTTAAATTGGTCATTTAATTTAATAAGAAAAGTTTACAAATCCAAGTAACGAACAATTTATCCTGATATCCCGGTACGGGTATACTTTCAATCCTGTATTTTTTCCGCCAAATTGAAATGCATTTTCAGAAAAACAATTAAGTTCCAAAAGCCATGCGCGATAATTAAAGGCCATAGCTTTTTGTACTTATAGTAATAATAACCAAATACCAATCCGGTCGGGATAATCATCAACAGCCCCATCCATCCCTGGTAGGTGTGGTAGGAAAGTCTGATAAGTGTACTCAGTCCAATCACGATGGCAATGTGATATTTTTCAAGCCTCTTGAAAAAGTATCCGACAAGGATAAATTCTTCGTAAACTGAGTTAACAATGATTATCAATGAAAGACCGATCCAATTTGATTCCAACCTGTATTGTACATGTCTCGGTGTTGATTCGTGAACGACATTGAAAAACTCAAAAAGCTTAAACCCGATAATGGCAATAAAATCGCGGATAAACATGATCAGAATACCTATCCAAAACATTTTAAATGTAAAATCGAGATTAAAATCAGCTAATTTCCAATTCCTTATTCTCAGAATATACAGGATAATTAACAGGGCTATCACTTCATAAATCACAATATACAACTCTCCGCGGGTTGTAACTTTATACAACCATGAATGATTATAATTCGAGCTTACGAAGAAAAATCCGCGAGTCGAACTATATAAAAACAGCCCAAAACCAAGGATCAGAACTAAAAATAATTCGATTGGTGGTGTAAGTTTCCGGATCAGATCATTCATATTAGAGGCTCTTTAAAGATGGTTACTAATGGAAATGTGTTCGCAAATTACAACATTCAACGGAAATTACCACCCCCAGTGCTGACCGGAATATCCGAAGGGAACTTTATTGAACAAGTATGTCCGATTATTGAACACTGAAGTCACTTCATTGACTTTTTTTTCTTTGATGAAATACGAACACGACATTTGGGTTCACTTATTAGCAGAAACATGAAGTTTTTTCTATGGCTATTCCCTTTTTCTTATTGCATGTCTTTGTTTGCTCAGGATACAAACAAAGATATCATCCTTTTCCAGGGATATATACTTGCTGAAGATTCTCTTCCTGTCGAAAATGCTTATCTGATTAATTACCGAAATCTTAAAATCAATGCGACCGACAGTACCGGCCATTTCAGTACGTTTTTGCAGGAAGGAGACTCGCTGATGATCAATCATCTTTCGTTGCAGCCCAAAGTGATCCATGTCAATAAAAATAAAGCAACTGACAATAAAATCTATATCCCCGTTCGAATGCACATGATCAACCTGGTTTCGGTGAATGAATTAAGATTCCAAAGAGAAATGAAATATGCCCAAAACAATATCAACAATCTTTACAGAGAGCTCGAAAGAAGGGGATTGAGAAACAATGCAAAAATGGCATCTTATAGCCAGACGACGCCCTTCAGAATGATGATTGGGGGACCCATGAACGGAATTTCACTGGACGTTCTCAATATCTTCCAGTTGGCCAGGGAAAACAGATTGGCCAATGCTCATAAAAAGAAAAAGTACATCAAAAAACAAATGGAAATGGACAGTATCAATTACATGCTCAGACGCAAAGAAAAACGAGAAGGCATACTTCCTGAATAAATTAAAAATACGATAGCTGCTTTCGTTGAATTTATTTAAGTCATATGTCATTGAATCAAACAGCAAGATTACCGGTAAAAAAAGCCCGTTTATTGATTTTATTTTTCTTAAGGAGCTTTTATCCTGATTTTGCTGCTTCATGATCAGAAATGCGTTAGCGGGAAACAGAAGTCCGCGAAATAATTCCGAAACACATACAATTTAAAATAACTGAATATGAGAAATCTTTACTTCATTTTATTGGTCCTTATACCTGTTTTTGGTGTTGCTCAAACGTCTCAGGTGAAGGTGGAAGAATATAAAGCCGGTGCCGTTTTTTTCGGGTTTAGCTCTGGGGTAGACTATCACATCAATGCCTTCAGGAGCATCGCAACAGACGATTTTCAATTCAGCAAGAAGGGACCCCGGTATAATATCGGTTTTGATTTGGGCGTTATGGCAACAAAGCGATTTCGTCCAAGACTCGAACTGAAATATGTTCGCCTGGCATACAGTCAGGAATGGCTTGGCTGGGAGGATATGTCCTATACCACTTTTAAAACAACGACTACCAGGGTAAATTACCTGGACCTGAACCTGCATTTTGATTATCTGATATTTGGTAAGGATTCCAGGTTGAAGTTCTTTCTGTCGCCTGCCATAAAAACGGAATATGCCTTAGGAGCGAGTTACAGGACAAAAAAAACCGATGGAGATACATCGAAAGACAATTATTCAAAGTTGGAAGACAATTATCCATCCTGTATAGCAGGCTGGGCGGTTTCCGGTATTTTTAAATATGAACTGAACAAATATATGGGGCTTACATTCACTCCTGAATATACAAGCTTCTTCCGTTCGTTTCAGCAGGTTAATGATAATCGTTATCAAAGGCTCAGCTTTAACGGAGGAATCGAATTACACATTTTTCAGTAAGGATTCAGAGTTTGACACGATGGTCTGTCTTTCCTGAAAAACGTTGGATAAGCTGACTCCTATTGGCTTTGCTGACATAAATAGTCCAGTCTCCGATCTTTATTCGGTTGCCCTCTATTTCCTTTATTTTATCGAAAGCAACGATATAGGATTTGTGAACCCGCATAAATTTTTCAGGAGGAAGTTCTTTTTCAAGTTGTCTTAAAGAAAACAACCCCATGATTTTTCTGTCTTTGGTTTGAAAATTAACATATTCCAGAGCTCCTTCAATGAAGTAAATTTCATTGTAAAGGAGCTTTATTATTTTTCGCTCAGTTTTTATAATGATATACGGATCCTCCGGCTGCAGGCCGATGCCAGGCTGCAGTTGTATATTTTTTTCAAGCAGATTAACTTTTTTCCTTATATTCAGAATATTGATGGCTTTGCTGACTGCTTTAAGAAATCTGGGGAAAGTTGTCGGTTTAATCAGGTATTCCGTGGCATCTACTTCGAAGCCCTGGACAGCATATTGCGGATAGGCAGTCACAAAAATAATGATTGGCCGGTCCGGAACTGTCAGGTTCTTTATAAAATCAATGCCGGAGATTTCAGACATTTCAATATCGATAAAAATGATATCAACCATGCCCTTCGAAATCAGATCAATTGCATTGACGGGATTATCCAGACTTCTGACCAGGTTTAATTGCGGAACCTTGGAAATATATTCCGTTAAGAGTATTCTGGCCAGGAACTCATCATCAATTACAATACAATTATATTTTTCGTCTTGACTCATTGTTACGCAAATGCAAATAAGTTGAAAATTCACGTTCTTCGGCTCTTACGTAGAGCTTAAATTTCCCCGGATAAAGCAATTCCAGCCTGTTTTTTACATTTTCAATTCCGATTCCTTTTGAAGATTTGCCTTGCAAGCTTAATTCCGTAGAACTGTTTTTTACTATAAAAGATAATCCTTCGTCCGACATTGAAAGAAAGATGCTTACATATCCTGAAGGATCCTTTTCCACCTTGCTGTATTTAAATGCATTTTCGATGAAAGGGATTAGCAACATCGGTGCAATCATATAATTTTCATGCTCTTTGTTGTAGTGGAAGGTGATATTCTGTTCATTCTCAGTCTTTAGCTGCTGAAATTCGATGTAATCTTCAATATACTCAATTTCTTTATTGATGGGAATATAATCCGACTCACAATCATATAAAACATAACGGAGCATGTTGGAGAGTGTGGCAATTTTTTCGGGCGCCGACTTATCTCCGATATAGGCCATGGTATAAATATTATTCAAGGCATTGAACAGGAAATGAGGATTGATCTGCATTTTTAGAAATTTCAGTTCAGTCTCGGCTTTTTCTCGCTTCAATTGTTCGATTTCGATTTTTGTTATTTTTTCTTTGTTCATTAAATGTTGGGCGATACTCACCCAAAGAGCGATAAAACACATCACCCAATGCAGGAAAAAAGGGAAAAAGAAAGATGGTTTTTCCCAATCATGAAAGAAAAAAACAGATAGGTAATAATAGTCCAGAGCCGTAAAGAAAGAAACAATTATAAGCAGGAAAATAAGGTTCAGAACGTAAAATTTTGGTTTTTCTTTATCAAAAAATGAAGGAACAAGGAAATAATTATTCACGGAATAGGCCAAAAACTGCATGGATGTAAATAATACAGATAAATAGATTCCCCTCCGGAAAGATTCCTGAGCTCCTACTGCAAAATAAAACAGGAATAAAGCAGTCCATATCATGTAAATATATGGTCTTGATTTAGAAAGCCTTTTAAATGTGGTAATCATATGCCAAATGTACTATTTTCGGCATTAACAGCTTTATCTTTTCAATGAAGCAGATAAATCGTTCAATGAATTGTGCCCTTTATTCAATATTATACCCGTAGTTGTCCGCGGATTAGGCCGGCAGAGGCGTTGAGCTAAACCGGCAATTTGGATATAAAGACCATAAAACCCAACAAATAAACAGAAATCTGACCCTCCTGTTTTTACAAAAACGGAATACAGAAATTACACGCAAATAACTATACCGACGCTTCCTGCTAATAGCGTAATGAATCTTCAGCCATTAAAGTGACAACTTCATTTTTGAAATTGTAAAGTTTCACGTAGGTTTGAGAAGATGCATCATTGCCCTGCAGTGTTATAACTACAAAATCCATTAATGTAGGAGATAATCCGTTATGATCGATCCATGTCCCTGAGTTAGCATAAATTGATTTTTGCCCCTGACGGTTATTAGACGTTTCGATCTTCGGAACGTGTGTGTGCCCAAAAACGACTATTCTTACATCTGAAGCCGGATTTAAAAAATATTGAATTTTAGCCTGCTCACTCAATTCACTTTCTAAAGCTGAGTTGGCAATTGCACGATCTGTTGGAATATTCACAGTCACCCGATTATGCACTTGCCTTTGAGCCCACGTGTCCTGAATACCCTCATATAACTTAACATCAATTAATCCGCCTGCTGTAGCTTGATAAGGCAGTATATCATTCACTGAGTATGTACCGGCGAATCCATCAACGTTTGTGACAATTATTTTCTCATCAAATTTATTTTGTATAGTAAGATAATTTAAAGCCCAGTTCCATACTTTCCAATATTTAAACAGTAAATCCTGACTCGCATCGCCCTCAGCATTTTGGGTTACAACAGGGATCGCATCACCTGCCGGCGGATATCCCTGCGACACATGAAGCGCACCTATTCTGGTAAAAAAGTACCCCGGAGGTGATATTGTTCCCGGGGCGATATCCTGATTTGAAAACGGGTCAGGCGCACAGAAGAAATTATAG
>Ga0310040_1002613_pt1 | contig 11159 bp, 14 predicted proteins | sample EPASupsiteHSE623_FD_200237 | JGI IMG/M metagenome (GOLD analysis project Ga0310040, IMG submission 200237) | Bioremediated contaminated groundwater from EPA Superfund site, New Mexico - Sample HSE6-23 (v2) (version 2) | ecosystem: Environmental > Aquatic > Deep subsurface > Groundwater >... | reverse complement strand
GGGAACCCCCCCGCGTTCAAGCTACAGCCGCCGCAAGAGGATGATAGCCTCAGATTCGCATATTTTCAACATCATTGAAGTGCCATGTGATATGCTATCGATTCATCAAACAGCTATCAGGCAACGACTGCTTATTATCTGAAATGTTCCCCCCATAGTTTTTGGGCCAAGGCATCTGCCCAGACGTTGGAGTTGGATCACATATCCATGGCCTGGGATCTGCCTGCAAGCAGCACCGCCCAGAAGCATAGTCTATCCTGATGTATCTGCGGACTTGTTTTAGCCTCGCTGTACTAGATATGTCAGGCTGTTGATAGCTAAGATGTTGATGGCTAAGATGTTGATAGATTAGGTTATGGAATGCCTCCCATCTGCAGAGCATCGATATGCTCTCTGCCAAACCTCTTGAGGTACATGTACCCCAGGTTCACATAGTGCCGGTAAGTGAGAGCCAGCCTCTCTCTCTGGACAGAAGTCAGCTCCTTGACCTGCCTGGCAGGAACGCCTGCCCACAGAGTTCCAGGAGGAACGCTGGTCCCTTCAAGTACAAGGGCTCCTGCGGCGATCAGTGCTCCCTGTCCGATCACGCAGCGGCTCAGTACCGTCGCTCCAATTCCAATCATGGCATTGTCCTCCACAACTGAGGCATGGACGATGGCCCTGTGGCCCAGGGTCACTCTGCTTTTGATGATGCAGGGAACTTCGGGTTCGGTATGCAGTATAGACCCGTCCTGGATGTTGGTCTCCTCTCCAACTTCTATGAATGCACCATCTCCTCTCAGGATGCAGCCATACCAGATTGAGCTTCTGGCCTTGAGACTCACCCGTCCCAGCACCACGGCCCCAGGACTGACCCAGGCAGTGCTGTCTATGACCGGCCTGCACCACAGGGCCTCCCAGTCCATCTCCTCATCAGGATAACTGACTGCATGCAGCTTTTGAGCTGCATCAGATATCCTGGGCCACCTGCCTTGAGTCTCTGAGTCCCTCATGATTTATCGCAAAGAAATATCTTCGGCAGATCTTAAGGATATTTGCTATCTTTGAGCATCTGAGCTTGCTTAACAGGCGAGATGATGTTCGTTTCATGCTCAGCCCTATCCTTAAAGCGGTTCACAAAATCAGTGGGATAGTATTTGTTATGGTAATTCTTTCTGTCTTTAAGCCTTCTTGCGCCTTTGGAGTTCATGCAGGCAAAAAAGATAGGCATGCAGCCTTCTTTTTCGAGGTCATAAAACAGGCTCTTGATCTCCTCTGAGCTCATGCATTTATAATCAGGCCTATATCTCATCTATTTCGAGCCTTCTTCTTTCCAAGCCATAACCCCTGCGATTGTGCCCTTATTAGCGAACTCATTTAACTCATTCTTATCCATGTTGCTCCTATAGAGCGCATAAACCATTAAGAGCCAAATCAATGCCCCGATTGCTGCCGCTAGAATATACCAACCACTCTTGAAGATAGCCCCTACTTGGCTTAATCCACCACTAGCGACAACGACTAAAAGGGTAAATGCAAGGAATAAAAAGGCTCCAAATGTCTCGCGCTCTGCTGCATCTATGGCACAATCTAGATGGTCACACTCATCCTCACGCTTCGGGCAATCTGCCCAGAACGTACCACACTTTGTATGATATGTAGAGCCTTCACCTGAGTGTGAATAACTGGTCCTATATTCTTTGATCTTTCCTGTGGCCAATCGCAGACGTAGAACCATCTACCCACCGTGATATATTGCTTGTAAATATCATAACCTTCTATAATAAAGAGCTATGGATTCATATCCCCAGGCAGAAATTTGCCAGCAACTCTGAGCTTTAACGTGATCAGCTTCTATACCAAGAGGGAACTCCAGATATCTCATAAGGACAATCTCATCACTCTTGAGAATCTGCCCACCAGCTTCGTAAAGGTGAACGTGCCAATAGATCTCAAGCGCGGTGCAAACAAGGTATACTTCTATGCCCCTCAAGGATGCATCAGGCCAATAGATATTCCTGAACTCAACATCCAAGATAGCAGGTGTGTAAGCGTCGCGGTCCAGAACCTATCGATATCCAAAAGGAAAAAGAATGCAAGCATACCTATCGTGAGTTAGAGGCATGCCCTCGGAAAAGTTCATTTCCTGATCCGACCACACTCCCAACATGAGATGTGATGTGCTGGTGGCGGGGGCGTCTCCCGCTGGCATAATGGCGGCCATTTCTGCTGCTGAGATGGGATCAACAGTAGTGCTTTTAGACAAGGAGAGGGAGTCGTTTCGCCATCCAGCCAACACTCTCTTTGAGGGCATGGCGTCCCGCGCCGGCCTCAAAGTAGAGGACTGCTACATTCGCAGATCCCTGGATGGTATGCGCATAATCTCCCCTGGCGGCAATGCAGTGACCATATCAGGAAAGGGATATTTCCTGGAGAGGGAAAAGTTCGATAATTTTTATCTGGACATGGCGGAAGACCGGGGAGCCATCCTCCTTAAAGGCGAGGCACGAGATACGCGGGACGAGAACGGCAGGCGATCGGTGACCATAGGTGACGAATCCATAGACGCAGGTGTGGTGATAGATGCCTCTGGCATTGGATCGATCATTGCCAGCAGGGCAGGCCTGTCGCCCATGCGCCATCCTGAGGACATTGCCTGGGCCATGGAGGCTGTAGTAAAGCATCCCTCCCTGGGGGATGAAGACCTCTTTGAGTACTGGATAGGATCCATATCTCCTGGTTGGAAGGCCACTTTCTCGCCTGGCGGCGGCGATACGGCCACGCTTGGCGTCTTCGTTCGCGGCCACGGCCAGAATGTGCAGCCGTTCTTCAGAGACTTCCTAAAGCTGTTCAAGAGATACAAGTCAGCCGCCTATCCAGGCATAGAGGAGATGAAGATACTCTCAATGCGCAGAGGCGGAGACCCGATAGCTACTCTTCCAGGAGAGATGGTATCAGACAGACTCATGATCGCTGGAGGAGCCGCGGGCCAAAGCGGCCTTGCCTACTCAATGCGCGCCGGGGCCATATGCGGAAAGGTGGCCTCTGAGGCCGTTGCAGCGGGCGATACGTCGAAGGCTTACCTCTCCAGGTACAAGCGCCTGTGGAGGTCTGAGTTCTATATGGAGTATCTCACTGCACGGGCCTGTCTGGAGACGCTTTGCAATATGAGCGATAGGGATCTGGATCAGCTTGTCAAGGGCCTCGGAGGAAAAAATCTTCTTACCAGTGGATCTTTCTATAAAAAGCTCATCTGCGCAGGAACCATGACCGCCCTGGCAAAGCCCGGCGCCATTCCAGCCCTGATGAGGAATATGATCACAGGCTAAGGCCCTGGGTATCGATGCAAAATAATCGAAAAGGCCTTTATCCTCCAGTGAATATCCCCCATCCATGATAGAACTCACCAGCGATCCTTATGTCCTAAAGCCCAGGACCACAGCCATTACCGAGGCCGATTTCAGGCTGCACCTTAACATCAGCTGGTGTCGCGGCGTGCTCTTCAATGTGGTAGCACTCAGAAACTCGATCGCCATAGTGGAATATGATGCCATACTGTGGTCTGAGGACTCGGTGATGTTCATAGAGTACAAGGACTCGGTGGCTGCCTACAAGAACATCTCATCCCGGAGAATACAGCAGATGAGCAGCTTTGCCAAGAACATAGCCAGAGGTCTCGGGTATAAGAACTACACATTTGTGGTGGTAGTCAAGGGGCTTGAGGAAAGCACCAATAAGGGCGGAGTAGAGGTGATGCCTCTCTTTACGCTTGGCAACTACCAGCCGGCCTTCACTTCGACCATTACCGAGCTCGATTATGTGAACAAGATGATCGCCAAGTTCACAAGAGATGGCCAGGAAGAGATGGTAAAGGAGCTGGAGAAGCTAAAGAAGATACTGGAGATGGAGCTGGCTTGAGAGGAAGGGCGACGGTCATGGGCGCGGCGACAGTACTCAATGCCGTGGCTGCGTGGAAGGGATCGGCTTTCGGCATAGAGCTGAAAACCTCGGCTGAGGTGGTCCTGGACCGCTCAGGGGTGATCAAAGGCGATATCCCTGGCGTTGATACAAGGCTTGTTGAGAGCTGTGTCAAGATGGTGCTGGATTATTTTGACCAAGATTTTGGAGGCACAGTCAGGACAAAGAGCGAGATACCAGTCGCAAGCGGCCTCAAGAGCAGCAGCACTGCAGCCAATGCAGCAGTGCTGGCCACCCTGGATGCTCTTGGAGAAGAGATGGATCTTCTTGAGGCCGCCAAAATAGGAGTGGCTGCTGCAAAGCTTGTAGGAGTAACAATAACCGGAGCCCTGGACGATGCCTGCGCCTCAATGCTCGGCGGCGTAGTAGTCACAGATAACAAGAATATGCTGCTGCTCAGGAGAGAGGAGCTTGAGTCAGAGGTACTGCTTTTGATCCCTGACAGGAAGCTCTTCAGCCGGGATACTGATGTTAAAAGATCAAGGCTCATATCTCCCCTGGCAGAGGTGGCCTTTGACCTGGCCATGCGTGGAGACTACGGCCGGGCTATGACCTTAAACGGGTTCATATACTGTGGCGCGCTTGGCCTTCCAATAGAGCCCATGATCATGGCACTGGAGCATGGCGCCTGGGGGGCCAGCCTCTCGGGGACGGGACCATCTTACGCAGCTCTGATGGATGATGGGCATATAGATGAGCTTGAGGCGGCCTGGTTGGGCCTTGGCGGAAGAGTGATAAGGACGAATGTCAACAACAAAGAGGCATCTATTGGATGAGGATAATATGGGGCTATCGGAAATACGCTGCGAGGTCGAGAGGATAGATGCTGAGATAATTGGGCTTATCCACAGACGCGTCATTCTCTCTAAAGACATCTTCGAGGCCAAGAGAAAAGCAGGCCTGGATATAAGCGATCCCAAGCAGGAGAAGCTGGTCATGAAGCGGGCCATGGACCTGGCCACTGAGCTTAACCTGGATGCTGGCGCCATAAAGGAGATAATGGCGATCTTAATAGACATGAGCATCAAGAAGCAGCGCGAGATCCAGGGCGAGGAGAATCCATAGCCTATGCCAGATATAGCAGTGATCTCGGGGTCCAAGTCGGACCAGGCCGTGGTAGATAAGGTGCTGCGAAAGCTCGAGGAGAACAAAGCCAGCTATGAGCACAGGATCTTGTCTGCCCACAGGAACCCACAAGAGCTGGAGCAGTATATCAACGAGTGCCAGGCCAGGGTCTTCATAGGCGTAGCTGGCCTATCTGCAGCTCTGCCCGGCGTGATTGCCTCAAGGACAAAGCGCCCGGTCATAGGCGTTCCAATCAGCGCCAAGCTAGGCGGGCTTGATGCACTTCTATCTATTGTTCAGATGCCACCAGGCGTTCCTGTGGCCTGTGTGGGCATAGATGCCGGCGAAAATGCAGCATTACTAGCCCTGCGGATGCTAGAATCAGGAAGATAGCTATTTATACCAATTCAGCAAGATAGCCCTTAAAGGTGGGATAGGATGTATAAGAGGATATTAGTGGCCACGGACGGCTCGTCTAAGTCTGCGATGGCAACCAAGTCAGCCATAGAGCTGGCAAAGGCCATCGGAGCAGAGGTTATAGCGCTCAATGTCATAAATGAAGTCACAGTTGCAAGCGCAGTTAGCCAACTGGGATCTGACCGCAAGGATGTAGAGGCCAGGCTCCAGGCTGCAGGCCAGAAGGCTGTAGACGGGATCAAGAGCATGGGCGACGCCGCTGGCGTGCCGGTAACTACTATGGTCAGGCAGGGCGCTCCAGCCCAGATGGTCGTAGATGTGGCTGCAGCCGAGAAGGCTGACCTGATAGTCATGGGCAGCCACGGCGAGAGCGGCATGTCCAAGCTGCTAATAGGCAGCGTTGTACAGAAGGTTCTGTACTGGGCAACAGTCCCAGTGCTGGTAGTGAGATGATCTAAAATGGCAGCTGAGGCAGCATTCCTTATAGCAGATTCTCTGATATACGCCGCATTTGCAATAGTCTTTGTGGTAGGTACAGTTCTTGCATACTTCGTCATAAGCCTCATAGGCGCAAGCTAAAAGAGGCCTGAAGGTATCCACCTTGGATGCCTTCAACCTTATTTCTATCTCTGATCTTGATAACTGCGACGCATTCTTTTCTTTCACATATGATTGGTAGCTTGCCTACCCCTGTCTGAGCAGGCCATAAGACGAATTGTATAGAAGCCTCTATATTGGATGACTGCTCAATTGCACAGCGAGGTGATTTGGCATGGCAGCAGAGGCATTCCTCATAGGAGATTCCCTGATATATGCCGCATTTGCTATAGTATTCGTGGTGGGCGTAATACTGGCATATTTCGTCATAAGCCTGATAGGCGCAAGCTGAAAGACGGCAGGAGGCATTTGTAATATGCCCTTCCAACTATTTTGACATTTTTGACCTCTTCTCCCAGCTAGCCATTCCTGTGCTGATACTGAGGTCTCAAGCCATTATTACTTTCGTCCCTCCTGGATCATGCTTATGAAGGCGGGTGATGATCTGCAAAAAGAATCCTGATTTGGGAGATGATGCAATTGAAGCTGGATATTAAGGTGATAGATATCGAAGAACAGCCAGTTCTGTCCATAAGAGAGAGTGCGTCCATGCCATCCATTCCAGAGAAGGTGGGCGAGATATTCTGTGAGATAGGCGCCCTCCTTGGGAAAAGCGGAATTGGGCCTGCTGGCACACCTTTTGCTTACTGGCACGGCATGAACGAGGAGAGCATTCAAAAGGGCGTGTTCGATATGGAATGCGGCTTTCCTGTCAGCCAGTCAATCGATGGCCAGGGCAGGATAATGAGAAGCAAGCTGCCCGGAGGAAAAGTCGTAACCGCCATGCATATCGGCCCTTATGAAACGCTTGCAGAGACCTACCAGGCGCTCCAGTCCTGGATAGAGGAGAATGGATATCATGCCGGGGAGGATATGTGGGAGACCTATCTGACAAACCCTGATGAAGTGCCTGACAGATCCAGGTGGATGACCCAGATCTTCTGGCCGGTTCTGTAGGAGCATCCAGGCAGGCATTGGAAGGATATTGGTGCTTGCAGCCGATGGAGACTTAAGGCGCCTGGAAAGTAACTGTTAGAGGTATTAAGGTGATAATACAATTCTTGGGCGCAGCACAGATGGTCACGGGTTCGATGCATCTTGTAGAATCAAACGGGAACCGGATCTTGCTGGACTGCGGCCTTGTCCAGGGCAAGAGGGCCGAGTCCCGCAGGCTCAACACAGAGCTGCCTTTTGATGCCAGGACCATAGATGCAGTCGTGCTCTCTCATGCTCACATCGACCACTCAGGCAACCTTCCAACTCTTATCAAGAACGGCTTTGACGGCAGCATCTTCTCTACCTCAGCCACCCGCGATCTGTGCAGCGTCATGCTCCGCGACTCGGCAGCACTTCAGGAAGCCGATGCCAGAACTGTGAGCAAGTTGAATGCTAAGAACGGGATGGCCCCAGCCGAGCCCATGTACTCGATTCAAGACGCGGTAAGGGCTCTGAGGCTCTTTAAGACTGCAGAGTACGGCCGGTCTATGGAGATTCTGCCCGACACCTGGCTGACATTTCATGATGCCGGGCACATACTTGGCTCTGCATCAGTGACCCTGGATGTGCTGGAGGGAGATCGATCAATTACTCTTGCCTTCACAGGCGATGTGGGACGCAAGAATGCAGCAGTGGTTAGAGATCCGGATATAATTGAGCGTGCTGATGTGCTCATCACCGAATCCACATACGGCGGCCGCCATCACTGTCCTGTAGAGCAGGCACGAGAGAGGCTGGCTCAGGTGGTAAACGATACTGCAAATAAAGGCGGCCTGCTCATCATCCCGGCTTTTGCCGTGGGCAGGACCCAGGAGATTGTTTATGATCTGCACGGGCTGATGGAGGCAGAGCAGATACCATCATTGCCTGTGTACGTGGACAGCCCTATGGCCACCAACGTGACAGAGATCTTCAGGCTTCATCCCGAGTGCTATGATGAGGAGACACACCGGACCCTGATGCAGGACGGGGACAATGATCCATTCGGGTTTGAGATGCTCAAGTACATTCGTAGCTCCCAGGACTCTAAGAGGTTAAATGATCTCAAAGAGCCCGCCATAATCATAAGCGCCTCGGGGATGTGCGAGGGCGGACGGGTACTGCAGCATCTGCGCCACCACATAGAAGACCCCAGGACCACTGTCCTGATAGTGGGCTTCCAGGCTGAGAATACGCTTGGAAGAAAGCTCCTTGAGGGAGAGAAGAAGGTGCAAATCCTCGGCGAAGAGCATGATGTAAAGGCCGGGATTGAGGTGATCAACGCCTACAGCGCACATGCAGATGAGGGCGAGCTGCTGGAGTTCATTGGCGCCATACCAGAGCGACCCGGCCAGGCATTTGTGGTGCATGGTGAGCCGGAGGCGGCGCAGGCTATGGCTCTTGGACTTAGAAAGCTTGGCATAGAGAAGGTTAATGTTCCGGAGCGAGGCCAGAAGTTCCAGGTTTAGATGATACTTTGCCATTTACAGATATTGGACTTGCGAGGCTTGGGGTCAGTGATGCTAGAACAGGCAGGGCGTTATCAGATATGGTATTAGCTGGCTGCAGTGCTGGCGTCTGCCGAGGATAATCCTTTGGCAGACCTGACTTCAACCTTGACCTGGCTTGTGCCCACATCTGAAGCTGAGACTTCCAGAGCCAGTATGACTGGGGAGTCCAGCCCGTCAGATCCTGCCAAACTGAACCTGTCCTTGGGCCATTAAATGAGAACATGCACTGAACCTCCTGGCTGGCTGCCTCCGGGCAAGCACAGTACCATGTTATATCTCCAAACAGTATTCAGGCCCTTTCCTGCACCTGATATCTATAATCGGCACAGGCAAGGCCATGGTCTTTGTCCCTGGCCAGGATCTCATCTCTACAGAGACTACGCTTTTGTTGGTCGATTTGTGAATATAGGACTCGCTATCTTCCAATGAAAGAAACTTGAAGAAATTGCCATCAACAAGAGCATGCAGGGCCGCGCTATTATGAAGCTCATTTAAGACTGCATCCACAACTCTTTAAATAGCCTGGCATTAGCTCTGTTATCGATGGTACATAGACCACCTGATCTCATATACGGCCTTGAGGATGACCTGCCTCTTGAAGCCTGTCTCCTGATGGGCCTGCAACACGCAGTTGTCGTCACAATATCTCTTCTCATGCCGATCATGATACTGCAGTCAGCAGGGACAGGTAGCCTGGAATCAGGATCTTTCATAAGCTCGACTCTGCTGGCCTGCGGAGTGGCAACCATTCTTCAATCTTTTACCAGACAGGGAGTTGGATCGGGCTATCTCTGCCCTACATGCTGCGAGGCATCCTACATTCCAGCCTCATTAGCTGCAGTCAGCCTCGGCGGCCTGCCCATGGTCTCAGGGATGACATTGCTCTCCAGCTTCTTTGAGATTGTGCTGTCTAAGGCGATAAACCGCCTCAGGATGATATTCACGCCAGAGCTAATTGGCCTTGTTGTGATCATGGTTGGAGTCACATTGATACCTGTTGCCTCAAGGAACTTCGTCGGCCTGGACAGCAGCAGTATATCCATAAATCCTACAGCAATCCTAGTCGCCATAGTCACGCTTGGAATCATGGTCGTCTCAAGTATCTGGGGAAAGGGAAGCTGGCGTCTCTTCTCTGCACTCATAGGCATATCATCAGGCTATGTGCTCGCGTACCTCACAGGAATTCTGACGCCCGAGCAGGTAGATGAAGTAATGCAGATGCCGTTGATCTCACTGCCTGTCACAAGGATGTTTCACATATCATTTGATGAGAGATTGATCCTGCCATTTCTAATAGCTGGTCTGTGCACATCCCTCAAGGCCGTTGGAAGCCTGACCCTCTGCCAGAAGATTAACGATCCTGACTGGGTCAGGCCTGAGATGAATAGCATAGGGGGTGGCATGCTTTCAGATGGCATAGGCTCGGCCATCAGCGGCCTTGCTGGGGGCATGGGCCAATCCATATCAACTGCCAATGTGGGCCTCGCGCTTGGAACCGGGGCTACAAGCAGAAAGATAGCCTATGTAGTAGGTCCTGCGCTGATAGCCCTCTCTTTCTTCCCGAGGCTCACTGGTATATTCTTGATCATGCCAAGGCCTGTTATGGGAGCATCTATGATATTTGCTGTGAGTTTCTCTTTACTGACTGGATTTCAGATAATGATGTCAAGGATGATAGATTCAAGGAAGATATTCATGATAGGGATAGCGATAATCTTCGGCCTGAGCATTGACACCATGCCTGAAGTCTACGCCTTGATCAAGGACCCCTGGATAACGCCTATCATCAGTTCTCCCCTATCCATGGCTACCATCCTGGCAATATCCATGGCCCTCCTCTTCAGGATAGGCATTGCCAAACAGCATCAAATGATTATAAAACCGGGAATTGATGCATCAAATGCCATAACATCATTCCTGGAAGTCCAGGGCGCCACGTGGGGGGCCAGAAAGGACGTTGTAGATAGGGCATCGGCTGCATTGAATGAGCTTATGGAGTCCATCGCTATCCAGTCCCTGACTGAGGGCCCTGTGACAGTGGATGTCAGCTTTGACGAGTTCAACCTTGACATGGCGGTTCAATACCGTGGAGAGATGCTATCCATCCCTGATATCTGTCCCACACAGTCGTCTCTCCTCACTGATGATAACGCATTTGCTGATCTCTCTGCCTTCATGATCAGGCGATACTCAGACAAGATCACCTCGGAATGCAGCAATGGGCTGTGCAAGGTCTTCATACATTTAAACCATTGATTGTATGTGTTTAGCTCATTCTAATCCACAGCGTTGAGCCCATTTCGTGATATCTTTCTCCTGAAACGATACTGGAATGCCTTGCATTAGTTGCCACAAGAAATAGTCTGGCATCGATTCATTGGGCTAGAGGAATTAAAGAGGAGACTGTATTGGACTGGCTTCAAGAAGCGAGCACTGAATTTACAGTCGACCCTCTCTGGTGGCACTGGGATTTGAGCGCTCTTATAGGTAAGCAGGCAGAAGACCCATCTCCTTTCCCATGAAAAACTCTTTGCGATCAAATGATAAGGGGTTTTATCCACCCCCTTCAGAATACTTATTCTTCAAGTGATAAAAGGCATCTACGATTGCAGCTACACCATCCTTTAATCGCTCCTC
>Ga0310040_1002611_pt1 | contig 11177 bp, 10 predicted proteins | sample EPASupsiteHSE623_FD_200237 | JGI IMG/M metagenome (GOLD analysis project Ga0310040, IMG submission 200237) | Bioremediated contaminated groundwater from EPA Superfund site, New Mexico - Sample HSE6-23 (v2) (version 2) | ecosystem: Environmental > Aquatic > Deep subsurface > Groundwater >... | reverse complement strand
TGCACCGGCATCCAGAGCATCGCGATCATGCTGGGAGTAGCTGCCGCCGTCCCGACAACCCTGAAACAGAAGTGCTATGCCTTCCTCATCATCGCCCCGACTATCTATTTCCTTAACCTGTTACGGAATGTGTTTGTGATCATATCCTACACCGACCAGCTGTTCCCTTATTACCCGGAGATCGCCAGCAACGGTGAACTGGGGTACGAGAGTTTCTTCTGGGCACACAATGTGATTGCAGAACTGCTGGCCCTTGTCTGCCTGGTCCTGATTGCGTACGGGCTTTTTACCATCATCCCCAAACTCGGTAGCTTTGCCGATGACCTCTACCAGCTCTATTACGGTGAAGCCAGGAAAGCGTTCTGCAAGAGCCGATAAAACGCCAGACGCCGGAGGGCGTTTATCCTCGCTGGAGGTCTTTTTTACAGGAAACTTGTGGGGCTGGCAGATTGCAAAGCGGGGAGACCCCATCTCCCCGGATGCGATGAACCCGGATGCTCCCGACGGGCGCCCGCGGCGGTTCAGCAGGTTTATTCGAATGGGTCGTGGGTCATTTTCCACCTCATCTTGTAATCAAAACAAAGAGGGCAGAATGAACCTCCCTGTCCGACGAGGCCACAGGTCAAAGCCCGGAGGGTTGGGGTGCATCACCGATAAAAATTTTCCTATCGTAAAAAAACAAGATTCACTTTTATGGGTCAAATGATAATCGCACGCGGGTGCTCAACAATCATTCCAGAACCTGGTACCTTTTTTTGATTCTACCAATTCCGCTACTGAAAAAAATCAGGAAAGCGTCCGGTAAAGATAGATAATCCGCTGGATTGCCGACAGGTTTGTGCAGACTGCAATAACAATTACCGACAACCAGATAAAACCAGATACCCCGCCAAGAATCAGCACGAGTATGGTCTCGGGCCGGCCGAAGAACCCTACACCTTCGAGAGGATCGTCAATCTTTCCTTCCACTTTTTCATGGTAACCGATCTCCGCGTACACTACCGGTTTTATGAACGTGTTCATCAGCGAACCGATGATGGCTAGTGTTACGACAGCAAAGTCCGCAAGCGGGGGAACCGGAAAGTACTGGCTGACAATCGCAATCCCGCTCAGCCCTAGGCCAAGGATTGCAAGGGCATCGACATACTTGTCAACGATCCAGTCAAATACCGCACCGAAATTCGTATGGGCATTGGTCTTTCTCGCTACACTTCCATCCACAAGGTCAAAGATCGCAGACAGCAGGAGGAAGAGCGCACCTAACAGGAACTGGCGCTGGAAAAATAAAAACGCACACACAATACCGGCAAGAAGCGCAAGCAGGGATATCTGGTTGGGGGTTATGCCAACCCTGACAAAGACCTCTGCGACCGGCTCAAGGTACCGGGTGAACCTTGGACGGAGTGCAGTAATATTCATAGCTCAAATCATAGGAACTAAACGTTTAATAATTGCACTATGTCGTCGGAAACCGTGAATAGCCCTAATCATCACTTTATTTATATCACACGCACAATGTTACCGGAGAGTTGAATTTCAATGGTCTTACCTGCCGATCGCCCGCATGTACTGATGATGTCGGAGATCACCGCTGATGGCAAGCTCACGTTAAAAAAGGGCGCCTCTTCCAAGATACTCATGAAATATATGGCCCACGAGACCGAGCTGCTGCTCCATAACACCCGGGCGGAATATGATGCGATCATGGTAGGTGCCAACACCATCCGTATCGATAACTCGTTTCTTACGGTCCGCTATGTAGAAGGTAAGAGCCCGCTCAGGGTGATCCCGAGCAGCATGGCTGATATCCCGCTCGATGCCAACGTGCTGGGAACCGACGCCCCCACGGCCATTGCAGTCTGTGAAGCGGCTCCGAAAGACCGCACCGATGCAATAAAAAAGAAAGGCGCCCACGTGATCGTGGCCGGGAAAAACCACGTCGAGCTCCCGCTGCTCTTAAAAATTCTTAAGGAAAAATTCGGCATAAACAAGCTGATGATCGAAGGCGGACCCACGCTCAACTGGCACATGCTCCATGACCGGCTCGTTGACGAGATCCGTTTAATCCACCTGCCGTTCATTGTCGGCGGTGCTGACACTCCTTCCCTGGTTGGCGGGATGCATATCAATACCGAAGACGAGATGATCCGGCTCAATCTCAAGAAATATTATATGTGCGGCAGCAACTTAGTCTCCGAGTTCGATGTCCTCTATACCAAGGAGTAATATATGGATGGTACCTACACCCTCGTTCCTTCAGGTTCTCAAAAATCCCCATCACCTCCGTCACGTGCGGGACTGAAATGGTTTTTGATTATCGTTTTCGGGTTTATCGTGATACTCGCGAGTATCCTTGCCACGTACTACGTCACCTATGGTGACCAGATGGGCGTGACGGTTGTCCGCATGGAAGGCACCATGATGACTGGCGAGATCGCTGATGGAGAAAACATTGGCAGTGAAGTGGTGGGAAAAGAATTGCGCCAGGCTGCCGATGACCCGATGGTAGAAGCCATCGTGTTGCGGGTGAACAGTCCTGGTGGAACACCTGCGGCCGCACAGGAGATCATCGGGGATCTCGAATACGCGAAATCGAAAAAGCCGGTGGTTGTCTCCATGGGCGACATGGGGACCTCGGCTGCTTATTACGTGAGCGCCCATGCAGACCGGATCTATGCAAACCCGGATACCTTCACTTCGGGAGTTGGCGTAATATGGAAATTCTCGGACATCAGCCGCTGGATGGAGAGGGAAGGCTACAACCTGAGCGTTGTCAAGTCCGGCAGCAAGAAGGATATGGGCTCTACTGCCCGCCCGCTCAGCATGGATGAAGAGACCTATGCCCAGAAGATCGTTGATGACAGTTTCGACACTTTCATTTCCGATGTGACTTCCCAGCGCATGATCTCCCGGTCTGATATCGATGACGGGAGGGTAATCCGTGGCGCTGATGCCATAAAAATAAATGTTGTCGATGAACTGGGCAACTTAAACGATGCGATTGACGGCGCAAAGAAAATGGCGCTGTCACGGGGTTAATTTTTTTCTTTTTTATTCTGTCAATCTTGTACAGATGAAATGAGCAGTTATTTCACTCAATATTTTAAGAGTCACCCCGCCCCCTTCGGGTGTCGCTCGGCCGCCTCATCGGGGCCTTGCTGGGCAGGTCGGTTTAATGAGATACCCCCTGAACCGCTGCGGGAGCGCCCCGTCGGAGCGGCGGGGTTCATCGTTAGGGGGTATGGGGGCATCAGCCCCCATCTTAATTCAATACAAAACAGCAAAAAAATCCGCATTCGTTTATATCATCTGCAACGGGTCAGCTTTCATAAATTCCCGGCACACGGTTGTTGCGTAGTGGCCGGGCGGCAGGGTAAACTTCAGCCGCACATCAGAATTTTCTATCGCGGACTCAATCGTTGTCTTCAACGCGATCGGGCGCCATGCGCCATCGAACTTTGTGCTGACAAAAGCCGATGCCCGTTCGAAATCCTCCGCGGTAATCCGGTGCTCATCAAGGAGCGATGCCATAATCCGCTCGCCATACGTTGCAGCATCCAGTTGTTCTTTGCCCGGCATAAACAGCGCGATAGAGCAGCGGCCACGCTTGATGTGAATCGCGACCGCGTTGATGTTTGTTGCGGTGGCAACATCCGTGCGCCCGTTGGTAAAGAGCAGCCGGTCGCCGGGCACCGGGTCATTGAGGGTGTGGCCGTCATCGAACCGCTGGCTGAGTGCGCAGTTGAACAGGTACGACTGGAAAGCCGAGACAAACAGGGAGAGCAGTTTTGGCGGCAGCTCCTTAAGAGCCCCGGGATAATCGCCCGGCTGGGTGTAGAGATGGTGCAGCATCGCGCGCTCGAATGCCATGTAGACCGGGAGGTTCCGCAGCGCAGGTTCGGGGTTGCGGGTGGCTAAAAAGTCAGACCGGATACTCTTGACCGGGTCCACCTCTCCGGGAAATTCCTGTCCCACGTACGTGAGGACGGCCTGTTCGAAATCCCCCCGCAGGATCCATTCCCCGACCCGGTGGGTGACCGGCCGGATCGCCCCGAACCGCTGGAGCCCGAAATAGTTGGGCACCCCTTCGGATGCGGTAACCGTGAGAGCCTGCACCTGCGCCGCGAGATCGGTTGCGTGCGTATCCCGGATGACCAGGTCAAACCGGTTGCCCAGCAGCTGGCCCAGCGACAGGGCCTCGTTGGACTGCCGGACCGGCTCCAGGGTAATATCCTTAAGATGGATTGCAGAAACCTGTTCTGCCGTAACATTATAGATCGAGATCCACTGGCGGGTGATTGCGTTCCGGTCCTTAGTGCCAGCCCAGCCGATGCGGCGATGGCTGATGCCGAGGCGTTTTGCGATCTCCTTGACCGCATGCTGGAGTTCCCAGTTCTTTTTTATCAGCAGGCAGATGAGATACGGGCCGGCAGTACCGCCTTTATCAGGAAGCGGGAGCTCTTCGACAAGGAAATCTTCGGGAGCCGACCGAAGCCTGCCGCTGATTCCTTCAGCATCGTTCGCGTAATAGCACATGCCGAGCTCGCGTTCGAGAGGATACGTGCTCGGTTTCATAACAGGGTGAGCGTGCCGGTGATCTTATCGAGGTCTTCGCTCTTTGCCGGACCCAGCCCGAGCGCGGTGATCGTGCCGGGAGGAATCTCGGTCATGCCCGCATCCTGGATAAGAGAGTGGGAGATGCCGGATCGTTCCGCGATCACCCTGAGCTCGTGCAGGGTTCTTTCGTCATTGGCCTTGAGCACGACTTTCTTCTGCCCTTCCGAGATCCAGGCTTTTGCCAGGGTCTTGTCAGCATTGTTGTAGGCACCAATGGATGCGTGCGCAGCCTGGGCGCACCGCTTGCCGCAGCTCATCTTGACATCGTTTCGTATGATGAGACACTGTTTATACCGGAATTCGGGCTCGACTGCCATTGTATACCCATAGGGCAGGATAAAAGAAATAGGTATAGGGAATTTTCCCTGACAATTACTAGCAACTACCGCTCGCGGTTCCTTGTACCGATGAGAGGGTCGTGGAGCATTCGCCGGGTGCAGTTACAAAATGATCGCATATGGCCTGCTTGTACGCTTCCGGCGTCCGGGAGCCGCGGTACACCTGACCGTTGATGACCAGGGTCGGCGATGAACTGGCTCCATCCTTATTCGCCAGCAACTCATCAGCTTTGAGCAGTGCAAGCCCTTCTTCACTGCTTGCGCAGGATTCGATTGCGTGGGTATCAATCCCAAGAGCCGTAGTGACATTTCCCCGGCAGGCGTCGAACAGGTCTGCATTCAGGTATTGCGGGTAACATGCTTCGTTGAACTTTCCTACATACTCCCAGAATTTCTCCGGATTATTCTTGATAATGCAGGTCTGGCGCAGATCTTCCTGAACTTCTTTTTGGCCATGCAACGAATAGATGGATGCGGCCGTTGTCCCGGTCGCAGTGGTGATGTACCGCACCCGGATATCGGCCTTGGAACCCAGCAGGGCAACAACCGGTTTCATTACGCTCTCTGCCTGGGTGCCATACGGGCAGAAGGCCATCACATAGAGATCTACAACCGGGCGTTCTGTTTTAACCGGATCCGCTGTGGGTTGTGCACTGCTGCTTCCGCCGGTTGCAGCGTTCATATCGATGCTGCGGGTGAACAGGGAAGAACAGTCCCGCGTTGTATACACCGACATCTCCTGACCCAGGTACGCAATCTTCATCTCATACATTCCATGGGATTCCGTGACCTTGACAAGAGATGCTGATGTGCCGGGAGAAACGATATTGTTATTGATATAATGGAGGGTTTTTTCAGTGCAGGCCTGTGCGAGTACGACCGTGCCCTGGCCCGGGGTGCTTTGCATGACACCGTACACCAGCAGGATCACGATCACCGCAGCAATGCCGATAATGGCAACAAGTGCCGTTTTGTTGAAAAATGGCTGCTGTTCTGACTTTCCTGCCTTCAGGCTGTTTTTTTCGGGCATTTTTGTTTCCGGATTATTTTCGTTTTTCACAGGAATCCCTGAGGAATTATTTTCAATGGATCCATGAATACCTGTTCCTATTTGTTTAGAGAATCACAGGACTTAGATGAACCTTAAAAAACAATAAACGAAAAGCATTGCCGCCGCAAGCATGATCGCCCGGTTGTTGATTACATCCACAAACTGCATCTTATATTTTGGATCTTTCATTGCCTTTACAACCGGCTGCATAAGCAACAGTCCGAACGGCACAAATGGCAGGAGCCAGAAAAAGCCCGGTTCGAGGATGGAAAAGACCGCAATGATAAAAAAGGCGCAGGCCATGAACGCAATAGTTAAGAAAAATGCCGCCCGTTCCCCGATGATCACAACCGTATTTTTCCGTTCGGTCCGGTCCTTCTCAAGATCCCGGATCTCGTTGCCCAGTTCCCCGACCGCACCGAATATCCCGAGCAGGACGACATAGACAATGCCGGTAAGATCCAGTGGGTGATATAGCAGGTACCCCATCAGACCGTACAGGGCCGGGAACAGGGCATGGTAGATCAGGTCGAGCCCCGCAATATTTTTCACTTCAATCCAGAACGAGTACGTGATAAAAACAAACAGGACGGCGAGTTCCACCATGAGGAGGGACGCGGGGAGGAGGAACATGCAGAGGAGGGTGATTCCAAAAAGCACCGCACTGACCAGTTTTGCCGTCCGGCAGGTCATGGACCCATCGGCAAGCGGGTTCCGGGGTTTTGCAGAACGGGCATCCAGTGCCATATCCGAGATGTCGTTGATAACAAAACCAAAAGCAGACGATGCCGCAATAAAGATAAGGAAGACCGGCAGGGAGAGATCAAACCGGCCCGCGGCAAGGAGCGCCCCGAAAATCCCGGCAATCACAAAAAGAATGCCATAAGCCTCGAACCGTATAAGTCGTTTCATTGGGTGATACATAAAAAATCTCTCCGGATATCTTCCTGATGTATACATTCAATGGCCGTAGAAGAATTTATGGATTATGCGAGGGAGTGAAAATACTTCGAACAATTCAATATAGGTCGAGGTAGAACACCTATACACGAAATAAGGGACTAAAAAATGGCACAGGTACTGCTCTCACCCCTGAGCTGGGGACTCGGTCATGCGATGAGGGATATTCCCCTCATAAAAAAACTCCTTTCCCACGATCACGATGTCACAATTGCTGCGTGCGGCAATGCCCTGTCTGCTCTCAAACAGGAATTTCCCCAGTGCCGGTTCATCGAGTTTGAGGATTACCCCTCGCCATACAGTTCAGGCAGCCTCTTTCTCCCGAAATTCTTCCTGTACCTTCCTATCCTGCTCAACGCTGTCTCAAACGAACGAAAGAATCTGGCAAAGATCCTGGCAAAGGATCGCTATGATCTGATCATAAGCGACAACCGGCTGGGCGCGTATTCTTCTGAAGTTCCCTCGCTCTTCATCACCCACCAGCTGCACTACCATATGCCCCTTGCTCTCTGGCCCATTGAGCTCTTCGCAATCGGGATCAATACATTCCTCCACCAGAAATATGACCGGATCATTGTACCGGACAATCCACCGGGCCCCCTCGCGCTCGCAGGAAAACTCTCCCGTCCCGGTTCCGATGAGACCCGGAAAAAGGCATTTTTCTCCGGCATTCTCACCAGTATCCAGAAACGGGACTGCGCAGAAGATCTCGATTACCTTGTCCTGATATCGGGGCCTGAACCCCAGCGGACAAAACTTGAAGAGATACTGCTTCCATCCATCCATGAACTTGAAGGAAAAAGTGTGGTACTTCTCGGCAGCCCGAAAAGGAAGACCGAGATTACCGGCACGGAGAACTGCATAGTCAAAGGGTACGTGTCCAATGAAGAGAAGGTTGAGCTGATGAACCGGGCAAAGTTTGTTATCTGCCGTTCCGGGTATACCACGATGATGGAACTTGCGGAACTCAAAAAGAAGCACGGACTGTTCATCCCTACACCCGGCCAGACCGAACAGGAATATCTCTCATGGTATTACCAGAAGCAGGGCTGGTTCCATTCAGAGAGCCAGTACCGTCTCGATCTTGCCGTTGATCTTCCTGCTGCACAGGGATATTCCGGGTTTCCCGACATGCCGTCAACCGAAGAAAATGTCAACCGTCTCTATAACAACCTGCTGGCAGACTATCTCGAGTAATGCCGGCACGGTTCAAATAGATCGAGAGCGCATCTTTGATCCATGGATGATCTGGTGCTGACCGGGACCCTGGCGCTCGTGGCATTCTTTGCGGTTATCATCACCGGCCTACTCGCGGTGCTCTTTTTTATCTCATGGCTCTGGAGTGCTGTCGTATCAGGAAATTATCGCAGCATCCTGCTGGTGTTTCTTGCAATCATCATTGCAGGTTGTGCCTATACCGGCGCTGGTTACTACTTATTTTCAAAAGGGTGGATCTGATCCCCGCGCTAAAATATTTCCCGATGAGGTTCTTCTTAGGATAGTACCGGATTTATGAAGGCGACCACATGACCGCAATGATGATCGCGATTGCAAGGATGATTGCTCCCCCGAGCACGATGACAAGCCGGTAATCCGAGCCGGTCTCCGGGCTCTTCTGGTCCATCATACTCTTTTTAAGTGGGGTTTGTTTTCGCTTGGGTGAAGGTCCGGGCATGATAATCGAAGGTTTGTGGGATTTTTCTGCGGATAAAGATACCGGAATTGTTTAAAAAAAAGTCAGTGGAGTTGGTACCCGAGCGTCTGGACAAGCACAAGCATTTCCCTTACCTGTTCATCCTGTTTCGGGGTCAGCTTGCGACCCCTCTGGATCAACCGGCCCATCCGGACGATCTGCATGCGCTGCTCCTGGGAAAGAGCTCCTGAGTGGTGCGACCATTTGAGAAGATCGAACCATTGCTGGCGGTTGAAGGAGATACCGTGACCGGACGGGGTTTTTATAAAATCATCAAGAGTTTCTCGCTCATCTCCTGCATCATCCCCGGCACCCTCATCTGTCTCATCGGGTTCATCCTCTTCATCAATGCCATCCTGCCCTGATTCCGGTTCATCAACAAAATCCGGTTCTTGTGCAGGGGCGTCATCCATAATCCCATATGGGGTTTCCGCTGAAGGTTCTGGTACAGCAGGCTGAAGAATAACTGAGGGTTGATCCGTTGCGACCGGACTGGACGGATCGTCTTCGAACAAGTCTTCAATCCTGAAAATGGGTGCTTCATCCGGAAGGGATTCGGGAATTGTCCGGGGCATTGCCCCCTCAGGTGATGCAGGCGGGGTTGTAACAACAACTGCCTGTACGGCGGGTCTTACTTCCACAGGAAGACCGGCCGGGTTGATAATAACGGCTTGATTCCTGGAAGCAGCAAGTCGCTCCTCATCATTCATGTGGTCTTCCCACTCATCAGCAAGAGCAGTTCGCGCCTGATCGATCTCATTGGACAGGGCTTCTGCTCTTGCTTCTGCTTCTGCCTTCTGTGACCCCAGGGTCTTTACCTCCTGTTCGAGCATGCGCTGCCGGGCGAGGGCCTGTTTAAAATCATTTTTGAGGGCTTGTATCGTTGCTTCGCTTGTGTCCTCATTATCTGCCGTGTCCTTTGCCTGCGTGGCAGCACGGGCATTTTCGACCGCTGCTGCCTGAAGCATTCTTTCCTGTTCAAGGGCAGTCTTCAGCTGGTCCTCAGCTACAATGCGCTGTTCTTTTTCTAAAGAGAGGGAAGCCCGCGCTTCATTAAGCGCCGCTTTTATTGCGCCGAGTTCTTCTGTCAACAGGCGTGCCTGCTGGCCGGTGCGGTCCTTTTCCTGTGCGGCTGATTTCAGCTCGTACTCCAGCTCTTTGATACGGGAGGAAGCAGTAGCAATGTCACCCTGGAGGGTAGACCGGAGCAATGCCGCGGCTTCGAGATCGCGGTGCAGCCGGACCAGATCATTTTTATGCACATCGAGGTCTGTTTTTGTCAGGTCATGTTCGCTACGAACCGATTGCAGGTTTTCATCCCGCTCGCGGATCGCTGCCTGTAACCGTTCTTTTGCCGTTGCATGCTGTTCTTTTTCCGTGTTCAGGGCCGACTGGACACTCTCAAGCAAAGCCGTGAGATCTCGGATTTTCTCATCGCTTGTTTCTTTCTGGATCTTAATATCAGCAATCTGTTTTTCTAAGGACTGGATCTTCCATACGCGCTCTTCGATCTCCACGCGGGTTTCATTGAAAGCTGCTGTCACTGAAGCTGCCGTTGCCGCAGATTTTTCACCCGTGGTGCGAGCCACAACCAGCTCATCCCGGAGGATCTTTAATTCACTTTCCTGGGAAAAGAGCGTAGCAACCGCCGCATCATTCTTTTCCTGCAGTCCATCGATCTGGCGCTGTTGCGACTCCCGGGCAATTTCCTGTGCTGCTTTTGACTGTTCCCATTCCTGCCGGAGAGTTTCAAGTTGTGCCTCTGCGGATGTGCGCCGTGTAGTCTCGGCCTCAAGCCCGGTTTTTAAACGGAGAATCTCATCGTCCTGCTGCCGGGCAATCTCCTTACGCTCTTCACAGAGTCGTGCCAGTTCCTGCTCGGATTGCTCTTTTGCCTGAAGTGTTGAACGGGCCTCATCTTCTGCAGCCTGTGCCCGGTTCTTTTCGGCAGCCAGGGCAGACGCTTGTTGTTCGAGCTCAAGAGTGAGGGCCTGAAGATTTGCTTTGAGTTCTTCTGCCTGTGCACTGTACTCTTTTACCGCAAGATCGAGCTGGCCGGAGCGCGTTGTTTCCCTTTCCCGTGCCTGCTGTGCAGCATTCAGCTCCGCTGTTTTTTCAGTGAGAGCCTGCGAAAGAGACGAACCCTGCCCGGCCAGAAGGGAGATTTCCGACTGGTAAGCGAGATCGGATTTTTCTTTCTCCGCAAGCAATATGCGGATCTGTTCTTCAGCAGTGGAAAGAAGCGCCCTGGCATCCTCCAGATCACGCGAGAGTTGTGAGGCTATCTGAGTCTTTTCATCGAGAGCCTGCCCGGATTTCTCAAGATCTCCTTTGAGTGTGCGCTCGTCCTGCTCTTTTTTCCGGATACCTGCATTGAGCGTCCCAATGAGTCGTATGTTCTCGAGGCCTGCATTTTCTGTCGTAGTTAACCGTGAGGAGAGTGCCTGCAATTCAGCATTGGCAGCGGCGAGGTCTTCAGACTTCTTGGCGGCAATCTCAAATGCGGACATGAGGAATT
>Ga0310040_1002608_pt1 | contig 11182 bp, 8 predicted proteins | sample EPASupsiteHSE623_FD_200237 | JGI IMG/M metagenome (GOLD analysis project Ga0310040, IMG submission 200237) | Bioremediated contaminated groundwater from EPA Superfund site, New Mexico - Sample HSE6-23 (v2) (version 2) | ecosystem: Environmental > Aquatic > Deep subsurface > Groundwater >... | reverse complement strand
GATTTCTATAATTATTCCTATAAGGCAATCAGCTTTATTTGTCATCCCCGCGAAAGCGGGAATGACACAACGGGCTTGGTGATTTATTCGTATATTCGTAAAAGATTCGTAATTCGTAGATCTATGATTTCAAAAGTAGTCATCCCCGCCGCGGGCAAGGGCACCAGAATGCTGGAGCTGGCCAAAGATCGGCCCAAGCACTTGATTGATGTTCTAGACCAGCCTTTTTTGTATTATGTTCTTAAAAATTTACAGAATGCCGGTTTTACGGAGATGATTTTGGTGGTTGGGCATCATGCTGAAAAAATGGAGGACTTCGCGCGCACCGTTGGAAAAGAATTTAACATAACAGTCGTCAATCAATTTGAGACCATGGGCACGGCCAAATACGGCACCGTTATTCCGGTTCAGGCCGCAGCCGAGGCAGTCGGCAACAATCAGTTCGTGTGCATCTATGGCGACAATCTGTACAGCCCGCGCGATCTAGCCGCCATGCGCGAGTTGGACGATGAGTTTAATTATGTCAGTTTGTTGCACGTGCCCAATCCGGAAAAGTACGGAGTGCCGATTATGAATGGCGAGATGGTAACTGATTTTGTGGAAAAGCCTAAAACATTCATCTCCAACTGGGTTTCCATCGGCTGTTATAAATTTACTCCGGAAGTTTTTACAGAGGCCGTCAAGGTCGGCATGTCAGAGCGCGGCGAGTATGAGCTGACTGACGCGATTGCGTCTTTGGCTAAACTTGGCAAAGTCAAAGCGCGCAAGATGCTGGATTATTGGATGGATTTTGGCAATCCAAATGATGTTGAAAAGGTGGCTGAATTCTTAAAGACCAACGCGCCCTTGTCGTTCAACGGATAGGACGCAAGATTCCGGATCTTGCAATAGAGGTTCGATTCCTCTCAAGGGCACCACAAATGAAATTGGAAGTTTGAAATATTCGCCTCGCTTCGTCTGGCGAATATTTGGTATTCAATATGGGCACGATTCAAGTTTAAAAGTTATTATTCTAACGAAGTTATAAAATCCCAAAATTTAGGCCAAGATTTATTTACTTTGTCTTTATGTAAAAAACTTAACTTTTTATTATAAACTTTACACCACATAGCCAGCGCTTGTATTACCCTGTGATCTAAAGAAGTGATAACTTCACTTCGCTCGGCTTCTCTTATTGCTTTCTCCATTTCTTCTATTCTATCAGTTTCATGTCCTCGCAGACTTGGCCAATTTTTCTCTCCATTCTCTTTAGTGATATAATCAAAAACTCTGGCAAAGCAATAATCATCAGAGCATACGGGAGTAAAAATAATTTTTTTGCCACTTAATAAATCTAAAAATACCTTTGCTTGTTTTTGGATAGTTTCATCATAATGTGGCTCCCAAACTAATCCTAACGCTCTCTGCTTATTCCAATGGTCTACTGCGTCATATGTTTGTTGTAATTTATTTGGTGGATTTGATATGCGTTCTTTATTGCCTGCTATTACCGACGCTGTTGCCCATTGAGTAGTTCCATTATCAAGTTTTAAAAGTTCTTTGGTATTTAAATTTACAATACTTGGATCGTTAGTAATCATCCTGCCTTTTAATGTATCTTCTTTGATAAATTTTTTATTCAAACCAAGTTTCCAAGATGCAAATTGCAATAAACGATACAAAGTAGCAGATTCGCCGACGTTTATTGGCATACCCGTATTCCACGTATTGCTCGCATTTTTTAGGGCAAGCAAATCACCGTTTAAGTCTGTCTGTTTATTTAAAATTTTTTCTATATCATCATATCCATTAATAATGTCTAAAACCCCTACTCGGGTTAGCCACGATTTATCCAGAGGAATAAATTCCATATATTCCTCAATTTTTAAGTTTTTATTCTGGTTGTTTTTCATGTCGCAATTATATATTATTTTATTATGTTGAACAATAAATTTAAGAAAATCACAAAAGAGGTTCTGGGCATGCTTTCAGACCCTTGAGTTGTTAAATTAAATATTGATAAATATTTTGAAAAGTCCAAAGGATATATTTTATCTCATGGTTATAAGCGCGGTACGCGCTTTTTTGGTTTGTTTGATTTTATTCATTAAATATGGTATTCTTTTGTTATTATGTTAAGTGATTATATTGCCAAAAAACTTAAAGTTGCGCATTATAAGTTGCTGGCTGATGGAACTTATTTTGGCGAGATAAATGGGCTGAAAGGTGTCTGGGCTAATCACAAAAATCTGGAAAATTGCCGCCAGGAACTTAAAGAGGCCTTGGAAGACTGGCTGCTTTTTAAGATAAAAGAAGGGGACTCAATTCCGGGTTTGCCGGTTGCCGTTGATCGCCGCCGATTGGTTAAAAAATATGCCTAACAGCATATCTTGGCGTAAATTAGTACAGAAGTTTAGGCATTTAGGATTTGACGGCCCGTATGGCGGAGGCCGTCATTTATTTATGAAGAGAGGCGATCTCAAGGTAATTATTCCTAATCCGCATTATGGCGACATCTCTAAATACCTTGTAGTTGAGATTTTACGACAAGCTGGTATTACCAGCGAGGAGTGGAACAATGCTTAAATCTTCACTTAAAAAATTTATTCCCAAGCCGTTATTATTGCTATATCACAAAACATTGGCCGTTTTGGCCAATATTTATTACCGTTTTCCCTCGCGCAAATTAGTAGTCATCGGCGTCACCGGCACCAAGGGCAAATCCAGCACGGTTTTTATGATTACCCGCATTTTGGAAGAGGCGGGTTTAAAAGTCGGTTCAATTAACACGATTTTTTTTAAGATAGCCGAAAAGGAATGGCTGAATAACACCAAGCAAGGCATGCCCGGCCGTTTTCGCTCGCAGAAGTTGTTGCGCCAAATAGTGAAGGCCGGCTGCACCCACGCGGTGATAGAGGTGACGAGCGAAGGCGTTATGCAGCACCGGCACTGGGGTATTGCTTTTGACGTGGCGGTTTTTACCAATCTGTCACCCGAGCATATTGAAGCGCACGGATCGTTTGCCAATTATCGTGAGGCCAAGGCGCTTATATTTAAGAATTTAAATTCCAGTTTTCGAAAGAAGGAGTCTTTTATAATGTCATTGCGAGCGAAGCGAAGCAATCCCGAGATTAATTCTGGGATTGCTTCGGTCGCGAGTACGCTCCCTCGCAATGACAGTATTAAAAAGGTGATTGTGGCGAATCGATTGGATAGCGAGGCGCCGTATTTCTTAAAATTCCCGGCTCAGGAAAAATGGGGAGTTTGGGGAACTTGTTTGGGCAGCGAAGATATTGTTGGTGAGAAAAAATTGTGCGCCAGTGATATCCGCGCCACCCGTTCCGGCGCTGGCTTTACCGTCGATGGCCATTTTATCCAACTGGCTCTGCCCGGCGAGTTTATGGTCGCCAATGCCATGCTGGCTATAGCTGCCGCGCTTTCTCTGGGAGTGTCAATGATGGTTGGCAAGGAGGCGCTGGAGAAAATAAAAACAATTCCCGGCCGGTTGGAGTTTGTCGAGGCGGGCCAGGATTTTAAAGTAATAGTCGATTATGCCCATGAACCGCGGTCCATGGAAGCGGTGCTCACAGTTGGCCGCGAGGCCGCGCCTGGCCATAAATTGATTGTTGTGTTTGGGGTGACCGGCGGGGGACGTGATAGGGCCAAACGGCCGATAATGGGCGAATTAGCCGCTAAATACGCGGATTACATAATTTTAACCACTGATGATCCTTATACGGATGACCCAAAAAAACTTATTGATGACATTGCGCCAGGCATAGCCAAGAGCGGAGCCAAATGGCACGAAGAACAAAACTGGTGGCGCGTGGCTGACCGGCGCGAGGCTATCCAAAAAGCGTTCCAGCTCTCTGACAGCGGTGATGTTGTCCTCTTGCTCGGCAAGGGCTCGGAGCAAGTAATGGCTATTGGCGGTAAGCTGGTGCCGTGGAATGATGTGGATGTGGCGAGAGAGTTAATAAACTCTAATATCTAAATCCTAAATTCTAAACAATATCTAAATTCAAATGTTCAAAATCCCAAATAGTTTTGAATTTAGAATTTGAGTCATTTGAATTTGTTTAGAATTTAGATATTAGGATTTAGGGTTTCTGAATATGAGTTTATTCAACAAAAATAAAAAAATTATATATGCTGCAACTTTCATCGCGGCGATTTTGATGTTAGTCTATTTCGGCCATTACTTCAAAGATATCTTTACTTCATCCGATTCAATCCGCGATTGGGTGCTGCAATTCGGCGTTTGGGCGAGCGTGGCTACCGTGGCCTTGGAGGCGGCACAGGTAATTATCGCTCCTTTAAATAATTTTTTTACCAATTTCGCGGCCGGTTATATTTTTGGCCCTTGGCTGGGGACTCTTTACAGCTATGTCGGCTGGATTATCGGCGCGATTGTTGTTTTTTGGTTTTGCCGCATTTTTGGCCGGAGTTTTATCAATCTTTTTATCAAAGAAGAAAAACTCCGGAAATTTGACGTTATCATAAACCAAGGGCAGTACGTGATTTTTATGCTGTTGCTTTTGCCCGGCCCGCCGGATGACCTTATAGTTTACCTTGTCGGTTTAAGCACGGGCATGAGTTTCCGCACTTTCCTCTGGATGATCCTGGCCAGCAAATTCCCGGGCAAGCTGGCTACCGCCTTTTTAGGAGCCGGGGTGGCTGACCACAGTAAAATTGCTTTTATAGTCTACGGGGTGTTTATTTTGGCTTCTGGGCTGGTTTACTGGCTAAAACCCCGGTTTTGGCAGGTTTGGCACGAGAAAAAGGGCTAGTTTTAGCCTTGAGTTTATCGGTGTGTATTCCCTGACGACATAATTTCATTTTTTCACCTAGTTTACAACTTATTTACTAATTATCAACAAATACTGAACATTCGGCTATTGCCCTATTTACAAAAAACCAGGTATAATAAACATACATAATAAAACTTGACAAAAATCAAAATAAAGTATATATTATGAAATTACGTAAATAAAAACAAAGTTAACCCATACAAAAAAAAGCTGTATGGGGTTTTGCCAACTAAACTTTTTATTTGTCCCCCCGTCCAAGATTTGCACTTGGCAACAATGCTTGCAAGGGCTTGCCGAGTCTATCACTCACGGGGGCAGAAATAAGGAGTTTAGAATCCTAACCTCAATCAGAACGAGGACGGGGTTTTCAACCCTAGAGATAAGTTATAACTAGATTTATCTAGTTACCGCCGTGGGTACGGCGTACCAAAACCATCGCTTGACGGTGGTTTTGGGTATTCGGGGGAATACGGTCATCTTTGGATAACGCCGCTTCAGTTTCTCGACCAATATACCGATATATGCCGGATTCTGGAGCTTTCTCTCCCGTGTGAACAATAATTGGTTGAGTCATAGGCAACACCTCCTTTCTTATGATCCTATATGTCCTCGTCCTGATTGAGATTAGATTTTTAATTAAAAACCGCTTAGTTCCTTGGGCAAAATATCCAGCCGGACTCTAATCGGCTGGATATCGTTGGGCAAAAAAGCTTGTTAGCCCTTATTGCCCTCGGAAATAAACGGTCTTGTCTAGAGTCAAATTATAGCTTTTCTTCAATCCATTATATCAAAACCTGGAAAAAATAAAATGCGGTTATCCCCAGCATAAAACCGCCGGATAGGCGGTTTTGGATATATTTAAAATTTTTCAAAAAAACAGTTTATTCACAATGTTTTGGGGGGTTCTAATAAATTACGGATAATCTGATTAAATTCTTTATTTCTTTTAGCATTATTCTCCTTTTGTAAAGCTGTTAAATAATTTATTGGAGATACAACTGGTTTACCAGTCAAATATTCAATTTTTTGTCTAGCTTGTCCCGCTACTCCACCACCTTGGCGAGCTACTGATTTATGTTGTTCAAAGGTTTGGGGATCTGTACTTTTAGTTATTTCATGGGTGGCTTGTTCTCCTAGCGTAGTCAAAGTAAGTTCAATAGGAGTCATATTGTCCCGCAAGCTTTGCTGCCCTTTCAAGCCTTTAATTTTTTTATGGTGGGCGGTACTAATGCCAAAAGTCCCTACTGAAACAGCGTCTGTTAACAAACCTATCCATTCTTTCATGTTTCTTTTATTCCACTCAGTAACCAATAATTCTCGACTTGTTTTATTTCTAATTCTAGCTTCTATCCATTCGGCGTCATAACCTTTGGCTTGATATAGGACAATCGCTCTTTTTAAGGCCAACTCAGGATTTTGAATCTCCTGTACCCTCTCAAACCCGACCTTGGCCAGCCATTTTTTAAAGGGTTCGGCTTTGGGACTCGGCACAGATTGCATAAGGCGAAAAACGCCTTCAATATTGATAAAAGTGGTATTTTGTACCCCCCCTGTTGATTTAAATGGTAAGGTCCTCGTAATTTGCGGGTACCTTTCGTTTAGGCTAGAATCACGCCTTCTTAGGTCGCTTACATACTTAGTGCCGTCAGAAACGTCAACTAAAGCCTCTAAGACGTCTTTAACCGAAAACCACCACTCATTTTCGTGAAAAACCTTCCTAATTTCCCTTTTTTTAAAGATATCTATCTTCGATTCTCCTTCAATAGCCATGCTTATTTGTTCGTCTTTTTGCTTGTTTGTCATAGAATTTTGCTATAAATTAGAGAATTGAATTATACTAAAAATATGAGAAGTCAACAACCAGATAAAAGCCAATTTTTTGACACCCTCCACAAAGTCATCCGGCCAGCACAGTCAAAAGGGAGGCGAAGCGCGCCCTGTCGTTGCCTCGATTGTTATAATGCCAGACAAAGCCGTCAAGGTAAGAAGCAAGATACTTCCGAGAAATAGCCTTGTGCGTGCCGTCTATTGAGCGTTTAACGTGGCTCCAGAAGCCCTCAATCGTGTTCGTGTGGACATCGCCCCTGGCCCATTCCTCACGCTTATGATTCACTTTTTGGCGGTTATAATGCCACGCCACGCTGTCATAGCGATTGCTTTCGTCAGTTAAAAGCCTAGTATTCTTGGCTGATACATTCTTGTCCAGAAACACTCCTAAAGTATCGGCTGACAGGTTGGCCGTTACATCCGCCTTAACCACGCCTTTACGCTCCACCGCCCCGACAATGGCGGTTTTTGATTTCATTACTTGGGATTGGTTCTTGTTATACCGCCCGCCCTTTTTATGGCCTCCAAAATAGGTTTCGTCCATTTCCACGTCCCCGGTCAGCTTATCGGTATTCTGCGTAAGGGATTGGCGGATTAGCTTTAGTATCCTCCAAGCGCATTTATAGGTTACGCCTAACTGGCGCTCCAACTCCTTAGCCGACATACCCGTCTTGGCGTTAGAAAACAGCCAGATAGCGTGAAACCACGAAGTTAAGGGGGTAACTGACTTCTCAAAGATAGTTCCGGCCTTAGGGGCTATTTGGAAGCGACACTTGGAGCATTGGAATTGCTGACGGCCCTTAATCCGTTCGTATTTACCGCCACAGGAGCATAAACGGGAGTGCTGGCGGTCAAAGAGGTATTGCAGGCAAGTATCGTGATTGGGGAAATCTTGCCTAAAGTCCAGAATTGAGTATTTGTCTATTTTGGCCATATATTTTGGGGTTATTGCTTATGGCTTAAGTATAGCGTGTCTAGATTATGTTGTCAAGGGATATACACCAGTTTATCCACAGTTTGACAAGAGAGAGTCTTTGGCTCTAAAATGAAGCTTCTTATCTTGGATTTTTGCTGGGTTTTAGGTATTGACAAGCACGGGCAAAGTATATACAATTCCATTTATCATGCATCTTGGCTCCTCATCTTTGGCCATAAAAAATAAGCGAACTAACTAGTTCGGAGCCCAGCTTTTAAGTTAGAGGCATTTTTTTATTTTGATTTATTACGCGGCGCAACGATTCGGTCGTCCGCCGGAGTATTAAACCACCAAAACCCCCATGCGCACTCCAAAGAAGGCTTCTGTTAAAACCGCGGTCCGGTTTTCCCCTAAGACGGATCGTAAGTTTTTTACTAAAATACACGAAACCGTCCCGCTTCTGGACTTGATAGAATCGCAGCGCGCTTCGTACCAGTGGTTTTTAAAAGAAGGTTTGCGCGAGCTCTGCGACGAAGTTTCGCCCATCCGCGATTTTATCGGGCGCGATTTGGAATTGTTTTTTTCGGAGTACTACATGGATGACCCGAAGTTCGACGAAAAAACGGCCCGGGCCAAAAACGTTACTTACGAAGCGGCCATCCGCGTGCAGGTAAAACTGGTGAACAAACGCACCGGCGAAATTAAAGAGCAGGAAGTTTATTTGGGCGATTTTCCGGTCATGACGCCGCGCGGCACTTTTATCATCAACGGCATTGAGCGCGTGATTGTTTCGCAGCTCATCCGTTCGGCTGGCGTGTTTTTTACTTCCGAAACCGTCCGCGGCCGCCGCTATTACGGGGCCAAAGTTATTCCTAACCGCGGGGCCTGGCTGGAACTGGAAACCGACGCCAACGGTGTTATCTGGGTAAAAATTGACCGTAAGCGCAAAGTGGTGATTACCTCGCTCTTGCGCGCGTTTGGTTATGGCACGGACGAGGATATTTTAAAACTTTTCCCGAACATGACCGCGGAAGAGAAGGACATGTTCTCCGAAACATTAAAGAAAGACGCGGCCAAGAGCGAAGACGAAGGCTTGAAGGAAGTTTACAAAAGAATCCGCCCGGGCGATCTGGCCACCGCCTCCAATGCCCGCTCCCTCATTCACGCCATGTTTTTTAATTTTGACCGTTATGATTTTGGCAAAGTGGGGCGCTATAAAATCAACCAGCGCTTTGGATTGGATTTGCCCATCAGTAAAGAAACAAGAGTGCTGCGGAGTGAGGATATTGCTTTAATTGTCCGCGAGATATTGCGTTTAAACCGCACCCAGGAAGAAGCTGATGATATTGACCATTTAGGCAACCGCCGCGTGCGCACGGTTGGAGAGCTGGTGCAGAACAAATTGCGCGTCGGTTTGGCGCGCATGGAGCGCATCATTAAAGACCGCATGTCCACTTTGGACATTGCCACCATCACGCCTAACCAATTGATTAATGCCCGGCCGGTGATTGGCGCCATTAAGGAATTTTTCATGTCATCCCAGCTGTCGCAGTTCATGGACCAGACCAACCCCCTGGCTGAACTGGAGCACAAGCGCCGCCTCTCAGCCATGGGCCCGGGCGGTCTTTCCCGCGAGCGCGCCGGTTTTGATGTCCGCGACGTGCACCGCACGCACTATGGCCGCATCTGCCCGATTGCCACTCCCGAAGGGCCGAACATCGGCTTGGTGGGCCATTTGGCCTGTTATGCCCGCATCAATGAATTTGGGTTTTTAGAAACGCCTTACTTAAAGGTGGTCATAGAAGAAGCAACCGGCAAACCGCATGTGACCAGCGAGGTGGTTTATTTAACGGCTTTTGAGGAAGAGCGGAGCGTCACCACGGCCGCCACCACGCCTTTGGATGACGGGGGATATTTTGTCGCTGACAAAGCCGAGGCCCGCGTTTACGGCGAGCCGCGGTTTGTGCCCGTGCGCGAGGTTCAGTACATGGATGTCTCGCCCAAGCAGATTGTGAGCGTGGCCACTTCTTTGATTCCTTTCCTGGAGCACGATGACGCGGTCCGCGCTTTGATGGGCACCAACATGCAGCGCCAGGCTATTTCCTGCATCCGGCCCGAAGCTCCGATTGTGGGCACTGGGGTGGAATACCGCGCGGCCATGGATTCGGGCCAGGTGGTGCTTTCTGAAGACGACGGCGAGGTCATTGGCGTGCAGGCTAATAAAGTTACTATCCAGGGCAAAGAAGGAATAAAGGAATATCAGCTGGGAAATTTTGTGCGTTCCAACGCTTCCACTTCCATGAACCAGAAGCCGATTGTTAACCGGCTCGACCAAGTCAAAGCCGGCGAGGTGATTGCCGACGGCGCGGCCACGGACCACGGCGAGCTGGCTCTAGGCCAGAATGTTCTGGTCGGATTTTTATCCTGGGAAGGCGGCAATTACGAAGACGCTATTCTGCTTTCCGAGCGGCTGGTGCAGGACGACCGCTACACTTCCATTCATATTGATGATTACGCCATTGACGTGCGCGATACCAAGCTCGGGCCCGAGGTGGTGACGCGCGATATTCCCAATGTCGGCGAAGAAAAATTCAAAGACTTGGATGTGGAAGGCATTATCCGCATTGGCGCCGAAGTTTCCTCGGGTGATATTCTGGTGGGCAAAATCACGCCCAAGGGCGAAACCGAGCTTTCGGCTGAGGAAAAATTGTTGCGCGCCATTTTCGGAGAAAAAGCCAAAGATGTGCGCGACAGCTCGCTTTATCTTGAGCACGGCGAGCACGGCAAAGTGGTTGATATTAAAATTTTCTCCCGCGAGAACGGCGACAAGCTGCCTTCCGGCGTTTTAAAGACTATCCAGGTTTCGGTAGCCAGTTTGCGCAAAGTGCAAGTTGGCGACAAAATGGCCGGCCGCCACGGCAACAAAGGCGTTATTTCCAAGATTGTCGCGGTTGAAGATATGCCGTTTGATGAGCATGGCCGGCCCTTGGATATTATCTTAAATCCTTTAGGCGTGGCCTCCCGCATGAATTTGGGCCAGATTCTGGAAACTCATTTGGGACTGGCGGCCCAGTCTTTGGGCTATACCGTGGCCAGCCCGGTTCTGGACGGCGTACCGGAAGAAACTATCCGCGCCGAGCTTAAGCACGCCGGCTATCCTGAGGATGGCAAGATCAAGCTCTTTGACGGCAAAACCGGCAAACAGTTCGACCAGCCGGTCACAGTTGGCTATATTTACATGATGAAGCTCAACCATTTGGTTGAAGATAAAATTCACCAGCGCTCCATCGGTCCTTATTCACTTGTTACCCAGCAGCCTTTGGGCGGCAAAGCCCAGTTCGGCGGCCAGAGATTTGGAGAAATGGAAGTCTGGGCTTTGCAGGCTTATGGTGCGGCTCATACTTTGCAGGAAATTTTAACCATCAAATCCGACGACGTGCCCGGGCGCTCCAAGGCTTATGAGGCCATTATCAAGGGCGAGGTCATAGAAAAACGCAATGTGCCGGAAGCGTTTAACGTCTTGGTGCGCGAGCTGAAAGGCTTGTGCTTGGACGTGGAGTTGCTTAAGGCTGGTCGAGTTATCAAAGAGGCCGACAGCGAGGAAAGGAAATAAATATGCCCACCCCTTCAACCACCAAAATTTTTGCCG
>Ga0310040_1002573_pt1 | contig 11286 bp, 13 predicted proteins | sample EPASupsiteHSE623_FD_200237 | JGI IMG/M metagenome (GOLD analysis project Ga0310040, IMG submission 200237) | Bioremediated contaminated groundwater from EPA Superfund site, New Mexico - Sample HSE6-23 (v2) (version 2) | ecosystem: Environmental > Aquatic > Deep subsurface > Groundwater >... | reverse complement strand
CGGCTCGCGCAGGAGATCCTCCGGTGGGCACAGGAACATACCGGATAAAAGAAACGCCGTTTTGAGATTTTGCCGGTTGATCTTTTTGAGATATTTTCCCGGTCAAATCACTCACCCCGGGTTTTTTTCTTTCGCACCCCCTTCCCCTACTCTGCATATGGTTGAGCCCCGTCGCGCACTTTCCGGCCCCGGCTCCGCTCCGTCATAATACAGCCCCGGAGCCCCTACGTGCCCCTCTCCTTCCGGTGGGGGGCTTGAGAAGAACCCGAAGGGTTCTTCGAGTGCCCGGATTGGGATCGTCCGACCCCCTGTTTGATTGTGGTGAAGGTCGCAGACCTGAACCATGAGAAGACCTTCAGGTCTTCGAAAAAGTCCTGGAGGATGTTGAGAGTCTTCAGAATCTTGAAGGTCATCAAACCTGAAAGAGGAGAAGACTGCAGGTCTTCGACTTGAGACACGAAAATGTCGGATCTCATCAGAGATGAGACAGGAGAAGAACGAAGTTCTTCGACCGAAACCTTCAGGTTTCTTCGAAGGATAAGGGGTCTGGATGCGCAGTTCACGTCGGAGAAGTGAAATTTACGACGGAGAATGCGGTGAAAACACCCTTGTGGAATGCATTTTCTCCGACGTAAATCAGTATCTCGCGCCCGGAGGGGGTACCCTTGCGGTTCCGTGCCGTGTTTCCTGCGGGGATGGACAGAAATCATGTTCCGGTATGCGAACCGCCCTCCAAAAGGTGCTAATTAGGCCGGTCATTCTCCGACGTGAATTCCAGTGGAAACGGTGGAATTAGTGCTGCATTTTCACGAATTAGTGCTGCTGATCCGGGAAAAGTGGGGAATCGGGGGCCTATACGGGCCCGGATTGGAAGGGAATATCTGATGTGCACCTGAGGATGTTCTCTAACGGAGACTACAAATCAAAATGAGTTGCTCTCGCTTCTGGAGACTGATTGTATTTCCACAATCAAATAACCAGAATTATCATCCTTAAAAGAAATCTTTAATAAATGGATTATATTTCGCTCCCTATTGAACGTCAGAAAAAACTGGCGGTATTGATCGACGCGGATAATGCCCAGGCTAGTATTATCAAAAATCTCCTTGAAGAAGTTGCAAAGTACGGGGTTGCATCCGTAAAAAGGATCTATGGAAACTGGACCACGCCCCAGCTCCAGCCTTGGAAAGAGGCCCTGCTGCTACATTCAATCGTCCCGATCCAGCAGTTCAATTATTCATCGGGAAAAAATGCAACAGATAGTGCTTTGATCATTGATGCCATGGACTTACTCCACGCAGGTCATCTTGATGGATTTTGTATTGTTTCCAGTGACAGTGACTTTACCCGACTTGCATCACGGATCCGAGAATCTGGTCTAATCGTGTACGGATTTGGTGAAAAGAAAACACCGAAGCCTTTTGTCGATGCCTGTGACAAATTCACCTATACAGAAATTTTACGTGCCAATGAAACGGTTGAGGCTGCAAGTTCCGTTCAACCGGAAATCTCCGGAGCTAATATCGCAAAAACGGATAAAAAATTCATGAATTTACTCCGGAACAGTGTTGAAGATTCCTCCGGTATGCAGGAATGGGCCGAATTGGGTCTTGTAGGGAACAATCTCCAGAAGAAAATGCCGGATTTCGATGCACGAAATTATGGCTTCAAGAAATTATATGACCTGATAAAAACGCTCGATATTTTTGAAATTGAGGAAAAACAATCAGAAGATCAGCCTGGAAAAATCATCTACATCCGAGAGAAGGCAAAAAAATCAAAGAAATAATTATTTCTGAATACGAATTAGGGACGTGAATTTATTGAAGGAAGATATTCAGGCACTCCATGCGGAATTCAAAGAGCATTTTATCGAACGTGATGAAGAGATCCTTGGTACAGTTTTAGCAATCCTTGCCAATGAAAATGTACTATATCTTGGTCCACCGGGAACCGCGAAAACCTATCTCGCACAGAATATTTGTAAATCAATTGAGGGGGCTCACTTTTTCTATTACCTCCTGACCCGTTTTACAACACCCGAAGAGATTTTTGGCCCATTATCAATCCAATCCCTTGAAAAGGATATATTCCGGAGAAAAGTTGACGGATGTCTCCCGTCATCGCATATTGCGCTTCTCGATGAAATTTTCAAGGCAAACAGTTCGATTCTCAACAGTCTTCTGACACTCCTGAATGAACGACGGTTCCATAATGGAACAGAAGTGAGTGATACGCCGCTTCTGACGGTTTTCGGTGCATCGAATGAGCTACCAGAGGAAGATGAAAATCTGGAGGCTCTTTATGATCGTTTCCTTTTCCGGTATGATGTGCGATACATCCAGAATGAGGATAATGTCAAAGCTCTACTCTTCAACAATAATTCTGAATTCTCACCGAAAGTAAAACTCAATATCGAGAATATTAAAAAAATCCGGGCACAGGCCCAGTCCATTGAATTATCTGAAGAAGTACAGGATATCATCCTCTCACTGAAGAAGCATCTTGAGAGGAAGGAATCTGAAGATAATGAGAGCATTCAGATATCCGATCGGCGCTGGAAAAAGATCGTTGGTGTCCTGAAAGTCGCCGCTGCGGCGAATGGGAAAAAGAAGGTTGACCGGACGATGCTCCTTCTTCTTCAGCATATGCTCTGGGATGTGCCAGACCAGAAAGAAGCGCTCCGGACAATAATTGTTGAGCGGTTGGTTACCGGGGGAATTGACACAGAAAAGTTGGACAATGAGATAAAAAATCTACAAAAAATTGTCAATGATGCAAAGGAAATGCTTAACGATGAAAAATTACCTTCAACAGTGACATTACATGAAAATTGGAATAATAAGAAAATTCATACTTACAAAGAACTTGTTGAGGCATATCAAAATGGAGATAATCCTCAATTCTCGATTAATAGTGAAAGAAATTATTCGAAATACACATATGCTGAAGTCTTGGACGTATTAAAAGAAAAGTATAAATTCACCCCACAAGAAGGTCTTGCAGCTGAGAAGAAACTCATATATGAAAAAGAATACAAAAATATCGAGAAACAATACAAAACTCATTACAAAAATGTGAAAACAACATTCGATGAGATGAAAAAAGATCTTGAAGCAAACATCTGGTTGACATCGCATGATATGGATGAAGTCACTCATGTCCAACAGGATAAACTCAACAATGTGCATAAGTTGGAAGAAAAGTTGGGCACGATAAAAACAGTCTTTCAATCCTGAATTCTTATAGGATGAAGAAAATGAATAATACCTTTTCTGAACTTGATCTCTCCACGATTCATTCCCTATCCGGTAAGGAAATTGTCGATATTGTCGTAGCACCTCCCCGTCAAATTCCTCGGCATATTCGCGAAGACCTTGCATCAATAATTATTAAAGAACTAATCGATGGGGAATCGATCCAGATTAAGGACTCGAAAAAATTTATTCAACGCTATGGAGTTTTTTATCCGCTTCTCATCCACCTAAGGCATTCAGATCTCTGGCAATCATTGAAGGAGCTGGCTACTGAATCACCAGAAGCAGCGGCCCCGGTTACGGCACTTTTCGTAACAAAGATTTTTGATCTTATTGATCAATTCCCGAAAATTCGTGATGGAATTTACAATGATCTTGATAAAAAAATGCAGGATCTTCTTGCACAATTTGAAAAGTTACTTGATGAGACGAATGATCAATGGAATCTGGAAATTCAGGACGGTCCTGTTTCATGGAATGAAGAAATCACCCGCCTTCTTACAGAATTTTCCGAACTACTCGCTCAAATAACACCAGATCAGATTTTGAATCCAGACGCTCTCGAAAAAATCTGTAATAATTGTTCAGGTTCTGTAAAAACATTTGAAGAGGCTCTTAAAACTCAAGGAAATTCGGAATCCGGACGGAATTCAGACAAATTGAAAGAACTCATTGATGAATTAAAAAATGCGATCACTGAAATTAAAAATGAAGAGAATTCCTCTGTTAGTGATGGGGCAGATAAATTAGAATCAGAAGATGAGGTAGAATCCGGAGAACCTGCCGAAAAAGGGGATTCTGATCCATCAGGAAAAACGGGATCGGGAAATGAAAATTCTCAAAAAGAAGAACCCGGATATGGGGATGGAACTCAACAAACTACGGCTAGAGGGGAAGGAGAAGGCAACGAGCAGGAAGATGGAAACGGGCTGGGTCAAGGAACCCATAATGGAGAAAGTACTGGACATAGTCAATGTTCTGATGATGGAAATAGTGAACGTTCTGGAACGGGAGATGGAACAGAAAACGGCAACGATACTGAAAAGCTCTCATCTCTTGTTCAACAAGTAGTGGATAAACTGCACAAGCTCAAAAAAGAAAATACTGGCTCATATGGCGATTCAAAATACGGGATTGCGAAAAGAATTACCGATTTTTCGAATAATACGGACACTGGAAACCTGATACAATCTCTCCTGAAAAAATCTACATTTGACCCAGTCAATGCGATGCTTCAATCGCTCAAACCACATCTTGAGACAATAAATTTCCTGGCTCAACTTTTTCCATCGAAAAACTGGGGATCCGAGATTACAGTGCTGAAAAAAGAATATATCGCAAACCTGGAAAAATATGCCAAAATTGTTGAAAAAAATGATGAGTTGAAAGAAATTCTAAAAATAATCGGGAGAATTGAACTTGAGTATGGAATAAAAAAGCAATCGATCTCTCCTATGGGGCGATCTGAAGTGCATTCGATAACTCTGTCAAATGACATTTCACGGCTACTCCCTACCGAGGCGGTCAAGTTTCACCATCCCTTATTGCGAAAAAAACTCTATGCAGACTTTACTGAAGGAAAACTTCTGACATACAATTTACGCGGAAAACACTGGACCGATGGCCCGCCAAAGAAAAAAGGACATGGCCCCGTTGTTGCACTTGTCGATACGTCAGGGTCGATGCATGGCACTCCCGAAATTGTTGCAAAATCAGTTATCCTCGCTCTTACAAAAAAAATGCTCAGGCAAGAGCGTGACGTGAAAGTCATCCTTTTCTCTGGACCTAAAATTACGGTAGAAATTGAACTTACGTCAAAGAAAAAAATGGCCATGGAATTTTTAAAGTTTTTACAGGGATCTTTTGGTGGGGGAACTGATTTCAACACCGCACTTAAATCCGGACTTGAGTCTCTGAAACAACCGGCATTCAAAGGCGCTGATTTACTATTTATTACCGATGGCGATTCAGTAATTTCGGATCAGTCCGTCATCAAAGAGTGGAATCGAGTCAAAGAAGGACAGGAGGCTCGTATCTTCTCATTGATCATTGACAATAATACTGTTGGCGGTCTATCTCCAATATCCGATTATACATATTTTATCCAAAAAGACCGAAATTGGTCGCTTAAGAACAGTCCCGCTACAATGATCCGTTTCATTGCCTCTTCAAATAATCCCCCTGATAAAAAGAAAGAATCTTTTCATCGCAATAAACCAAAAAAATCGTTCCGTAAATCTCAATCTTAATAAATAATTTTTTAATTGGTGTCCTTAATTTATTAGGATGATTGGGCCCTCCTCCCAACAAAAAATTTTCAGCAGGGTCCGCGAGAAATTTTTTTACAAACTCACCAACGAAACTCAGCCCGGCCCTGCCCCCTCTTCATCGCCAGGGGGTTGCCCCAAAACGCAGGTCTTCCCCGACGGAGAAATTCTATTTCACGTCGGAGCCCTCTCCGGAAAACAGGGGTTCTGTTCGATCCAACGTGTCCCAGCCCGTTTTAGAAAAGATCGGCTCTCCAAATGCGGCTAATTAGGCCGGTCATTCTCCGACGTGAATTCCAGTGGAAACGGTGGAATTAGTGCTGCATTTTCACGAATTAGTGCCGCTGATCCGGGAAAAGTGGGGAATCGGGGGCCGTATAAGACCCGGATTAGGGTATCTCTTCGGGGCGCACGTACGAAGGAATACCCCAAAGCGAACGTCTCTTTCCCGGCGGGCAACACCCCGGACCCCCACCCCCAAATACCATCCCGGTAAAATACTACTTGATGCTCCTCTTCCTCGACACCGAAACCACCGGCCTCCCAAAATACTCCGCAACGACCGCCACAGAAAAATGGCCCCGGGTGGTCCAGCTCGCATGGTCCCTCTACGATACCGAAGGCAACCGGGAGAGCCGGAACAGTTTCATCATTTACCCGACGGACTTTTCCATCCCCATGGACTCAGCCAGGATTCACGGGATCACGACCGAACGGGCGAAAGCTGAAGGGGTGTCGCTGCACAAAGTGCTCCCGCAACTCAACGCCGATGTGGAGAAGGCGACAACCGTTATTGCCCATAATGTTGAGTTCGACCTGCCGATTGTCCATACGGAATTCGTCCGGTGCAGGCTGGAAACAAATCTCCTGAAGAAACAAACCGCCTGCACCATGAAACCCCGGGAAATTGTGTCGTGGTGCAAAATTCCCAAAAAATCCGGGTATGGATACAAGTGGCCGACCCTGACCGAGCTGCATCTTCAGTTGTTCGAAGAAGAATTCACCGGCAGCCATGATGCCGGTGCCGATGTGGAAGCCTGTGCAAGATGTTATTTTGAGCTGCGGAAGCGGGGAATTATAGGATAGTGCTGTTAATACCGGAAAAACCGATTGACCCGAAGTTTTTCATCGTCGTTTTTCATCGTGCAGCATCCGGATCATCCGATTCGCACGGGTAGTTTCGGACCAACCCGGAATTCTGCACTCAAGTGCGTGCACAATTCTGTTCCCCGTATCCGTGAGATCGTGCACTTCGAAGAAATGGTGAATCCCAGGTGGAAGGGAATTTTATTTTTCAAAAAAAAGAGAAAATTATCGTTACGGAGAGATCCGCTGGAGAGCAGTCCTGAGATCGAGATAGAGCGGTACGGTCTCCCCCGGGGTCCTGATTGCCTGCTTGAATGCGAATTTTTTATAGAAGTCTACGGCACTGTGCTTTGAATCCACCGTGATGATACGGCAGCCGACATAATGGGAGAGCGTAATTGCGATAGTGAAGATCTTCCGCAGCATACTTCTCCCGATGCCGAACCGCTCGAAGTCGCTGTGCGTTGCCAGCCGTGCAATCTTCAGCGCCGGAAACTTCCGGAACTGATAAGTCTCCTCGCGGTCGCACTCTTCGACCGCACGTACTTCGATGCTGTCATTGATGAGCGTAAAAAACCCGACAAGATCCCCCTTAAAAAATACCAGCCGGGTAACGGAGATAAGGTTTTCCTGGTTTGTAAGTGCGTCTTCTTTTAAAAATTCATCAAGTTCGGGTTCAGAAGAATGAAACCCGGACAAATCATGATCCACGTCCAGGAGAACAAATTCAAGATCTTCAAAAGGGATGGGGGTGGTCATTTTAAAATTTATTCGAGCCCGGCGTGCTCAGCGTCGCGCTTTGCTTCACGCATCAGGTTCAGGCCTTCACGGGTAAATGTCGGGTGCTGCAGGTACTTCTGGAACGTTTTTGCGTCTTCGCCTTCGAGCACAAGCCCGATCTCAATCGGTTTTGCCATGGTAATTACCCCGAACAGGATTGTTATATCAGTATATGCACAGGAATTTATATTAAATTTCTTGTTGGGGATGATCCCGGGCGGATACTATGGGCCGATAGAATTGCCCCTGTGCCTCGCAACCTTCGTACACTCATCCGCACCTGATCTCAGCCTCCGGACAAACCTCCGCAAACTTACAGCTCAGACATTCCCGCTGCGAGGGCCGGGCCGGGAAATCCCCGTACTCATACGAAACATTCATCGCCGCATATTCCCGTCGGATCATCTCCTCCACCTCATGTAACTGCTCCTCGTAGAAGGCGTAAGGCTTCGTTGAGCCGGTCTTCAGGTACACGAGCTCCGTGCTGATCGTGTCGGCGCTCTGTTTGTAATACTCCTTTGCCCAGAGCACATACGATGCCATCTGGATATCCGACTCGTAATCGTCATCGTCCCGGCCGGTCTTCCAGTCGGTGAGGACGAGCGTGCCGTCCGGCATCCTCCCGACCAGGTCCACCTTGACCGTTACGCCGACATCCCCTATGCTGAAGTGGTCGAACGTTTCGTGCCGGAGGCATTCCCGGTTCAGGTAGCCCGGCCACTTCCCGAAGAAAGTATGGAGGCAGGTCTTCCCGTTCTCTTCGATGGAGGTGAAAAACGAATTCGGGATCTTCTCTCCGTTGTGGTATTCCGTGAAGGTCTCGCCGCCGATATTTTTGTAGAGCGAGACTTTTTTCGAGAACGCTTTCATGGCTTCGTTCAGGTCCATGGGCTTCTTCTCGCAATGGAGCTGGATCTGCTGGTCGATGATATCGTGGATGAGAGATCCCTGGACCACGAACTTGGAGGTGAAGTTCTTGAGCCACCGGATTTTTTCGGGATCAACAACGCGATCGGATTTGACGTAGGGGGCGATGTATTCAAAATAGTACTGGCGCTGGCACCGGTTCCAGACCCGGTGTTTGGTGAAGGACCAGGTGTTGATTTTGAAGAAGAAAGGATCCAGCTCTACCATAGAATTCCATTGATGATTTTAACGAATAATACTTGCCGGTTTTATGAAGATTACACTTGCCCCTCCGGCCAGGGAGGATCCCCATTCCCAGACCCCATTTTCCCCTTTCACCCAACCCCGCAGTCACGGTTGCTACTCCTCAAATAGTATCTGGCGCCAACACCAATGGTGATCTTTCATGAACCCGGTACGGATCCTCGACATTGGCGATATGCAAAACGGCTTCCTGCAACCGGATGGCAGGCTCTCGATCCCTGGAGCCCACGGGATCATCGGCCCCGCCAATGCGTTCTTGCGTGACGCAGCAGAGTCCGGCCTCTTTGATCATACGTTCGTAGTCATGGACACGCACTTCTCCGGGGAATATCCGCATTCGGCAGAGAGCCGGCAGTTCCCGATCCACTGCGAGTACGGGACCCGGGACTGGGAACTGGCCGTGGATGTTTTTGGCCTTCCCAATCTCCGGTACCTGATGAAGAACCGGTTCAGCATGTGGCTGGAGCAGGACGGGTCCGGTGCCCGTATCCGTGAGCCGGTACAGATGGCGGCGTATGAAAACCTGTACCGTTTCGTTGAGGATCCCCATGACCCCCGTAACGGTATTCCTCGTGACGAATACCTTCGCGGCATCATGCACGGGGGCACCCGTGCAGCGACCGAGGTCACGCTTTTCGGCGTTGCAGCGGATTTCTGCAACCGGTACGCGATGGAGGGCTGGGTCGCCCGGGGTGCCCGTGTCACGATTCTCGGCGACCTGACCCGGGGGATCGGGAAGGAATGGCTGGAAGTTCTCGCCGAAGAGCGGTACCGGTCGATCGGGCCGGGAAGCGTACGGGTGATGTCCAGCCGAAAGTTCCTGGAAGAGTGCGCAACCCGCCTGTAATCACCTGGTGGGGAGGGATAAGAGGGGAATCCGTGGGAGTAGCGGGGCCGGATCAGGAGATCCCCTTCTCTCCCGCAAAGCCCGGGGAGATCCCACCCCGGCCAGCGGTTACCGTTATCCGGAACATTCAAGGTCTTCGCATATCGAGAGGCAGAGATAGTAATCCAGGTCGATTTTACAGTTGTGTTTGCATGTCTTGCAGTTTTGGTTGCTTGAGTCCGCATTCTGTGGAGGCTGCAGGGCGTTCTGCTGCGGGATGTCAACAGCGTAATAATGGGCCCCGCCAAGGATGCTGCCGGCAACTGCCAGGCATACCATGAAGAGGACGAGACGGGCAAGCGGGGATCGTTCTGGCATTGTTGTATCACCGTTTCGGAAACTTCATATTCCGGTTATCCGTGATCCCATATATTGACTGAGGGGTGGACTCCCCGGTGAAAATTTTTGGATTACGTGAAGGAGTGACCTTTCGACATTGTTCTCGTACCGCTGATCCCGTTCTTCATTCCCGGAATCGCCCACAGCTCGTACCTGGTGGCGGGAAACCGGAGCTGGGCGATCATCGACCCGTCCCGCGATGCCGGCCCCTGTCTCCCTGCAGCACGGGAGATGGACGTCACGATCACTCATATCCCCGAGGCACACCTGCATGCCGGCTTTGTCCCCGGTCACCGTGACCTGGCCCGGGCAACCGGTGCCGGGATCTTTGTGCCCCGGCTGGCAGCCTGCACCTTTCCCCACATCCCCCCCTCTCCCTCAATCCCCCGCAAAATAAAAAAATTATCAAGAGGGGGTCCCCTGCCAACCCCCCCCACCCTCCGCGAGCCCCGCCCGGGCACTCCCCTGCGACACACGCTCCGTCGTAAATCTGCACCCCGGCCCTTGCCCGGAGGGGGGTTCATTTCCAAACCCTGCCCGGCACAAGGATCGGAAAAACCGGGCGAAAGCTTTGCATGGATTAGGGACTCAGATAAAAAATACCATGTCCGATCTCACCGTTGAAAAGATCATTGAAATTCACGATGAGATTATTCTGAAGTTCGATGGTGCCAATGGTGTCCTGTCGGAATCTACGCTCCATTTCATGGTGTTCCGTGTCAACAAGATCAGGGATATTTTCAGAAGGGCGGCAACTGTGCTGCATGCAATCGGATCGCAACACCCGTTCATTGATGGGAATAAACGTACTGCACTAGTCGTTGCAGAAAATGTCCTCGGTCAGCAGGGATACTATATTGCAGCAGATGAGGACATCATCGTTGAATTCATGCTGGCAGTAGCATCATACAAACTGGAACCTGGTGCCATCGAGCAGTGGTTGAAGGATCACGCAAAAGAGATGGAAAATTAAAGTTTGCTGAGGATCCTGAGTGCCTTGTCGTGGCGCTCGGTGGATTTTTGCAGGATGCTCCGCTCTGACTGGTTGAGGCCCTCTCCCCGTTCTGTCGGAGCCTTTTTCCCGGTACCGGATTTTTTTTCCTGCTTCATTGGATTCCTCAGATTATTGTAACCAAGTATTGGCCGGCAGTGATGATTAGGTTTCTGCTGCCGCTATATTAGCCGATAATGAAATCTCCGTGCCCTTTAGTGATGGCGTGTGCCCGAGCCCCCTCCCGTACTATGCTTATGGTTGACCCGGTTGACCCCCCCTCCCCCCGCAGCTCCGCCCGGGCACTCTCTCCGCGACACACGCTCCGTCGTAAATCTGCACCCCGGCCCTTGCCCGGAGGGGGGTTCACCGGCAACCCCCCCACCCCCATGCCAGGGGGGTTCCAGCCGGAATTTTAGATTGAGGGAGGGGGGTAGGCCGGGAACCCCCCTCCTCAATTCCGGGAACGGTGCAGGTTTTCATGGGTCCCGGCCCGGTTTTCGCGTGAGT
>Ga0310040_1002569_pt1 | contig 11297 bp, 7 predicted proteins | sample EPASupsiteHSE623_FD_200237 | JGI IMG/M metagenome (GOLD analysis project Ga0310040, IMG submission 200237) | Bioremediated contaminated groundwater from EPA Superfund site, New Mexico - Sample HSE6-23 (v2) (version 2) | ecosystem: Environmental > Aquatic > Deep subsurface > Groundwater >... | reverse complement strand
GAGCAGATCCCCGAATTCATCCCCCAGCCAGCCGGCCAGATACAACCCCGCCGCGAGATAATCCTCGGCCTGCTGGAAAAACCGGGAAGGGTCGTCGTGGGGGTAACAGACAAGATGGGTTACCGGGTTGTGAAAAAAATAGGAGCGCGATTCCTCTGCGGTTACCCTGCTGGTCTCAAGAAAAACGCAGTCCTCGCTGGCCGCCGTGGCCATGATCCGGGCTAAGGTCTCGTCTGTCAGGGGGCAAGGCATGGGGTGTTTCCATCATGGTTGTTCTGTTCGGCGCAGAGCAGGTTTCAGGGGGGAATGTTCCTTTCTGGAATGTAAATTCTTTACCGAGTCGGGGGAAGTTAAGCAAGGTAAAAAAAGGATGCAGCGGGCAGTTGCGGCTTTCTTTATGATTTTTGGGGTAAGAGGCGCACTTCGTCTTGCGGGAACAATAGGAATATTTTATAAAAACAGGTGTCGGGTATCAACCGGCATATTTTTTGGTGCGGACAAGAATTGCTCTGTTTGAGCTTGGTTAGACAATATCTATGGAGGGTTGTGCGTTATGTTGATTAGAGACTGGATGGCGAAAGACGTCCTGACCGTGGATGAGAACACTTCTCTGATGCGTGCTACCAGGATACTGAAGGAAAACAGCATCCGTCGTCTGCCGGTGGTTTCCCATGGGAAATTGATCGGGATCGTGACGGACCGGGATGTGAAAGACGCCTCACCTTCCAAGACAACATCCCTGGATATCCATGAACTGTATTATTTGTTGTCTGAGATGAAGGTGAAGGACGTGATGACCTCCAACCCGCTTACCCTGAGCGAGGACGATACCCTGGAAAAAGCGGCGCTGGTCATGCTGGAGGACAAGATCTCCGGCCTGCCCGTGGTGGACGGGCTGGGGCATCTTGTCGGGCTGCTGAGCGAAACCGATGTCCTGCGGGGGTTCATTCACAGCACGGGCATCAAGGATGGCGCCATTCAGTTTGTGCTCGACCTGCCGGATGTCGCTGGCTCCGTGACCCGGGTCATTGAGTGCCTCCGCAAATTCAATGCCAGGGTTATCAGTGTTCTCACCTCGTTTGAGGATGCCCCGGAAGGGAAAAAACGGGTGGCTGTTCGGGTGATGATCAATGATGCCGGTCAGGAGGAAGCGATGACCACGGAGCTGCGGGAAACATTTACCGTGGTCTACCATGGCAAGGACGAATTGAAAAACATGCCGCGCAAACGGGCTGTTTGATCCGGTGGAAGTTGGAGAAGCTGAAGGCGAGGCAGTGAAGCTTCTGAGCTGAGACAAAGCCCGGGATTTTCAGCAAACTGTAAAAAAAGAGTGGACGCATTATGAGCCGAGTTGCCGGGAGTTCCCGGAAACTCGGCTTTTTTTTATTGTGCGCCAGGCATGGCGCGTAGCGCCGTGACTGGCGCTGTTCGGCGCGTTGTGATGGCGAGCCGATGACTTGGAGGTGCAAGTCATCTACCGACCCGGCAAGGGGAGCGGTTAGCCGGACGGCAAGGGTGTCCATCGCGAGGTGGAATCTGAAGGAAGCCGCAGGCAAAGCACTGGCCCGACGAACAGAAATAGCATATGAGGCGGCCACACCGGGTGAGGAGGCAATTATCTTCAAAGCCCGATACTTGCACGGAAGGTGTGGACGTAGATGCGGCGGGCATAAGTGTGAAGGTCACGCGTATTGCCCTGGGAGATCTGACGGCCTGCCATGTGCTACCGGCATCGTAAGGTGAAGGATGCAAGGGTTCTCAGGCTCATCGACGTATATCTCAAGGCCGGAATGTTTGAGGGTGGCGTTGTCTCAGCCCGCAAAGAAGGGACGCCGCAGGGCGGCCCGCTTTCGCCGCTACTGTCCAATGTCCTGCTCGACGAACTGGACAAGGAGCTGGAGACGCGGGGCCATGCGTTTTGCCGCTACGCTGATGACTGCAATATTTATGTTGCCAGCCGGGCAAGCGGCGAACGGGTGATGGCCTCGATCAGCGGGTTTCTTTCCGGGCGTCTCAAGCTCACGGTCAACCGGAACAAGAGCGCGGTGGATCGTCCGTGGCACAGGAGTTTTCTGGGTTACAGCATGACCTTTCATCGGCGACCGCGCCTGAAGGTGGCTAGGAAATCGGTGGAGCGATTCAAGGCGACAATCCGGGAAGTCTGGCGCCGGGGCAGGGGGCAGAGCCTCCGCACCGTGATCAATGAACTCAGTCAGAAACTGCGGGGTTGGGTCAATTACTTCCGGTACTCCGAAATAAAGGGTCTGTTTGAGGAGCTTGACGGGTGGGTGCGGCGGAAGCTGCGGTGCATACTCTGGGGGCAGTGGAAGCGCCCCTTTACGCGGGCAAGAAATCTGATGCGGTTTGGTCTTCCCGAGGAAACGGCATGGAACTCAGCCAGCAATGGCCGTGGCCCCTGGTGGAACTCCGGGGCCGCGCACATGCACAAGGCCGTCAGGAAGTCGTTCTTCGAAAAGCTGGGCCTGGTGTCACTAATGAACCAGTACCGTCGGCTTCAAGTTGTTTCATGAACCGCCGTGTACGGAACCGTACGCACGGTGGTGTGGGAGGACGGCGGGGGCAACCCCGCCTCCTACCCGATCCTGGCTATAAAAACGGCGATTCGCTGCTCTCTGCGGGAGGCGGTTCTTCCTGGCGCCAAGGCGGGGTATCTTCCCGGAAGGCCTCCAGGGTGACATTGCCGCCGACCGCTGATCCTGGCTGGCCGGTGCTGTTGTCCATGGGCAGCAGGACAATGCCCGGAGGAATTTGGAAACCGCCGGACGGGGGATAGGTCTCCTTTGCTTGGTTCATGAAATCAAGCCAGATGGGCGCTGCCGCCAGTCCGCCCGTCTCGGCGCTGCCCAGGGAGATGTTCTGGTCGTGCCCTATCCAGACGCAGGTCGTCAGCTCTGGAGTATAGCCGACAAACCAGGCATCCACATTCTGGTCCGTGGTTCCGGTCTTGCCGGCTGCGGGCGCGCCGAAGCTGCTGATGCCTTTGGCTGTGCCGTCGGTGATGACCGCTTCCATGATGTGGGTCATCTGGTAGGCGACCCGGGGATCAACGGCCTCGCTGAAGGAGGGATGCTGTTCCTCAAGCACCTTGCCGCTGCTGTCCACAATTTTTTCAATGAAAAGAGGCTGGGGCATCCGGCCGTTGTTGGCAAAGGCGGCGTATGCCCGGATCATCTCAAGGGGGGAAACCCCGGAGGTTCCCAGGGCCAGGGAGAGATCCTTTACCAGGGGGGAGGTGATGCCCAGTCTCCTGGCCAGATCGATGGTTTTGGCTGCCCCGACCTGTTGCAGGATCTTGATGGTGGGGACGTTCCGCGAGCGAACCAGCGCGTTTCTGAAGGAGGTGGGGCCCTCGAATTTATTGTCGTAATTCTTGGGTGCCCAATATTGCGTCGCGGTGGCGCCGCGAAAATGAATCGGTTCGTCAGCAATCATGGTGGCCGGGGTCATCCCATTTTCAAGGGCGGCGGCGTAAATAAAGGGTTTGAAGGCTGAACCCGGCTGACGGCGGGCCTGGGTGGCCCGGTTGAACTGACTTTTGTCAAAATCGGTGCCTCCCACCATTGCCCGGACGCGACCGGTCTTCACTTCCATGGAGATCAGGGCGGCCTGGGGCAGGGTCTCGGCGTGCTTGCGCTGGCGGATGGCCCATTTGGCAGTGCCGCGCTTTATGGCCATGTTGGCGGCTTTCTGCATGTTCTGGTCAAGGGTGGTGTAGATGCGAAGTCCGCCGGTCAGCAGGATCTCGCTGCCATACTTGCTTTCAACGTAGGCTTTTACATACTCAATAAAATAGTTGTTTTCCGTCGGGCCTTCCTTGGCGGGATTCCAGAGCAAGGTTTTTTCATAGGCCTTTTGCGCAGCGGTCGGGGTGATATATCCCTCTTCCGCCATGCGGTTCAGGACATAGAGCTGTCTGTTCTTGGCAAGCTTGAAGTTGCGAAACGGTGAGTACCGGCTTGGCGCTTGCGGCAAGCCGGCAAGAAGAGCAGCCTCGGCAAGGTTCAGGTCCTGAACGCGTTTGTCGAAGTAGATCTGGGCCGCGGCCTCAACTCCATAGGCGCCGCTGCCCAGATATATCTGGTTGAGATAGATGTGGAGGATTTCCTCTTTGCTGAGGGCGGTGTCGATCCGGTAGGCGAGAATTGCTTCCTTGATCTTGCGGGTGTAAGTTTTTTCCGGGGTGAGCAGGAGCGCCCTGGCGACCTGCTGGGTGATGGTGCTGCCGCCTTGGCCCCGTTCCCCCGAACGAATGTTGTGGATAAGCGCCCGGATGATCGACCAGGCATCAACCCCGCTGTGCTGATAAAACCGGGAGTCTTCCGCGGCCATGAATGCTTGGGGGAGAAACTCCGGCATTGCGGAAAGCGGGACAAGGATTCGATTTTCCCGTGACACATGGGTGAGCGGCTGTTTTTCCGCATCGTAGATGATGGAAGTGGTGGCGGGACGGTAGTGTTTCAGGGCGCCGATTGAGGGAATATCAAGGGAGATAAAGAGGTATAGGGCCCCGCCCAGGCCGAGGGTCAGGATGAGGCTGATGGCGAGCAGGAAGAGCGTGAGCTGGACATGGGTCCAGGTCCTGATTGTGGGCTGGGTCGTATTTTGCACGGCAGACACTGAAAAAACTATTCATTAATAGAGCGGAACGAGACGATTTCGATTTCGTTTCGGTGAAGTCAACGCATGATAATACAGGGTTAGCACGGCAAGGTCACTACATTTCTTGGGTGAGAGGCTTCCGGAGAGAAAGAAAAAAGGATCCTGGGCCGCCACCGAGGATCCTTTGCAGGGAAGGAGTAGATTGAGTCCGCTTGCGCGGAAAGACGGAAGGTCGTCTGTCTTGTGTCTCGCATGGCCGGAAAACCATGTTGCTCCCTTCTGTTTCTTAAAGCAATCACTGTGCCAGTGTGCCGGTTTTCGGCTGCTTATTGTTTTTAGGTTTATTTTATATCCTTTTGTTTCGATGGGTTAACGTATTTTTCTCGCTGTGTTTTTTGGGTTGTTCGGATTTTCTCTTGCGAGTATAGTTGTACGCGCTTGGCTCATTTTGATTCCTATTGCTTGCGTGCTTGGATCATTTTTTGCCAACCATGGTGGTGTTGTCCTTGCGTTGCGTCATGTGTCGGGTGATGGTCGGAATCCGGGCTGCATTTTTTGTTTTGTGGCGGCAGAGTCAGGGTATCTGCTTGTTTTTTCGTGTTGTTCTTGGGAGGAAAACGACAGGCAGAGGTTGTCTGAAAACGAGATATTGCGCCATCCCATTAAGGGGCGTTTTTGTTTTGGGCTAAATGTGCATAAGAAAAACACCAAAAAGTATAATCTTAAAAGAATAAAAACTTGACAATGGCTTTTTCCATTTTGTAGTTTGAAAATAATAGTATTGGCTTGGGTGGGTTTCCCGTGTGGGATTGCCTAACGATTTTCATTGAAAAACAACACGCAGAGGAGGGTCGCAGGGAAGAGGAATATGGTCTGGTACGTCGCGGAAGTGATTCGTTTGGAACCGCCATTCCGTTCGGGTCGACGATGAACCACAAGCCTGGAAGATCAGGTCGTTTGATTGAGGAGAAAAAAATGGAAGGTCTACTTTTTTTAATTTTCTGGATCGGAGGTGCAACACTCCATACCGTATTTGATCTCAAAATCAAACCGTTGATCCAGGCCAATGAGGAAACATTGCCATGATGCGCTCTTATGGAGGCTGACGGGCAAGGTTTTCGTCATTCTGGATCGCAAGATTAACGATTAAATTACGCACAAGGAGAGTTGTTCCCATGAATAATTTTTTAGCTGATGTCTTGCCGCGGGAAGGCGGCCTCGTTGCCAGCCCCTCGCGTTCCTACAACGCCACCATTGCCATCGGCGGCCTGCTCGCCGCCCTCGGTCTTGCCGCCGGGGTGCATTCCATGTATGTCGGCCATGAGCACACCTTCGGCGTCACCCGGGATGTTCCCTGGGGATTGCTGATTGCCACCTATGTTTTCTTTGTGGTCACTTCAACCGGGTTGTGTCTGATTTCCTCCATCGGTCATGTCTTTGGCCTTGAGGCGTTCAAGCCCATTGCCAAACGTTCGGTGTTCATGGCCATCGTCACCATTGTCGCCGGTTTTTTCGTGATCGGGTTCGAGATTGAAAACCCCTGGCGCATGCCCATCTATAATATGCTCTCCCCCAACCCCACCTCCAATATCTGGTGGATGGGAACCCTCTATGGAGCGTATCTCTTCTTCATGGTTGTCGAGTTTGCTCTGTTGCAGATGGAGAAGCATAAGGTTGCCGGGATGTTCGGCCTGATGGGGCTGATTTCCGGTATCGCCGCCCACAGCAACCTCGGCGCGGTTTTCGGTCTGCTTTCCGGCCGGGAGTTCTGGCATGGCCCGTACATGCCCATCTATTTCATTACATCAGCCATGATGTCCGGCTGCGCCGCGGTTATTTTCTTCCATTATCTCGGTTACCGGGCCAATGGCTGGAAGATGAGCGAGAAGCTGGAAAACTCGTTGATGGCCACGGCAAAATTGGGGGCAACTCTGATCGCGGTGATCATGTTCTTCACCACCTGGAAGATGATCTCCGGCATCAGCGGTCAGCCGCCGGGAAAATACGAGGCCATGATGGCTCTGGTGAACGGCCCCTATGCAATCAATTTCTGGCTCGGCGAGGTCATGCTCGGCATGGTTATTCCCTTTGCCATGATCCTGGCCGCCCGCGCCAAAAATCTCCCCGTGCTCTTCTGGGCTTCGGTCTCCAGCGTTGTCGGCATCTTCTTCATGCGCTACGATCTGGTTGTGGTGGGACAGCTCGTGCCTTGGTACCATGAGTTCGGGCTTGTTGATATGCCGCATCTGTTCACCTACACCCCGTCCCTGCATGAGATTGTCATCACCTTGGGGGCCATGGGAATCTGTGTCATGGGATTCTTCATGGGCGAAAAGCTTTTCAGGGGGCATTTGTCCGAGGATCATTAAGCACGCAGAGGAGAAGGATTATGGTGGCCAAGAAAAAAACGGCCATCCAGCCTTTGCGGCCTGATTTGCCGATTTACCCCATCGGGGTGGCAGCAAAGCTGTTGGATGTTCATCCGAGAACACTTCGTATCTACGAGGCAGAAGGGCTGGTTCATCCCCAGCATACAGGATCCCGGCGGCTGTATTCCTTGAACGACATTAAGTGGGTGTCATGTGTGCGTTCCATGATCCACGATCAGGGGATCAGCATTCCGGGGTTGAAAAGGTTGTTGACCCTTGCGCCGTGCTGGGAGATTGCGGAATGCCCCGGCGAGGTCCATGAAACCTGTGAATGTCTTTTCGACAGGGCCGTGCCGAGATCGTTGCGTGTCGCGGGCGATGAGGTGGCAGAAAAAAAAGCCAAGGCGGCCGACCGGGCCAAGAAAAGTGCCGGTTCCGGCCGCAAGAAGCTGGTCGGGCGCAGTTGATACGACTGGTGGTTAACCAATAAAAAAGGGCCGGAGAGAATCTCTCTCCGGCCCTTTTTTATTGGGTTTCCTTGCCAAGTGCGGCAAGGCCTGACGATGGTGACCATCTTCCCGCGGCCCGGTCCTCCTCTGCGGAAAAGCACCTTACTGCAAAATATCTTGACCAGGGCGCGATAGTGTCATATCTTCGCGGAGTGAATATTCATTCCTAAAAAGGGGCCCCGTATGGCGACTTCTGAAAAACGTCACGAAATACTGCAGGCAGCATTGGAGCTGATTGCCGAGCATGGTTTCCATGACGCCCCCATTGCCGCGATTGCCGAGCGGGCCAGCGTGGGAGCGGGGACCATCTACCGCTATTTTGAAAACAAGGACGTGCTTATCAATGAACTGTTTCAGGCGTTGCATGATAGAATCTGTACAGGAATCCTGAAAGGATATGCGCCGGAGAGTTCGCTCAGGGAACGGTTTGTCCATCTGAGCACGGCGCTGCTTCTCTATTTCATCGATAACCCCTTGGATTTTCGCTACCTGGAGCAGTATCACAACTCCCCCTATGGTGTGGCCTTTCGCCGGGATCGACTTTTGGGCCGCGAGGGGAATGGCGATCTGTACCGCAGCCTCCTCGAAGAGGGCGTGGCCCGGCAGATTGTAAAGGATCTCCCTCTTGTTGTGCTTTTTGCCTTGGCGTTCGGCCCTCTTCTGGCTGTGGCCAGGGACCATATTCTCGGTTTCGTCGAACTGGATGAATCCTTAATCGCGCAAACCGTTCAGGCCTGCTGGGATGGGATCAAAAGGTAATCTCCGCGGCATTTCCGGAAAAGGCCGGTATGGAGTGTTGCTGAGTACACACATGCTCTTGTGTCCGGTCATGCATTTCTTCCCGCTGCTGGCGCATCAGTCCGCCGTGTCGGCGAGCAAGCGAGGAAGTGGCTCAACTTCTTTGAGGTACTTATTGATGGAAACCACTGGCAAAGTCAAACTGCTCGCCCTGGCTGGACTCTTGATCGGCGTGTTCGCGATAACCGGTTGCAAGCAGCACTCTTCCCCGGGAGCCCAACCCTCCACCCCCGAGGTGGGGATTGTGACCATAACCGCCGCGCCGGTCACCTTGACCATGGAGCTGCCGGGCCGGACATCACCCCATTTGATTGCCGAGGTGCGTCCCCAGGTGGGAGGAATCATTCAGGAAAGGCTGTTCACCGAGGGTTCTGACGTGAAGGCTGGGCAGGTGCTGTACCGGATTGATCCCGCCACCTATCAGGCCGCCTACGCCAGCGCCAAGGCGGCCCTGGCCAGGGCCGAGGCCAATCTTCTTCCGGCCCGGCTCAAGGAAGAACGGTTTCGCGAGTTGGTGGCAATCAACGCCGTGAGCCGGCAGGAGCATGATGACGCCAGCGCAATGCGCAAGCAGGCGGAGGCGGAGGTTGCGGCCAATCAGGCGGTCGTTGAAGCCGCTCGCATCAATCTGGAGTATACCAGCGTGAAGGCGCCGATATCCGGCCGGGTCGGCCGTTCGACCGTAACCGGCGGGGCCTTGGTCACGGCGAACCAGGCGGCGCCCATGGCCACGATTCAGCAGCTTGATCCCGTCTATGTGGACGTGACCCAATCCAGCGCGGAGTTGCTCCGTCTGAAGCGCAATCTTGCCAATGGCGAGATCAAGGGGCAGGATGGAGGCCGGACACAGGTCAAGCTGGTGCTGGAAGACGGCAGCTCCTATCCGCAGGAGGGAGTCCTGAAATTCAGTGAAGTGACCGTGGACCAAAGCACCGGCTCCGTCACCCTGCGGGCTCTTTTTCCCAACCCGGAGCAACTGCTGCTGCCCGGCATGTTTGTCCGCGCCATTGTGCAGGAAGGGGTCAGCGAACAGGCCATCCTGGTGCCGCAGCGCGGAGTGAGCCGTAATCCGAAAGGAGAGGCCCTGGTCATGGTGGTCGGCGGTGAGGAGAAGGTGGAGCCGCGCGTCATCAAGGTTTCGCGCACGGTTGGCGACAACTGGCTGGTGAGTGACGGCTTGAAGGTGGGAGATCGGGTGATCCTGGAAGGGATACAAAAGGCGCGTCCGGGAACCCAGGTCAAGGCGGTGGTGTTTGGCGCCAAGCCGGAAACTTCCCCTGCCGGAACCCCGCAGCCTCAGGCGGTTACACAGTAAAGGAGTCACCCCATGCCCCGGTTTTTCATCAACCGCCCGATCTTTGCCTGGGTCATCGCCATCATGGTGATGCTGGCCGGCCTGCTGGCGATCAAGACCCTGCCGGTCTCCCAGTATCCGCCCATCGCCCCGCCCCAGATCACCATCAATGCCATGTATCCGGGCGCATCGGCCCAGACCGTGCAGGATACCGTCACCCAGGTCATCGAGCAGAAGCTCAACGGCATCGACAACCTGATCTACATGTCCTCCACCAGCGATTCAGCCGGGGCGGTGGCCATCAACCTGACCTTCAAGGCCGGCACCGACCCGAACATCGCCCAGGTCCAGGTGCAGAACAAACTGCAGCTTGCCATGCCGATCTTGCCCCAGATCGTGCAGCGCCAGGGGGTCTCGGTGGTCAAATCCACCAGGAATTTCCTGCTCATCATCGGGTTGGTTTCCGAAGACGGCTCCATGGACCGCAACGCCCTGGCCGACTACATGGTTTCCAACGTCCAGGACATCGTCAGCCGTTTGGAGGGGGTAGGGGAATTGCAGTTGTTCGGCTTTCAGAACGCCATGCGGATCTGGCTGAACCCTGCCAAGCTGAACAACTTCCGCCTGACCACCAACGAGGTGATCGCGGCGCTGCAGGCCCAGAACGCCCAAGTTTCGGCCGGTCAGTTCGGCGGCACCCCGGCGGTGGCCGGGCAGCAATTGAACGCCACCATCACCGCCCGGACCCTGCTGCAGACCACGGAGCAGTTCGACGCCATCGTCCTGCGCACCAACCCTGACGGCTCCACGGTCAGGCTCAAGGATGTCGCGGAAAGCAGGATCGGCACCGAAAACTACGATATTCAGTCGCGCTACAAGGGCAAACCCATGGGCGGCATGGCGATCCGGCTCGCTGCCGGCGCCAATGCCCTGGATACCGGCGATCGGGTCAAGGCCAAGATGGCGGAGCTGGAAAAATATTTTCCCCCCGGCATGAAGGTGGTCTACCCCTACGACACCACCCCCTTTGTCAGGATCTCCATGGAAGAGGTGGTCCAGACCCTGCTTGAGGCGGTCTGCCTGGTCTTTATCATCATGTTCCTCTTCCTGCAGAATTTCCGGGCCACCCTGATCCCCACCATCGCGGTGCCGGTGGTTCTGCTCGGCACCTTCGGGGTGCTGTCGGCCGGCGGCTTTTCCATCAACACCCTGACCATGTTCGCCCTGGTCATCTCCATCGGGCTGCTGGTGGACGACGCCATCGTGGTGGTGGAGAACGTGGAGCGGATCATGTCCGAGGAGGGGCTCTCGCCCCATGACGCCACCATCAAGTCCATGGGCCAGATCACCAGCGCCCTCTGGGGCATCGCCACCGTGCTCACCGCGGTCTTTCTGCCCATGGCCTTCTTCGGCGGCTCCACCGGGGTTATTTACCGCCAATTCTCCATCACCATCATCTCCTCGATGATCCTGTCGGTGCTGGTGGCGATGATCCTCACCCCGGCCCTGTGCGCCACCCTGCTCAAGCCCGTGCCCAAGGGACATGAGGCCTGTGAGAGCGGCTGGTATTGCCCCTTCTTCCGCTGGTTCAACACGTGGTTCGATCGCCGCCGGGATCAGTACGAACGGCTCGTGAGCCGCTCCTTTGCCAAACCGGTCCGGTATCTGGTGGGTTACGGGCTCATTGTCGTGGTCATGGCCTTCCTT
>Ga0310040_1002566_pt1 | contig 11305 bp, 12 predicted proteins | sample EPASupsiteHSE623_FD_200237 | JGI IMG/M metagenome (GOLD analysis project Ga0310040, IMG submission 200237) | Bioremediated contaminated groundwater from EPA Superfund site, New Mexico - Sample HSE6-23 (v2) (version 2) | ecosystem: Environmental > Aquatic > Deep subsurface > Groundwater >... | reverse complement strand
CATGGAAGCTACGCTCTATGACCAGGACTTTTACCAGTGGGCCTTAAAGAATGCTGAGTTGATGAGGCAGGGTAAGCTATCGGAAGTGGATCTTGAGAACGTGGCTGAGGAATTGGAAAGCATGGGTAGGAGTGAGAGAAGACAGCTTGAAAACAGATTGATCAGTTTGATTATGCACCTTTTGAAGTGGCAATTCCAACCGGAAAGACAAAGTAGGAGTTGGAAGAGCACCATAAATGCTCAGAGGCGTGGAATAGAGCGTTTGCTTAAGGCCAGTCCGAGCTTAAAGCCTATGTTTTCTGAAGTCATCAATGAAGCCTACCCTTACGCAACACGCGATTTTGAAGATGAAACGGAAATCAGCAGAAAGAAACTTCCGAGGGAATGTCCGTACACTCCTGAGCAAGTGATGAATGAGGATTTCTGGCCAGAATAGAACAAATAATTCTATTCCAAACAAGGAAATGATTGAGTGGATTTTGTGATCTTTTGTGCGGTTACAGTTTATGATGGCTTAGAATGATTCTCCGTGTAAACGGATAGGCGATTTTAGCCTACTCTGTCTTACTGGCCACGCAGGCAGCCTGATACCATACGGCACGATCTACACATTGTAGGGACATACCAGGACGCTTCAACCCGAAATGAGGCTTTCCGCCGGGGTAGTCCAGAACATGAAAGGGGCGTAGTGAGCATATGGATACCATCCAAAGCCGGAAGAAGGGGTAAGAAATGTGTGGAAATAGGGCGGTAAAATAATTTTTTTCTCCTGTAATATCTTGCCATTGACTCAAACCCTCCCTGATATGATTGGATTTTTTACTTTTTGACACTTCTTGACTTGGAAGTATGATAGCAATTGTAATTAATTAGCGGTAAGCGCTAAAAATGGAAGAGGGTCAACGAGCGGTGACACGCTCAATGACCCTCTTGCCAAAAACCGAAACCGTAACCGAATCCAGCCACCGACACTCCCCCACAAGGTTGTTAAGGCCGGATTCTCAACCCTCGCCTGCCGGTCAGGAAGACGATAGGGACGTTTCCATTTTGGCATATGCGCAACATTCACTTCAAGCGTATTTGTCAAACGGCAATGCCGCCACTGTCTTCCCGCCCGGCGCTCCGCCAAAGGAGACGCCATGAATAATCCGACCGAACAGCACCCTCTTATCGACGTTCTTGAACGAATCTTGCCCGATGTCATCTGGAGACGCGATTGGGACCGTCTTCACGACCACTACGGTCTTCCCTTCAAAAAGAGCCACATGGCTACGATGGCGAGCCGGAAACAAGGTCCTCCCGTGCACCATCATGGGCGCTTCCCTTTTTATTTGAAATCCGAGCTGCTGACCTGGCTCAAGGACCGGGGCTAATCGCCAACAACACCCCTTACGGCCTGTAGCAGCTTTTCCCTTTGCCGGGTGGCGGTGTGGTGCATCCGTGCGCAGAAACGGAAAAACCCGCGCTGCGCGGCAACAGGCGGGCTGAAGGGGTGTTCAAAAAGACAAAAGGACTTTACCTGATGACAGCGGCTGAATCAATCAATGAAATGCGAGAGCTGGTACAGGCGGCGAAACAGGCGGAGGGCGAGCGGTACGGCAAGGAGAGTAAGGGGAGCGGCGGCAATGGGGCTGATGGCGAAGAGCTAGAGGTTGCCGGATGGCCTTCTCTTGCCGAGAACGCTCTTTATGGCTTGGCCGGGCGGTTCGTAGAGCTTGCCTCCCGCAAAAGCGAGGCTGACCCAGCCGCCACATTGTCAACCTTTTTGGTTTGGTTCGGCGTCGAGTGCGGTCCGGATGTCTACCTCGAAGTTGGAGACTCGAAACATCCGCCGAGGTTGAACGCTGTTGTTGTTGGGGCTTCCAGCAAGGCGCGGAAAGGCACATCCGCAGCACCAGTCAAAAGGTTGCGCAATGGTAACTCCTCATGGACACCTGCGCCGTTCTCACCGGGGCCATTTTCTAGTGGCGAGGGAATCATTTTCCGCGTCCGGGATGAGGTGAAGAAGTGGGAGCCGCCAGGCAAAAAAGAAGATACTGGTCGGTGGGTAGTGATTGATCCCGGTGAAACGGACAAGCGACTTTTCGTGCTTGATGAGGAATTTGCTTCAGCGCTCAAAGTTATGCAGCGCGAGGGCAATACTCTATCGATGATCATACGACGTTTCTTTGACGACGGGAACGTTGAAACAATCACGAAGGTCCGAAACAAGACAACAGGAGCCCATGTAGGTTGGGTGAGTCATATCACCGTGTCGGAGCTACACAGACTCCTAGCCGAGACCGAGACCCTAAACGGCTTTGCTAATCGCATTCTGTGGACCTGTGCCAGACGGCAAGGAGTCATCCCTTCCCCCGAGCCGATGCCGGACAACGAACTTGCCGTACTCCGAATGGACCTCATTGAAGCTGTGAAAAAGGCACGCACTCGGGGAAGGATGGGTTTGTCCGCGGAGGCAAAAAGTAAATGGGAGAAGCTATATCCGATGTTATCGGCGGACAAACCGGGCATGGTCGGGCGGGTTACGAGCCGCGCCGAAGTGATGGTTCTCCGTCTGGCGCTTGTTTTTGCGCTCCTTGACAGTACTGAGGAAATCGGACTGGAGCATATAAACGCAGCTAAAGCCGTGTGGGATTACTGCGAAACATCAGCACGGTTTATTTTCGGCAGTGCGGAAATCAACCCCCACACGAAGACGCTGCTTAATGCGCTTCGCCAAAAGAAGAGTATGACCCTTACCGAGGTCTGGGCACTCTTCGAGCGCAACGCCACCAAGAAGCAGATTGAGAAAGCGATAAGCGGCCTAGTGGCGGGTGGTCTGGTGCGCGTGGAAAAGGGCAATTCTACCGGCGGGAAACGCCCCACGATTCTTTCTCTTAACGAAAAACACGAAAGTACGAAGAAACCAGGATAAGGCGTTGATTCAATTGAAAATAATCCGCGTAGGTATCTTCGTTTTTGCTACGAAAATGCCTACGAAATAACTCCACGAGCCGCAAGACAGGCTTTCTGGGGGGAGTTTATTCGTAAGTTTCTTCGTGGCTTTTTCGTTTTGTAACCATTGGAAATCATTTCAATATCGTTAATTTCGTCTTTTTCGTAAAGAAGTACTGAAAAGTGAGGACCGCATGCTTCTCGATCTTGCACATGAAGACACAGCCTTAAAGCGCGTCTCCTCAGTACACGGCGGCGAGTATGCCGGGCCATGTCCTTCCTGTGGGGGAACCGACCGCTTCAGGGTGTGGCCGGAAACTGGCCGCTACTGGTGCCGGGGCTGCGGGCTTAAGGGTGACGCCATCCAGTACTTCCGCGACATCCGAGGCATGAGCTTTAAGGAGGCCGCTAAAGCCGCCGGGCAGGAGGAGCGCATTGAGCGTCAAGAGAGAGCCCCGGCAGAGAGAAAGGCTCCCGTGTGGACGCCAAAGCCCTTTTCCTTGCCGGGCATGGTGTGGTGCGAAAATGCCGGAAAGCTTGTGATCTGGGCGGAAGCTCAACTGTGGGGCGCATCGGGAGCGGAGCATCTGCAATGGCTCCATGTTGCCCGTGGGCTTACCGATGAGACCATACGGGCCTTCCGCCTGGGCTGGAATCCCAAGGAGCTGTATCGGAATAGGGAGGCGTGGGGGCTCCCTCAAGCACTCAATGACCAGGGCAAGCCTAAAAAACTGTGGCTTCCTCCAGGACTCGTAATCCCCCACTTCCTTGACGGGCATATTGTCCGCGTCCGTTTCAGGAGGCCGGAAGGCGAGCCGAAGTACATCCTTCTGCCGGGCTCGTGTCTTACTCCCATGCAGACAGGAAGCGGCGATACCGTCGTTGTCGTTGAATCCGAGCTGGACGCGATCCTGCTTCACCAGGTGGCCTGGGACCTGGCAACCTTCATCGCCATGGGGAGCGCATCCTATCGGCCAGACCAGGCAGCTCACGAACTCTTGATAAGGGCAAAAAGAATCCTGGTGGCGCTCGATTCTCCAGATACCGACGAAGCTGGCGCTAAATCGGCCTGGGGGTGGTGGCTGCCTCAATACCGGCAGGCTCGAAGGTGGCCTGTCATCCAAGGCAAAGACCCCACGGAGGCCATGAGAAACGGGCTCGATCTACGGCTATGGGTGCAGGCGGGGCTCATGGATGATGAACAGGGCGAAGAGGCACCACGCGCCCCGGCATCCGAAGAGCACGAAGCCGATCCTTCCTTGCCGAGAGTCTGTCACACGACACCAGCACGGGAGGCCATAGCCGCCGAAATCAGGGACCTTTACCAAAACATGGCCTCGGCCATGGACAAGACAGCAGTCGAGGCTCTTGGGCCAGAATGGGCGGCAAGGTTGCGAGAATTGGAGCGGGCATTTGAAGCGGCCTGGGACCAGGGCGGAGAGCCATGGGATGAGCTGGGAGCGCTCAAGATGCACATCCGGGCAGGGCTGCATCCGTATAGGTGCGCTGATTGCTTCCTCTCTGATGGGTGCACGCGGAATGAGCGACATCGGTGGGGGCTCATGTGTCGGCACGGCTGCAAGGCGTTCCGGGCAAAGGAGGGGCATGATGATCGTTCTCGTTGATTCCAGGGAGCAAGCCCCGTTCGCATTCTCTCGCTTCGATGATGTGACCGTCGAGCGCGCCGGACTCCCCACGGGAGATTATTCCCTGCCGGGCTTCGAGGATCGGGCGGCTGTCGAGCGCAAGGAGCTTGACGACTTGATAGGGTGCCTCATGGGAAGCAACCGGGAACGCTTCGAGCGAGAGCTTACGCGGCTTTCCCGCTATGACCTGGCCGCCGTGGTGGTCGAATCCTCCATGGAGGATGTGAGCCGGGGCCGATACCGATCACAAATGAAGCCACACGCGGCGCTTCAAAGCATCCTTGCCCTCCAGGTGCGCCACCGGGTGCCGTTCGTGTGGTGTGGAAATCGTGCTGGGGCAGAGTATGTCACACACTCCTTACTTACGAAGTATCTGCGGGAGATCGGTGAGCGTTACAGGATGGCGGTCAAGGCACGGGGAGAGGCGGCGTGATGAAAGTAATGTGCACTACATGAAATTCGGCTCCCCAAAAATAACCTCATGGAAAGATTTGCGCCAACGGTATTCATGTAATTATATCGTAGGCTTAGAGGAGGTGGACGGTTGTCGAAAAAGCTCCACCCGGAAGATGCCTAATTTTGTATGATTTGCCAGTAATTACGCAGAGCTAAGTAAAAAGGCACCTGAGAAAACCTGAACAACAGGGTGAAAACAAAGCGTTTCCCCCTGTTTTTGAGCTCAAAACACCACATAAGAAGCCTGATTTCAGGATTATTTCACCACTGTCGGAAATGCCTGTAGAAACAATGACAGTACGGCTTTAGAGGCTTTTTGCCCTATCCGGGATGTTAATTTTGCCTGATGATTTCGGGAAAAACAAAAAGGGGGGTGACTCATGGGCGGCTTCGGTTCGGGGAATAGCTGGAGATGGGGAGCAAGGGCCACGACCGGCGAAATGAAAGACATAGACATTCGGTGGCTGAACCGGCGGGGATTCCTTAAGCCCGGAAGCTACAGCCTGACATGGAACCGTGGGGGCGAGCCAATTGGAAGCGTCGTTATCGTGGTCCACAAGGGCTACCTGATGTTGCAGTACCGCTTCCGGCGATCCTCTTCCGATGTCTGGCAGGATGTAGAGGAGCGGGTGCTACTCACATCCACGGCCTGCAACTACGGAGGCAGCCGGACATGGTTTCTTTGCCCGAAGTGTCTTCGACGCGTGGCCGTGCTTTACGGCGGCGCATACTTTCGTTGTCGGCGCTGCCATAACCTCGCCTACCGGAGTCAGAACGAGAGCGACCATGCCCGGCTGTTCAGGAAGGCGCGGAAGCTCCGAAGACGGATAGGGGCGGACGAGGACTTGACCAGGCCGATTCTTTTCAAGCCGAAGGGGATGCACCAGAAGACGTTTGACCGGCTGCGCATGGAAGCCGATTACGCCGAGCACCAGGCCAACGAGGCATCCATGCTTCATCTGGCAAGGATCATGAAGATGATTGGCCGGTAGCCCGGCAAGGGGGGGGAAAGCAGGGAGGGAATTCCCCTTTGCCGGGCTGGATAGGGAGGTTCGCAACACCCCCACGCGCAAGCGGGAAAGCGGTAACTCCGTTGGTAACAGTGGCTCAATTTTGAGCCAGTGGGGAATCCTCAAATCTGAGGAGTCGGAATCTTGCGGTGCCAGATTGGAACCGCAAGGCAAAGACCTCCTCAAAAGTGAGGGCGTCTCTCTTTTGGGCACGGGCAACGCATGGTAAAGGGGTAACAGTTACACCATCCCCGCCATCTTCTCCCGAATCCGTTCCCTGACCTTCTCCGGGTCCCAATTCACTCCCGCATAGACGGTTTGGAGCTTTCCGCCGATCCGCCTGAAGAGGCGGATTTTCCTGTCAGCCGCGCTAACCTGCACAGTCCATCCCTCGAAACGTTTGGGAATGGTGCCGGGCTCGTTATCCCCTATGGGTGTAACTTCAGTAGCCTGTAGCTTCGCCTGCAAGTCATCCCTCTCCTGCCGGGCAAGGGAAAGCTCTGCCTGAAGGTTCTCGTGAGCTGTCTGTAAGTTACACCATAAGTTATCCCGTGCTTCAAGCTCCTGCATAAGGGTGTAACATCCCCTGCAAAGGATGGTGTACTCTTCTCTGAGCTGGTGTAACCGAACCAGTAAGTCAACCGCTTCCTCTTGCCCGGCAGATGGGATAACTTCAGGGTGTAACTCATCCTGCTCCTTGGCTGCGGCGCTCTCCACGATCCGGTTCACATACACTTTGAAGGTGTTGAACTTCATGTGCTCCTGGATGCCGGGAAGTGAGAGAAGCAGGCTTTCCCATGTGGGCTTCGGCTTCCTCCCGTTCTTCTCGTATGCCTCAATTACAACGGCCTGGTGGCTCTTCAGGTATTCCATGGGCGTCATGGCGGCTCTCCTTTATTTGGGGTGTAACTGAGGTATAACGCAAAAGAGAGGTTGGAGGCAAACAAAAAGGGTGTAACTTATTATACCTTGATCCGGCCAGGCATCGAGCAAGCCATGGGCGGCACATCCGTCACCTTACGTTACACTGTCGGCTTACCCTACAGGGGCTGACCGGCGCAAATCTGAGCCGATGTCACTGGACGCAATTTCGCGTTTAGTGGGGACTCCTCAAATTTGAGGAGTAAGAATTTTTGCGGTCACAGATTGTGACCGCAAGTCATGGCAAAGACATCCTCGAAGTGAGGGAATCCCACTTCGCCTTCGGACAGCTCAAATTTGAGCCGCCGTCGCTGGCCTCAATGGGGATAACCACGATGTAACCGCTCCAGGCTCCTCGATGGAAGTTACACCGTATGGTCTAACAAAGATAAGGATAACTGTTACACCTGAGACATGAGAGGCACAGCAAGGGAAGGGTATAACTGTTATACTGCACGCTTACCGTACAGAATCCGGGCTGCCTTCCTCTTGCCGGGGAGTGAATCCGTTCCGATCCTTCCCATAGCCGCCGGGGTTTGCTCGAACCTGCCTCGTGTATGGGCGATTCTGGCCGTAGAATCCACAATCTCGACCAGACCCATACCCGAATGCCTTGAGACAAGATCGTGGATTGTAGGGGCTTGTAGCGCTTCCTTTTGCCGGGCAGGGGTGGGAAGGGCTCGCTGGGAGGGGTAGGCAGGGATAGCTTCATCCGTCAAAGCTTGAAGGCCAGCGCCTGGAGCCGTGAAACACGCGAAGAATCTCAACGCTCCGGCCTTTCACTCGATACGGCACAAGGTACGAGATACCCGTAACAACAAGCTCCCTTGTCCCTGGAACGCGGCCAGGGCGTCCGATGCCGGGATGATCGGTCAGCACGTCAACGGCGTCGAGAACGCGCTTCACCAGGTCATGAGCTGCCTGCCGATTTTCTTTGGCGACGTAGGCCGCTATGTCGTCCAGGCTTTTCAGGGCGGCTCTCAGCCAACGAATTTTATAAGCCCCACCTGGCACGGAAACTCCTTAGTTCTTCGTCCGTGGCAAAATCGCCAGCGTTGGCCTCCTCGATGGCTCGTTTGATTTCTTCAACTTGCCATGCCTGAGTCTCCAGGTACGCTTGAAGGGCTTCAGCCACCAAAAAGCCTTTCTTGCGTCCTGTGGCTTGGGCGAGAGCTTCAAGCCGCTCCTTGTCCTGGGCCGGTATCCGTGCCGTAATCGTCGCCGTTGCGCTCATGTCGTCTCCTTTTTGTGCACATTGTAAACATTGTACATAGTACCGTTCTTCCGTGCAACGGCTGGGCTTGGGTGAGGGGCTTGAAGCGGCAGGGGTCTCTCCCCCCTTGGCTGGTGTCATTTGTAACGCCTCAGAATGGAAGGAGCGCTCCACCTGGTATAGCTACGGTGTAACACGGTAAGGTATAACGGTTATACCTTGCTGGATTGCATCCGCCACTTGTTGCGCAACTTGTGACATCGCCAAAGTAGAAGATTGTTCCAGGTGGGGGGATAACTATGGTGTAACGTGAGAGAAGGATTGGGGGAAGAAGGAAGGGTCTAACTGTTATATCTTGATCCGGGCAGGCGTCGAACCGGCCATGGGCGGCACATCCGTTACCTTTCGTTACCTTACCCTACAGGGTGCTGACTGGCTCAAAATTGAGGAGTAAAAAGTTTTAGGTGCCAAAATTGGAACATTTGAAATGATGCCACTGGCCTCGATGGTGGGTTACACCGTATGGTCTAACAGGACAAGGATAACCGTTACACCTGAGACATGAAAGGCACTACAAGGGTGGGGTGTAACAGTTATACTGCACGCTTACCGTACAGAATCCGGGCCGCCTTCCTCTTGCCGGGGATGAATCTGTTCCGATCACCGATCCCGCCACCGGTTTTTTTGCTCGAACCCGCCTCGTGTATGGGCGATCCGGGCCTTTTCTGTCTCATGCAGCCTCATGCTTCTCCAGGTATTCCCGAAGTACCCGGTTGATACGAGACTGCCATCCTTTGCCGGTGGCTTTGAACGCCTCCACCACATCGGCATCGAGGCGAATATTGATGGGCGTCTTCTTTGCTTCGGCCTTTGGGCGTCCACGGGGCTTGAGCATTTCGGCTGCGGTTTCAGCGCCGAAGATTTCCGGAAGGACCTCCGATGCTGGCCGGGCGCGGCTGAAATCCTCTTCAGTCCATTCCGGGTTTTCATCATCGATCAGTTCAGAGTTGGGTTTGCTTCTCATACCAACGGACCTCCCTGGAGTTGGCCTTGCGAAGGCTAATGATCCGTATCGCTTCATCACGCGGGGTGAAAACCAACGCGTGCAGGCGGCTTTCAATAAAGCCTAAAGCCCGGAAACGTGGCTCTCCATAATCCTTTCTCACATCCTCAATGATCAAAGCCGTATCCCATTTGAATAGGAGCGCCACATCAAAAGAGAGACCTCTTTCCCTGATGTTCCTGGCGTTCTTCTCTGTATCGTACTCGATCTTCATGGGATTTTATCGTATCTACAATAAATCGAAAGTCAAGGAAGTGTTCCCTCTTTGCCGGGCAGGAGGGGGAAAGGTTTGCGTGGGAAGCAGAGTGCTTGGGAAAACTTGTGTTGCCGGTCTCTCGAACACACAAGGAAAGCTTCATTTTGCGGCTCCCATATAAAAAGGGGCACGACTCCGCATAATGGGGGATGCTGGCAAATACTGGTATCGGCGAATGCGAGGGGAGCCAAGGCTGGAGCCGTAACGTTGCTGGTGACGAAGGGGATAAAAATGAGCGGTGAAAACGGGAATGGCGAGAGGTTGGAGTGGATTCACGTGTTCAAGGGCATGATCCTGGATGGAACGTGGGCAAAATTGAGCAACGCGGCAAAAGCGGTTTACCCCGTCGTAAAAGCCTGTAGCGACTTTTCGAGCGGAGAGGCTTGCCCGACCTACACACAAATCATGGAGTTCTCGGGGCTGAAAAAGGAGGCTGTCAGGAACGCCTTGAAAGAGCTTACAGGGTTGGGACTGGTCGATACAGAAAAGGTAGGCCGGGCTAACCGTTATCGCGTGATTGAGAAAATGGCTGTTTCCCCCACGAAGACCGCCACATTTGTTTACTCACAGAAGAACTTCGGGGAGGCGCGTGAGGAGCTGAAGTCTTACGTGACCACGGGGAAATGTGCAAATCCGCAGCATGTCACGATCATCGAGCACGCCGATACCGTAAACATCATTACGAACGTTCATGTCCATGCCGACCCGGAAATCATCGAAATGTTGGAGGCGGGAGTACCCTGGACGGAGATCGTAGAGAACCGGTTCGGTAATCGAACCGGTTCGGTAATCGAACCGATTGACCCGGAAACGGTTCGGTAATCGAACCGATTGACCCGGAAACGGTTCGGTAATCGAACCGATCAGGTCTGCAAGTCATTGATTATATTGCATGTTTTTCCCTTATAGATTTAAAGATTAGATCTTTTAGAGGGACCATTTTGCCATTTTCCTAAAAATCAGGGAAACCAAACCCGGTAACCTATCAACCGGCATGTCAGGGAAAGAGGGTTCCACCCTTGCCGGTGGCGGAGCTTCACGGGCTTGAATTTTGTCGGGCTCTCCACCGATAACGATTCTCTTTTTCTTCCCTCCCGATTACCCCGCTTCCAGGCAAATAATGATTCTCCTTTGCCTGGAAAAAATATATTCAGCCCCTTCCCGAAATGGCCGTCTGTAAAGCCGCACGCGGCAAGTGCTTGCAAAATCGTGCCATGTTTTTTCAGGGGAAAATCGTTCAGAGCCGGTTGTTATGGAAATCACAATCCACTCAAGACCCATAGAACCGCGCTGGATGCTGGTTTACAATTTTAGTTTACATAATGACTATTATCAGACTAATTTTTTATGGCATAATTATTGCCCTATATAGCTCTCCGTGATACTCTACATTGCAGTATGCTTAAGCCGAAAACAATCTCTGAACAAGAAGGAAGGATCAACCATGGAAAATTCAAGACTGCAAAGGGCGCTGGATTTTAAGATTGAACTGCCGAAGCGTCCCAGACGGGACAAGCAGATCATGACGTCATGGACAGCCGAGGAGCACCAGGCCATCAAGGACATTGCCAGGGAGTACAGTATTTCCTCTGCCGGGCTTGTTCATGACATCGTGGCCGGAGCCCTGAAATCCCTGCGCAATTCAGAGAAGGATTAATCCCCATGGAAGCTACGCTCTATGACCAGGACTTTTACCAGTGGGCCTTAAAGAATGCTGAGTTGATGAGGCAGGGTAAGCTATCGGAAGTGGATCTTGAGAACGTGGCTGAGGAATTGGAAAGCATGGGGAGGAGGGAGAGAAGACAG
>Ga0310040_1002551_pt1 | contig 11358 bp, 9 predicted proteins | sample EPASupsiteHSE623_FD_200237 | JGI IMG/M metagenome (GOLD analysis project Ga0310040, IMG submission 200237) | Bioremediated contaminated groundwater from EPA Superfund site, New Mexico - Sample HSE6-23 (v2) (version 2) | ecosystem: Environmental > Aquatic > Deep subsurface > Groundwater >... | reverse complement strand
TTGAAATGCTTTAACTTGCCAGTTCCTGATAGTGGTCTACTCTATCTAATCAAGAAACAGGGATATAAGATATGACTGGATATATAATGGTAATTATAAATTGGTGAAAACTTGGAGAGTACAGTTATTGAATATTCCATGTTGTAGAAGTTATCATCATTATCGACTAAAACGGCATTGAACCACGGTAAATCACATGCTATATCTATAGTTACAAGTGTCTTGGTCTCTGGTGAAGGATTTGGTGATATTGGAGTATGGTCCGAGTATTTTACCCCAAAGACTGTAGCTGTTATCTCTCCATTTCCTCCTATTAATGGGAACGCTGTAAGGTTAGTACTACTTCCTGCTTCTGCTGCCGCCTTTGTTTCGTTTATTACTTCTGTTTTAGATTCATTTATAGCAGATGTCGTATTAGATTCAATCAAGGTCAAAGTCGGGGCATTCGTGGCATTATCGGGCAGTGTTATATTCATTGGTTTATCAAAATCTCTGAATAGCATTTTAGCCTGTAGGTTTACCTTCATCTCGAAGTTGGCACCCACAGGAGATATGCCCATAATCTCAGGGGTTATAGTAAAGGCCATCTTGATATCGTTTTTGGCGAGGTGGTTAGTGTCCCTAGTAATCCATGATGTCCATTCTACAGTGCTGTTCTTGAAGAGTTCAGTCAAGTTCATATCAGCCAGAGGCAAAGATGAGCCCATCTGCTGTGAGAGGATGGCTGCGTAGACGTTAATATCAGGGACGACTGTGACCTTGTAGCAGTCTTGGCCGTTTACAGTCTCAGATCCGGCCATAGTCATCCTTGAGGCGTTGAGGAGATCTGACTGCTGGAGGACCATGTTCTGTTGTCCCCATAGTTGGCTTGCATTGGGCACCTGGAGGCGGGTCCAGTTGTTATCTACCCGGGAGTAGATTGTATCATTGATGAAGTAGGTCTCAGTCCGAACAGGGGTAACGTTCTTGGCACTATCTGAGATCACGTTCATGGTTGATGTTACGCTCATTTCTTCGCCTGTAAGGTTTACTGATCCATTGCCAATTGAGGCGATTACCACATTGGTTGTGTTAGTAGCACTCGCAGAGTGGTTAGTTATTACTATGTTCTGGTTTGACTCCAGATTGAAATTATAAGTTTCAAGAGTCTTCGCGGAATTTATCATATCGGTCTTCAACTTATCCTCCGCGGTTTGACTACCTGATGCACTCAAGGTAGTCATAATAAGGAAAATCATCAAATATATTAGGGGTTTCTTATTCAATATTCTCCCTCCATAGGATTGCTCATTGTTATCACTAAAGAAAAAGCTTACTTATGCGCAGGAGAAAACCTGAAAAAAGGAACGAGAGGTAGCATCTATCCCCAAACAATATAGGTGCTATTGCCTAGAGTCTGCCCGGTCGCATTATCCTTGAAATAAACATTAATTTTATAAAGATCTGCTAACTCTGGCTTGAAGGTATCAGGAAGCTTAGCCGTCCATGCCAGCTCAGTTTTCTTAATATCCCTAAAAAGTACCTCTGTCTCTTTGAAATCACTGCCTTTTGCGCCATATTTTTGGCTGAGCACAAATTGGTTAACTTGACTGGCATCATTATCCGCGAACTTTCCTTTAAATATCGATACTTCGACTATTCCATCTGCGGTGGTTTGCTTGCCATTGGTATCAAAAAGAGTGATTATCACGTTATGTGTGACTTGACTTGTAAGAGTTCCAACTTGGACCCGAATTGGGGTATCTGTATTTAATTTCGTTCCCATGCACCCGGAAAGAGCAACTACAAAAACAGCCATTAAAATAATGATCGCCCATTGTTTCATTTTTTGCATAAATCAATCCCTCATCGATTGGAAGGCTAGCCCAATATGAAAAAGTTTTCGGAAGGCATGTTAAACTTAAGTACCTAGTGCTATTTCTAACCGCCATCATTTCTTCAACGCTTCTGTCTTTAGCTTCCGTGCCATTTCCAGCGCTTCAGCCTCGCCCATCTTTCTAACGGACCCAAGATACTTGGTTATTATCTTATCCCCCTCTTGCCAGCTAACAACCCACCTGGGATAGTTCTGCCGACCTTTCTTAGTCTCTTTCCAGTAATCCACCGGTCTAACCTTGGTATCTTCCAATCGGGCCACTGCTAGAAGCTCCTGGGACTTTTCCATCAGTTCTTTAGACTTGGTTAGCTTATCATTTGCCACAGCTTCTAGCCCTTCCATCTTGGATAGAGCACGGGCCTCCTTAGTCAGCCTGGCAGCCTCCATCTTCAGCTTCATAGCTTCTTCTCTGGCTGGCGTGGTATGTACCAACTAAACCGCCTCCAAAATCTTCATTATCCTGGATCGCTGTTCTATTGAGTGCTCATTCAGGCGGGCCGTTCATCACATCGTTCTCGCCGGTTCCCCTAGACGCCCTTAGGCTCGCGGTTCATCGCCGCATCGTGGGACCTCGGTCCTTACACCTGGCCCGCCTTAGTCGCTTACACTCTCTCTCTCGGGGTGTTTTTCGACATACTATAGTAGTACTAGATACTATATAAAAGTTATGGATAATCTAGTATTACTAAATTCTGAGATCGACATTATGCACAAGGAATTGATATACAGCGATTTTTATGCCCTGACAGTTATGCGCGATAAATATACATTTGGTGAATATTATATATTGCAAGTGTCTATTTAATAACTGGCAGAAACTATATTAACGCTCTCTTAAAGAAGGACATATATGACTTTGATGTCGCCCAGCTTAGAAGCACCAAAGGATATGGAAAAAGAGGCGGATTTCAAAATTTTTCTGAAATATCTAATTGAAGCTGGCAGCAAGATGAACGACCCCCATTATTTCCAGGTACATGCAGCGGGCTCAGAAAATCCGATATATCGAGAACGAGTATATTGCTATGAGCTTTACCATCAACTACGCTGCCAAATGACGCTGAATGGAGAACTAGATTATAAACTGGATGGAGAACTAGATAAAAGAAGCCATCGGATAATTAAAGGTAATTCGAAACCGGATTTTGTTGTTCATGGACCCAGCGTAATGACGGATAACTTGGTCATTATAGAAGTTAAACCTGCAAAGGTAGCTATTGGTAAGGTTAGGGATGACACGAAGAAATTAAGGCTATTTGTAAGCAAATATAACTATTATAACGGTATTATGTTAATCTATGGAGATGGGTGCCAAAAATTGCCAGATCAGATTGTATCTCAAGTTAAAACTATGGCAGAGCACTGTGGCAAACCTGATAGCATATTATTGATGTGGCATAGAGGCCCCAGTGAAAGCCCTAAAGTGATCTTTCCTGAAAAATATCGCTAAATATTGGTTATATGGGCTATTTTCGCTATTATTTCTATTACTTTTTAATTTATCTATATTATAAGAATCCATTTTTCTATGGAGGTTAATAGTAAAAACAACCAATATAACCCATATCTCCATAAGAAAGAGCCCTTAAAATATAATATTATACCTGATACATCAGCCGTGCAACTGACTCATATTAAAGGACATAGTGAAGCTATCCACCTTCACACTCTATGCTATCACAGTTAGCCCATCGCAACCAGCACCAAAACTATCACCAATAATCTCATGAGATCCCAGCAGGTAGGGCTGAGCGAAAAGGCTTTCGTTCATATGGAATCATTGCAAAATAAAATTACTCAGTCAATATAAAATATGTCATGCTAAAGGGTGTTCTTTCATTTATATATCTATATAAATAATATGTTTCCATTGGGGTGCTCATAGCTTGCTATTGATATCTGTATGGCAAATAGCCATACAGATAAAATTGATTAGAAAAGTTTAAATCCTTTCAGCATTTAATTAGATATCACTATATTTGGAATATTGTGTCTTTGATCGCTATGCTAATTCATCTTTGGTTTACAGTCTTGATTATTATATACTTAGCTATATATACAGCTAAATCTTGGGATGAAACAAAAGCATTAGTTTACATTATAGTTTTATGGTACTTCCTAGGAGCTATAGGTTTCTTTCTAGCTTCTCGTATTAAAGCGCGATGCTGATATAGAATCTTAATATTATGATAGGTTTGACATACTCAATTAAGCAATAGCAGTTGATATGGTCTAAAACGAGCTGTAGTCTACACCAACGATCTGAAACCTGTAATTTGCATAGAGAACTACTTTATACAATGTATATACCTATGGTCTATGAATATAAAAAACATTGCCTGAGGATTCCTATTGCCCTCCAATTTCGGCCCAAGCTTTATAAACGCTATATAAGGCACATGGATTTTTGGCAAGATTTTAGGAATACCCTCCCATATTCAATAATAAAATAGCCCATTTATACATCCTTCTATAGTATTGGCTGTATCTTTGCTAGTAGGCATTTCATTTTTTGGCTCAGTAGATTCCGAAGGTGGTACCTGCTGGTTTTGAGTTGGAGTGGATGATATGGGCTCTAGTGGGTTTGTTGAAGATAGCTGATCCAAAGCTGGCTTATCCTCTGCGGTTGGTTCATCTAGTGTTGGCCTGGATGTCGCGGACTCTGTGGGATTTTGAATTGGAGTTTGGACTGTATTCCCACCTTCTCCTACATGGAATGTTATGGTATCATTGCAGCCAGACCAATTCTTTTTCATGGGGTCATGGAATTCATCCTTAACAGAAACTAGCAGCCAATAATCGTTGCTATTCAATGATATATTTTGTGACCATTGGTGTATATCGCTCCAATCTTGTACTAATTGCCAAGCAGCCCCATCATTATCTTTGCACTTAATCATAAATCTGTATTTTAGATTATTATTTTCAGGGTCTATAGATGATGCATTAAAAAAATTAGTAGGGAGGGGCTTTTCAAGTTTTACTATTGGCGGTTTATTTTCTGTAATATTAAATATGATGCTTTTAGATAAATTTTGGCGAATGTTCCTCACATTATATATCGTAACTTTGATTATATTAAGTCCCACTTCTGATTGAGCTGGTGACCATAACCAAGTATTATTTATGCTCCAATCTCTAGTGACACTATCATTCCTTTGAAACATAAATATAAACTCATCCTTATCATAGGTATCTAGCAAATCAGCAGTCCATAGAATTGGCGTACCTGCTATTTGAGGGTCTTGTTTATCAGATGAAAGATTAATTACAGATAATACTCTCAAATTGATTGTTTCATTACTCATATTCCGTTCAAAATAGCGAAACATAGACCAATACGGAAGGATCGATATCGTGTAATTGCCTTCCATAGCACTATCATTTATATTTAATAATATTTGAATGCTATTATCATTATTCGGCCTCATTTTATCTTTTAACACCTTAATACTTGCCACCTGTGGCAGATTGTCATCATGTTTTATTCTTATCATAGGACAAATAATTAAAGGATACAACCGATCAGACACAGCACTTATATTTATCATCTTCTCCGATCCGGGAGAAACTAATATCGGGTCATCTAGTTTTAAGGAAATCGTTTTATCGCTATTATAATTTATGAGCGCAATTTCACAACTCGAAAAAGAAATAATTAAATATTGTACTACTAAAAAAATAGATGAGAAAAATAGTATTGCAACAATTACTCTGTTCGAATAACCATCTTTATGCCTACTGGTATAAAGATACTCGGAGTCTTCATCAAATTTAGGTTTCAAGTATCGACTTATCGAGAAATTAAAATACTGATGTATTGCAAATAATATAAGGGATGTTACTATTAGAATACCAAGAGATAAGAAATATTCCCTTTTAGAGGTATAAATGGCCAGAAAGGGAGACATTAAACCAGCAAGGAATGTCATTACGTGCGGGGGAGGGATTTTAAGATTATTATTTTGTTTAATATCGTATAAAATTACGAGGAAGGAGCTTATGAATAATAGATAAAGTGAAAAGTATATTATTCCGGTTTCTAATAAATAGCTGAAAATAACGCTAAACACAAAAAAGGCAACTAAGATAAATAAAATCTTGCGAATATTTTGTGCAACGTATTTATGCATCATTAGTATTATCTCAGCTATATGCTGGATATTCCCTCCATTTTGAGGGGAGTGTATTGTTCCATTTATTAAACGTTTTGGTAGTTGATTCTATTATAATTAATATATTTTACTTTTAACTTAGTACTATTTACCATTCGAAACGGTTTTGCCAATAGAGGGATTTTTGCCTCTATTAATCATTGCTCTAAGCTTCAAAGGCTGCAAAGATGGTTAATTCCTTAAGGATAAATGCCTAAAGCAGTTTTTCCTCCCAAATCATATCATATCAGCGTACACTGCAACAAGCTATAACATATTCAATAAAACGATATTAGGTTGCATTTGGTTTGCCCTATGTTATAGCTGATTATGGCGGCTTTTAATAATTAATATGTAATATTTAACGAGACTGCAAGGCCACAAAAGACTATCGATCATAAATCGAATCTATAAGCCTTTAGTGATACTAAGTTGACTCAAAAGTACTCTATAGGTGCATTACTGAAATTAATAATGAACTAATCCTTATAATTATGCTACGGCCCTTTTTTAATTATCTAGAGTTAATGAAAATACAGGTTTATGCTTACCTTTAAAAAGGAGTTTTCATACTACTTTTATAAGCGATTATCTATAATAGTCCTTTAAAAAGGAGTTCCGAACCATTTTAATAATAGTTTAGTTATTATAGTTCTTTAAAAAGGAAACCATATCAAATCTCCGATTTAGGGAATGGCTCGGGCTGATGCCCGAGAAGGGGTCTCCAAATATGACTCACGCCTAGAAAATCTGCCAAATTTCTATACTCCTTACGGACTCCCTAGAGAGGGGTTGGATATCTGCAGATTAGCAATAGATTGAATAATATATCCAATAATTTAAAATATCCAAAGATACTAAAGAAAACAACGTCTAAATAAGATGCGTTATTACGCCAACTATTAATAGGGTAAATCCCTCAATGGAGAATCATTGAGGGTTCTAATGTCATCGGTCATGAACATAGGCGAACTCGAAAACACGAAGCTTTGGAGGCGACTTAACGAAGGATTTAATAATTCAAGCGATAAGGAAGTTGCTATAAAGTTAGCACAAAATTTAAAAGATATATGTACATCTGCCAGCGACCGAATGGAATTGTTCTCTTCATTGCACACTCAGTATACATTACACGATGAAACGCACCTATTACGGGTTACTGAACTCATGGCAAAAGTAATGCCTGAAAATGTGCTTGAAATACTAAATCCAATTGAAATTGCCCTTCTTATACTATCCGCCTACTTCCACGATCAGGGAATGGTTTTAAGCAGAGAAGAAATTGAGTTAATTTCCTCAGATCCTCAGTTTAAGGAATTCTCCAATAGATGGGAGATAGAACATCCAAATTTCACCAAAATAAAACAGCGGTCTACCGGTAAGAATCTAAGCCCTGTGGAAATACACAAATGTTGGTGTATAGAGCAGGACCTTCTTAGAGCCCAACTTACCGATTATCTCCGCCGAACACATGGTATGAGATCCGCCCAATATGTTAGGTCATTTGACAATAACCCTCTTTGGGAAATTGTTAATACTAACTTTGCTCATCTAGTGGCAAAAATGTGTGAATCTCATGTAGAATTTGCTCATGATTTAACACCTTCAAAAGGCTTTTACTGTGATTACTCGATTGGTCAATATAATGTAAATATGATTTATCTTAGCTTAGTTTTGAGGCTAGCCGATATCCTTGATTTTGATCGAGATCGTACACCAGATGTGCTATATCGTGAAATTGATTTCACAAACGAAGTCAGCCTACAGGAATGGGAGAAGCATAGATCAGTCGAGGGCTGGAAGATTGATTCTGTAGAGGTTAGATTCACGATGAGATGCGAGCACCCTGTTTATCAGCGTGCTGCGCTCGAATTTATGGATTGGATAGACGCGGAGCTTGCAGCTGCATATGATGTTGCAAAGAATTTACCAACTTGGAAAGATTACTATTTTAATTTGCCATTGAGATGCAATAGATCGCGAATTAAGCCTAAAGACGATGTGTATATATATCATGACTTAGAATTTTCCCTATCACGAAATGAGATTATAAAGCTACTTATGATGGAAGAGCTCTACAATTCACCCTCTCTTTGCGTTCGTGAGTTGATACAAAACTCTTTAGATGCATTGAGACATCGTAAGGCGCTTTTTAGAAGAAATTCCGGCATTAATTGGATGAGTGGCAAAATCCAGCTAGTTCATGCTATTGATAATGATGGCTATGAGATTCTCCGCTGTATTGATAATGGCACTGGAATGGATGAGAATATAATTAAGAGTTTCTTAACCAAAGTAGGAAGAAGCTATTATCAATCCTATGATTTTGAGCAAGAACGGACGTCTTTTCGTGAAGCTGGCTGCGATTTTGATCCTTGTTCTCAATTTGGAATCGGTCTTATGTCATGCTTTATGATAGGGGACCATATAACTATTCATACCCGACGAGATTATGGGCCTAAAAGAGGGATGGGAGATTCACTAATCATTGAGATAAATGGCATTAATGGTATGGTGGTTATACGTAAAGATCCACAGGATCGAGATGCTGGTACAACTATCGAGATAAGAGGTAGAAACAAATCTTTATTTTATGATAAATTTAATGATATTATTCAGCTCATCAATATGATTAAAGGCTATGCACTTGCTTGTGAATTTCCGATAGAAGCCCGTTGTGAAATACCCGGAGGAGAACTTTCATTAACAATCCTTCCAGGAATTGAGGTACCACTGACAGAAATGGAAATGGCTGGCATCAAATCAATAAATACATTTGAGCAAGATTTTTCAGAGGTTGACAATAATTTTGCAGGACTTATCCGCACTAGTATTTTAGTTGATGAAGGTGGCAAGTTAGCAATTTCAAATAATGATGCTGAATGGAGAAAGCCATCTGATAAGTTTCACGTCCCAAATTTGATTTTCAACGGGAGAGAAGTAGAATTAAATTCATTTGGTACTGACCAGATTTGTATGGATGGAATTTTAATTTGTGGAGAACCTGGTCGCCAAGCTGAGCTGTATAATGTGACTAGGTATTATTCTGACATCACTTTAGGAATTGGCTGCTTTATCTTAGATGTTAGAGGACCAACAAAACCATCCTTAACACCTGCACGAAGCCCTCCGCGTAGTGGTGAAGATCATTTCGGACGAAGGAATCGCTCTTGGGTTAGATTACATCATCTTATGGCTCTGGCACACGGGCGGCTTTGGGAAAATATTTCTCATTCGTTTAACAGCGATTTGAACTATGAAATATTCTGGCAATTAGTTTCTATTTATCGAGCCAAAATTTTATATATGCGCTCTGGCAAAATTTGGTCCCACATCTCAGTTCCAATTGTATTTAATAATAATGAGATAGAATGGCGGAGAATTTCATCGCTAGGTAAACTTAGTGTTGTTCAGAATGCTAACTCATTCAGGCTCATGACTAACGATGGTGCAGAAATCAAGTCTTATGATAAGATAGATCAATGGGGCTCCAGCAGATATGGACTAGATATTGATTGGTTAATTAAACAGGTAGTTATAGGTATATCAACGGTCGTACTACATAATTCCCAGATTTTTCTTGAAATTCGAGAGCCAGCATCTCCTGATCAATCACCTTGGGATTTCAAGCTAATAAACGGCCCTATTTCATTACCATATGTAGGATTGCCAGAGGATACGCTTGCGGTACAATTGCCATTCTCAAGTGTTAATCGGAATCACCCACTAGTTAGAGAAGCTATTAAAGGGCAGTATATTCAAGAGCAGTCTGAATTAGATATTTTCTCTAATTTGGCAGTACGCCGTCTTAGCGAAAACATCCCCCTCTTAGTCAGTTTTTTAGATAATCTTCCCCAGAACGGGTATGGCTATTCAATGTGCTATTTAGGTCGCAAATATATAATGGTAGATTGGTCGCAGTATCAAAAAGAGTTTCACCCCCCATATAAAGTATGGTCGAATGATTTAGGAATTATTCAAATCAATGAGCACAACTTAATAAAATGGGCCAAATCTAATATAAATATAGGTTAGATCAATGCCAAGAGTGCTGATCAGATTCTCTCTGATCTTTTGCTACAATCTACGGCCTTTGGACTTCCTGCTGGCCACAGTATTCGCATTCTTAGCCATTATTACATCAACTCTGTTCTGCAATGTTAGCATATCCACATAGAGTAGATAAAAACTTCTAGGACAATTGAGGAATTTGTGCTAACTTTGCTAATTATGCTATTTTAGCTAACTTTACTAATTTGTATATCTTCAGCCCAAAGCTTAAGATAGGCTCGGCATTTAGAGACCGATCATGAAGGTCATCTTGAGCAGGAAGGGATTTGATTCAGCTTATGGTGGATATCCTAGTCCTATCCTACCTGATGGAAAAATGGTTTCACTGCCAATCCCCCTTGAAGATTCCATAAGGTACTCCGACCTCAAGATAGGTGAATCAACATACTTTGATCTAATGAGCAGCCTCAGACCTAGAATAAAGTCTAAAGGCATATAGCTAGACCTTCATGCTGAAACAAAATGCCACCTCGACCCAGATATTCATAAAGGCGCGATTACTAGGGAATCCGGCTGGAAGGCTTGCTTTGGGCAGATTGATGCAGCCCAAAACCATCTAGAGAATCAACAAGTTAGCACAGATGATCTATTTCTGTTCTTTGGATGGTTCAGAAAGACTAGAATTGCTAAAAATAAAATAAAATTCTATCCGCATGAAACAGGCCAGCATGTCTTTTTCGGCTATCTTCAGATTGGAGATATAAAGAATGTAGTTCAGAAATGCGAAGTCCCTAAGTGGATGGAGTATCATCCCCATACCAATGGATGGAGAAGGAGCAACAAAACCAATACCATTTACATAGCGCGGGATAACTTGAGCTGGAACGAGACCATTCCAGGTTCAGGAGTATTTAAGTTCAATGATAAGCTCATTCTTACCAAGAAAGGGCTTTCCAGGTCCAAATGGGATCTTCCAGACCTCTTCAAAGAGGCTGAGATCAGTTATCACAGCAAGGATTCATGGAAAGATGGATATTTCCAATCAGCAGCCATTGGTCAGGAATTTGTAGTAAGGGATAATGAAATTGTAGAGAATTGGGTAGAAACATTATTGAAGGATCACAAATTGATTCCTAACCAGAAAGAATAACCAGATATTGCTAATCTTGAGATCGCCTTATCTTCTTCCGATGGCACAATCTAGAAATCCAGTGATTTTCCTCTTTTCGAAGTTTCATGGGGGGCATTAATCTTAAAAATTCTAGCTCGATACTAAGAACTTAAATCATTCTGCCCATATTCTAAAAGTTATTAATA
>Ga0310040_1002549_pt1 | contig 11384 bp, 8 predicted proteins | sample EPASupsiteHSE623_FD_200237 | JGI IMG/M metagenome (GOLD analysis project Ga0310040, IMG submission 200237) | Bioremediated contaminated groundwater from EPA Superfund site, New Mexico - Sample HSE6-23 (v2) (version 2) | ecosystem: Environmental > Aquatic > Deep subsurface > Groundwater >... | reverse complement strand
ATTATGCCGACCACAGGATTATGCGGAGTAGCAGATGACGGTGGCGCCCGCGCAGGGCAAGAGACTCGGTGATGGCTCCGCATAACTATGCGCCCTTCCGAGACGGACGCAACGAGGCGAGCAGCTTGTCCGTGGCACGGAAGCGACCCCGCCTGAGACCTGGCGGCAACATGGCTTCGATGGCTTCGAGTTTGGCAGTGGGATCAGCGCGCACGTAGATCTCAGCCGTCTGCTCATGGGCATGGCCGAGCCACAGCGCGACTTTTCGGATGTCGTGCGTCGCCTCAAGCGTGTGCATGGCGCAGGTGTGCCTGAGAACGTGTGGTGATACACGTTTTGCATCGAGTGATTGCACCTTTTCCGACGCTGTCCCCACGTGCTTTGCGAGAATGTGCTCGAAGCCGTCCCGCGTAAGCGGGCCACCGCGAGCGTTGAGGAACAGCTCGGGGCATGACGCATTCCCGCGTACTGCGAGCCACGCACGCAGTGCCTTCGCCGTTGTTTTCCATAGGGGGAGGACGCGCTCTCGGCGACCCTTCCCGCGAACGTGAATGGAGGGCTGAGGCTGTAGGACGACCTCGTCAAGGCGCGTACCAACGAGCTCGGACACACGCAGTCCAGCGGCGAAGGCCAGATGCAACATCGCTCGGTCTCGCAGTCCATCACGAACGCAAGGGTCCGGTGCATCGAGGACCGCCTGCATCTCCTCTCGAGTGAGGTAGTCGACCAGCCTCTCGTCGGTCTTCTTGAACGGAATGGCGAGCAGGCTGAGGACCTGCTCAAGACAGGACGGGACGCGATACTGCACGAAGTGGACAAACGACCTGATGGCCGCTAGCCTCGCGTTGCGTGTCCTTGCTGTGTTGCCCCGCGTCGTCTCAAGATCTTCGAGAAAGGCAAGAACAACTGGGACATCCAGTTGCTCCAACGCGAGCGCCGACGGCTGCACCCGGAGGAGCTTCGCCGCGAAGGTGAGCAGGAGCTGAAAGGCGTACGCATAGGCGTCGCATGTGTGCGGGCTTGCCTTCCGTTCGCGAAGAAGCCGATCTCGAAGAAAGGCGGTGAGATGTGGTGCGAGAGGTGTCATCGGGCACCTCGCTGGGCAAACGCCTCACTCTGCGCCGCGATGTCGGCGAGGAGCCGAGGCGTCGCCTGCAGGTACCAGTAGGTGTCAACGAAGTGCGCATGCCCCAGATACGTGCTCAGAGCAAGCATGTGGGCAGCAACGGCGTCGTGGTTGCCGGCACACTGCTCAAGTGAGCGCACCGCGAAGGTATGACGCATGTCGTGAATGCGCGGCCCCCGCTTCCCCGGCCCTGGGTGAATGCCAATTCTCCGAATGAGGGAAAGGAAGGTCGCGATGACCGTAGAGTAGCTCAGACCGGTGCCCCACTCGGAAAGGAACAGGGAATCGTCCACGCCAGCAAGGGTTCGACGAGCAACAAGGTAATCGGTGAGAGCCTGACAAGTCGTTGAATGAACCGGCACAAGGCGGCTCTTGCGGAACTTCGTGTGGCGAATAACCAAGCCGGACGGGGTGACATTTCCAACTTGTAGTCTCAGCGCCTCCGAGATGCGCAAGCCCGTGGCGGAGATGAGCCCCAGCATCGTGAAGTAGGTCTTTGGCCGAAGAGAGCCATGAGGGCCCAACTCCAACGCCGCTGAGAGAAGCGCTCGAATCTCCCCTTGCGAGAAGATATACGGCGTGCGTCTCGGCGCTCTGGGCCCGAACGCGCCGGACGGCGGGACTTCATGGCGCGAGTCCTGAGCGTGCGCAATCCGGGCGAAGCGACGAATGATCTGAAGTCGCAAGTGACAAGTGCCGGCAGAGGGACCTTGCGCGGCCCAAGCAAGCGCCGTCGAGGCGCGCACGACCGTGTCGCCTTGGGACTCGGCATATCTCGCGAAGTGGCGTAGCAGGCATGCCTGTTGGCGGAAGACGTAACCGGTAGCGCGATGAAGGGCGATGTGACGCTCGACAATAGTGGTCAACACGAGGCACCCCCCGGCCAAGGCTGAGCCACCCGGAGGAGCAGGTTAACGTCGACCTTCGCGTAGTACGCGGTGGTATCAGTCGACCGGTGCCTCATGACCGTCGCGATCGAGTCGAGGGAGCTTCCCCCGCGCAGCATTGCTGTGGCCGCGGAGTGACGAAGAAGATGGGCGCCCCGACTCGGGGGATTGCGAATTCCAGCCCGCTTCAGGGCGAGCCGAACGACGTCGGAAACGGACGAGGACGTTGAAAACGGCCTGGGTGGTGCGTTCGCGCACAAGAAGACCGTGTCGTGGATCGACTTCGGCCGGCCGTGCATGAGGTACGCAGCGACTGCGTCGCCAACGTCCTGCGGCAGCGGTAGCAGCACGTCTCGACGCCCCTTGCCCCGGACTCGGAGAGTACCACGGTTCCAGTCGATGTCCTCGAGTTTCATCTGAAAGATGTCGCCCGCCCTGAGGCCGAGCCGGGCCAGGAGGAGCAATATCGCCTGATCGCGACGACCATGCCTCGTAGACAGGTTACAGCTGTTCACGACTCGCTCGACATCAGGTGCTTCAAGAAAACGAGGGAGCGACGACAGGCGCCACCGCGGAACGGTCGGTACACAGTACTCAATACCCGATCGCACACTGCCCTCAGCCACCAGGAAACGGAGAAAGGCCCGGATCGCCGTCACCACCGTCCGTGCCTCCTCGCGTCCCTTCTTCGTCAGGTGGTCGATGACAAATTGCCTGATGCCCTCAGGGTCGTACTTCCCAGGGTCGTCCCCGAGCTTCTCCAGAAAGGGCTGCAACCGCAACTGGTACCCGACCGCCGTTCCAGACACGACGCCACGGTGGCGGATCATCCAGGAGGCGAATCGTTCCGCGATGGCCGGGACTACGGGGGCAGGCGCGGAAGGAGTTGCCTGGACTATGACAAGCTGCTTGACGAGGTAGGCCAGGAAGTGTCTGGCGTTCGAGAGCGCGTGGCTGAATACCCCCAGGCTCTGCACGGTGCACCTGCAGCTCGACAGGTGTTTGCGGAACCGCTGCAGGACTTCCTCATCGAAAGTGGAGAGTGCGATCCCGTGCCGGTCGGCCCAGCGGCCGAGGTGCACGGTGGTGCGGACGTACTCGCGTATGGTATTCGGTGTGTAACCGGCCGCCGCCATCGCCTCGACAAAGCCGTCGAGGTGCGGTCCTACGCAGCCGGACCGCATACCTTCCATCGCCTGCGATGACCCATAGTAGTGATTAAGCATGGAGCCTCCTTTGCGTCCGATGAAGCGGAACACGAAGAAGCCTCACTATTATGCGGAGCGTGTCAAGGGGGGACAGGAACTGGGATCAGCTCCCAATCGACGAATCGCGATAGGTGGTCGATGATCGCCAGAAATCAGCTCCGCATAATCCTGTGGTCGGCATAATGCCTCTTATGCGGAGCTCCGCATAACCGGTAGTTGATCGACGGGTTGACGGCGTTTGTCAATGATATCCTGGCCGGTGCTCCTGATCCTTTACGGGCGCTCCAAGCCAGGTCCTCTCACTCCCAGCAGAGAGATCGGCTCTGCGGTGGTGGGGGGGGACTCAACGGTGGACGGAGGAATGGTCGGCTCGATCGTGGGCGAGGATGACGCGGCGGTCGGTCCTGAACGAGCTGGTGAGGGATGGAGCCCCGACGTATTCGCGATCCCCTTGCCCATCATCTCCTTCACAATCTTCAGGCTGAGCTTGGGGACGTTCTGTTCGTCGATCACGGCGTACGGCAGCCACACAAAATCGGGATGATCCTTGACCGACTCGCCGGTCCAACTGCTATCGACGATCACACCGCTGTCGTCCCTGGCCATCGTGTACGTGTAGGTGTGGTGCACCTGGTTGACAAGTCCCACTCTGTTGTCTCCGTTGTAGGTCTCGAGCGCCCAGGTGACCGTGGTGGTCACTGCGAGCTCCTTGTCTTTCTGAACCCAGCTGCTCTTGAAGGCGAAGACGGGCTGATTCCAGACGCTGGATCCGGAGTCGGCATCGAAGACGAGCCCTTCACCCTTCTCCTTGAGGTGCTTGATCAGGAGCTCGTGCAGCATGTGTGGCTTGATGTCCTGGTAGGCCAAGTCGTTCGGATCGGCCGGTGTCGGGCCATTGTACCGTGTTCCCCAGAAATCGCTTCGGACGCTGCAGTAGATCTCCGTAAGCATGCCCTTCATGTCGGTGGAACACAGATCGATCGACGTCGCCGGAGAGGCCGATGCGGACACGTACGCTCCGGCGACGTCACGAGAGGCTCCGGAAGGCACTTGAAGCTGGTCGGGGTACCGGAGGCGACGGAGCTCGGTCGGACGGTCGAGCTTCACGAGAAGAGAACTTGGGGGTTCCGGCTCCAGAAGCGCCGCGGCCGCCCACCCATTGCAGTGACCCGTCCAGCTGGGCAAGTTCCCGTTGTGACCATTGGCGGGATCTGCTTCGCGGATGGCTGCTCCTGGAATGGAGCCGCGAGTTGCCAGAACGTAGTTGTCGTACTTCTCGAAGGGCGCGAGCCCCTGGCTGTACTGGCCGAACGACAACCGACAGTACACGAGCGCCCAGTAGTCTCCCGGCCACGGCACTCTGTCCAACTTTCCCGAGATCTCTTCGCCATGAGCGGTTGCCACGAGGGCGACCCAAGTGAGCACTGCAAGCAAGAAAGCCTTCATTGTCCGTCACCTCGTTGTCACGGGCACGAGCCAGGACTGGCTGACGCCGTTGTCGCTGAACACGAACCACGGTTGGCCCGGGCTTGACCGAGGGTCCGCGCTGCCATGGCATGCACCTCGGCCTCCAAACGATGACGGCTCGCCCCCACGAACCGGTCGAGAGTATCACGCACGAATAGAGAGAAGAGAGTCTTGACCATGACACAGTCGGGCTCCATCGACGCTTTGGCGATGAACGTGGTCAGGAAGTCCGTTGGCGAGAGAAGACCTTCGCGCACCATGTCCTGGAGCATCATCCAGACGCCGTACCGGGTCTGAGTATCGGTGAGTTGCTCCAGATGAGCCCTGGCGTAGGCCAGTGACTGAGGATCCAGGCACAGCCGGACGTAGGCCTGGGCGCCGTGGTTCGGCCAGAGGAACAGAGGGGACAATGCTCCGACAAGTTCGGGGACCGGCGTCGAGACCCCCTCGACCGTCACCGGGATCACCTTCTCCAGAGAAGGCGCTCCAGCTTTGCCCGCTCCGTAGACCGCCAACGCGAGTCGATGGGTGCGCAGCCGTTGATCTCCACTTCCAGGCTTCTGTTCGATCCCGCATGAAGTGACCCGTTCCGCGGCATATGGCAAGTTCCATGGGCGAATGGCGCTAGGATGGCAAGTATCTCGAGGCGGAGAGGAGCTGGTCTTTCTTCGCGGCGAGTTCCGCAGCGGCCGCAGCAGTCGCTGCGGCCGCGAGGACTGTTTGAGCAAGCGAAGAAAGACCAGCTCCTCTCCGCCGGCCACAGCAGCCATCCAAAGATGGCGACGGCCGTCCTCCCCGCGGTATCCTGCTATCATGATGACAAACCAGACTCGAGGTTAGACTCGTCTATGACTCATCCCTTTGACTCACGCCGTCTTACCGATGCGCAGCGCCAGAAACTCTCCGACATGCTCTACTCGGCCCTTCTCGAGATTCGTATTCTCGGACGGTTGGGCAGGGCGGTCCAGGCCGCCGACTTGGCCGATGCCTTTCACAACGTGCCCAACGGCATGTGGGCCGACACATTCAGCCTCACCTTCCTTCGGGACACATTCCTTCTTCCGTACTGCAAGAAGTACCCCGAGCGCCTGGTTTGTGACTACGTCGCCATGGTGGATGAAATGATCAGGGCGCCCGCAGGAGAGAGGACCTGATCAATGCTCTTCTACCGTCCACTACTCTGGTTCTATGGGGAGGCCACCCCTGGTCCGGCACGCCGAACAGTGCTCCGGAACCTTCTGAATCCTCTTCTGCACTGCGATCCCGAAGAGATCTTAGAGCACCTCAACTCTGTGGACGAAGAGGAGATCGAGTCCTCTCCTGATCGTCTCTTCGCCGAGGTGGCGTTTCGCGAGCAAAGGGTCCAGGTGCGGCTGATGGCACAAGACCCCTGGCGAAAGATGGGGGGGCGATGGACCAGCCTCACAGTGGGTCAATCGCTGGAATGGATGCGGATGGAGACCTCCTTGCCCCAGATAGCCGCGGCAGTGGGGCAAGAATTGGGGCCCGTGGCTCTCGAACTCCTTGATAAGATCTCCGGTCCAGCTCGTGCCCTTCTGCTGGCGGCTCTGGGCGATCTGGGTTCCGAGGTGGGGCTGTCTCCCCTGCGTTCCGAGCTGCTGCGCGGCCAGAACCCCGGACCGGCCGCTGTGGGGCTCGGCCGGCTGGGCACACCCGAAGCGGCGGACTGTCTTCTGCCAGCGGTCCAATCGCGCGGAATCGACAAATGTGAACCCTGGCTGGGGCTGGCCTTGGCAACCCTGGCTTCGGCACAACTCATCCCGCTCCTGACTCGCGTGGCTCGTTCAGACAGCCCCACTCTGCGCGAACAGGCAGCTCGAGCTCTCGAAGGGTACGGCGCCCACGACATCACCTCCGTCCTCGAAGTGCTCGGCAAGGAGAAAGACCCGTACAACCGAATGAGCCTGTTTCTCTCCTTGGCGAGGCTGGGCGTTCCCGGAGGGGTCGACACTCTGCGCCGGCTCGCGCTGAAGGGGGATGCGGAATTCGTCCGGGTGGCAACCATCCGGGCCGCGGGAGCCGCAGTGGAGGGTGATGTTCGGGGCTTCCTGGAGCCGATACTTCAAAACGGGTCGCCCATCGAGCGGCGGGAGGCACTGGAGGCACTCGTCTGCCGGGAACACGACGGTGCCCCATTCCTCGAGGAAGCGCGCGCTGCGGCTCGATCTCTGCACCCCCGGACCATGCTGACCGGACTCTTGGCCCTGTCGGTCTGGGCCCCGGAGGAAGCGTTCTCCCTGGTGTCCGAAATCCTTAGCAGACAGGACTGCTCCGAGCAGTGGAGCCAGGCGGTCTTTGTGCTGCGATACCTGAAGACCGATCAGACCGCGCCGCTTCTGACGCACCTGTGCCGAGCCGCGGCAGGAACCGAACTGGAGGAGTTCGCGCTCACCTCGCTGGCCCGGCACCTGTCCGTGCCAGGGGTCGCAGAGACCCTGATCTCACTGATCGACGAAAAATTGGCTTACGGAACCGCGAGAAAAATCCTGGAGGAGATCTCCCACCATCTGCCCATCGCCCAAGCCGACGAGGCCGCAAACCGGATACGGGAAAGACTCACACTGGCTCTCGATCCCCTGGTGACGGGCGAATTGCTCGTGGCGCTGGGTGCCCTTGGCAGTGAAGAAGACCTCCCCAGACTGTCGCCTTATCTGTCCACGCCGATGGCCGTTGCCGCCATCCGCTCGATCGAGCTCCTGCGTACAGAGCAAGCGGACCAAGTTCTGATGGGCGAGATCGAATCGGACCGTCCCGAGGTGCGAGAAGCCGCGATCCTCTCACTGTTCCGGCTGGGGAATCTCGGATCGATCGAACACCTGAGGGAGCTGGCCTCGTCTCCGGCGGACAGACCACGAGCAGCACACCTGCTCCTCGAGATGGGCCTCGCGGTACGCTGCTCCAAGCGGGTCCCCCGGCTGTTGAGTCTGTACAAGACTCTCTGCGAGCGGATAGCCGAGCCCGTCGTTTCGACCTCGGCCTCCAAGGCGAACTCAAAACCTCGCCCGGATGCCCCACCCACTTCGGCCGACACTTCCTGGTGGGATTCGAAGCCCGACGAACCCAAAATAGTCCAGCCGCTCGGTCTGCAATCGGTGATGCAGACAACACGGCCCTTCAAGCTTTCCCGGCCACAGACTCTGCCCACTCTCTCCGGGAAGCCTTCAAGGCGCTCCGACCTCTACCGCAGCCTGATTCGCGACCCGTCCGGAGGCGAGGCCGCGTCGCACAGTCCCCGGCTCAAGCTGATTTTGACCTTCGTCGCCGTAGTGGTGGTCAGCATCCTCCTCAAGTATGGCACGATGGAATCCTCGGTACCGAAGACGGTCGACACCCGTCCAAATCCGGTTCAGATCCGTTCGTCGGCGCTCCTGTGCTACGCCAGCGGCGAACGGTCCGGAAGCGCGGTCTCCGGTGGAGACGTGATCAAAGCGTCTCTTAAGACCCCGATCACTCTGCGGTCCGGGAGCCTTGAGAATTCGCTGGTGGTCCTGGGTCGACTGAAGATCGCCACACTCGAGCCGATCGCGACGCACTTGCGTGATATGGTCATCGCGACGGAGCTCCTGGAGGGATGTCTAAAGGTCGACTTCAACGGTGAGCAGTCGAAAATCAGGGTGGAAGCGGATCGAAGCGTCGTGGATATCTCGAGAGGAAAGGTCCGTCTGAGTTTGAACGACGGGTCCCTCACAGTCTTCGTCTACTACGGACAGGCGCAAGTCCTGGTCTATCCGGGCGACCAGGTCACGATCCACGTCGGACAGAGAGCGACGTTCCGCAAGGGGAAAGCTGTCGGCCGCACGGAGTCCTTCGCCCCTTCCGCGGATCCTTGGTGATCAAGTTCTTGAAGCCAGCGGTCAGTATCCCGCATCGTTGGGGAGCGGGGCGACGGTCTCCTGCGCCCCTCGGATCACACCAGAGACCTCCGATTCCGGATCAGCCTCCTCGTCGGATTCCGAGGCGTGGGACTGGCAATGGGCAGAGGGGACCTTTTCCTTCGGGAACGCCACTGAGGCGACATGGGTGCAGGAAGGTCCCGGGAGCAGGTTCGATTCCCTGCAGATCGCGACCATCACCATGCCGCTGGGTGGTCTGAACTCCTTGCGAACGTTGAACGCCTTCACATACTCGCGGAAAAACCCTCCGACGATCGGAGCGGCCAATCGACCGCCGGTCATCTTGTCGCCCATCGACCGGCGGTCGTCGTATCCGACGGTCGTCCCCGCCACCAGATCGGGCATGTATCCGATGAACCAGGCATCGATGTGGTCCTGGTTGGTACCGGTCTTTCCGGACACCTGATACCCCGGCACCTTGGCCGTCGTACCGGTGCCGAAGTCGACCGTTCCCATCATGACGCGGACCATCGTGTAGGCGACCTTCTCGTCCAAGACTTCCTTCTCCACGAGCTCCTCTTCGTAGATCGTCTGTCCATCGGCATCTTCCACACGGACGATACCACGCGGATTGACGTGGATGCCCTGGTTGGCGAATGAGCCGTAGGCCGACACCATCTCCATTAGAGTCACTTCGGACGACCCAAGGGCCAGTGTCAGGTTGGGGACGAGAGGGCTCGAGACCCCGAGCCTCTGGGCCATCGCCACCACTTTTTCGACGCCGACTGTCTCGCAGAGCCTGACCGCCACGGTATTGAGCGACTTGGCAAAGGCCATGGCAAGGCTCACCGTGCCGTAGTACCGGTTTCCGTAGTTCTGCGGGCTCCACCAGCGTTGGGCGCCCGGATCGTACTTGGAGTAGGGGGTATCGACGATGGTCTTGGACGGAGACATTCCACTCGCAAACGCGGCACAGTAAACGAACGGCTTGAACGAGGAACCGGGCTGCCGGCGCGCCTGGGTCGCCCGATTGAATTTGTACCTCCCGAAGTCACGCCCGCCGATCATGGCCTTGATGGCCCCATCCGTGGGGTCGATCGCGAGGAAGGCCCCCTGGAAGTCCGGGACGTCTTCCGGCGGCTTGTTCTTGAAGACCGCCGCCCCCAAGAAGTGTTTCTCCGCCAGTTTCTGGATCTTCAGATCGAGTGTCGTGTACACCTTGAGGCCGGTGGCGAAAACGCGCTTGTATCCGAAACGATCCAGAAGTTGCCTCTTGATGTACTCGAGAAAGTACGGGGCCTCCTTGGCCGTGGAGTGTTCAGCCCCAGTGGCAAAATGAAGCGGATCCTTGGCCGCCTCTTCCATCTCCTTGCGGGTGATGTACCCTTGATTCTCCATCAGGACCAGGACCGTCCGTTGCCGATCCTTCCAGGCCGTGGGATGTCTCTTGTTGAAGGGAGAATACCGGTTCGGCGATTTGGGCAGACCGGCAAGGACTGCCGATTCGGCCAGAGTGAGAGCCTTGACCTCCTTGCCGAAGTAGTACTTCGCCGCGGAGGCGATGCCGTGAATCCGATCGCCGAAGAAGATCTCGTTCAGATACAGGGCCAGAATCTCGCTCTTGGTGAAGGTCCTCTCGAGCCGGAAGGACAGGACCATCTCCTTGAGCTTCCGCTTGACCGTCTTCTCGCGAGTCAAGAAAAGGTTCTTGGCGAGCTGCTGCGTGATCGTCGAGGCTCCCTGCACGGCCTGCTTGGCCACGAAGTCCGCGTAGAGGGCTCCGAACACCCGCTTCGGATCGATCCCATAATGGGAGTAAAAACGCTGATCTTCCGTAGCGATGAACGCCGCCTGGGTGATCTTCGGAACCTCGGAAAGCGAGACGATTCTCTCGCGGAGCTCGTCGGCAAAGAGCTCGTCTAATACCACGTTGTTCACGTCGTAGATCTTCGTGGTGATCGACGGCTTGTGGTTCAGAGCCGCCAGGGAAGGCAGGTCATCGGCAAGGTTTTGGAGGAACAGAACACCTCCGATGATGCCGCCGATGGTCGCAAGGATTCCCACCAGAATGAGCGATATGAGGAAGAGTTTCGAGAGGTGGATCAATCCCCGAAAAAGCCCCATGGCCTCACGTCCTCGCCGAAGACTCTGCCGTGGCTCTCCGGGCCTGAGCGCCGAGGCGGCGGTTCTTTTTCGTGACGCCGGCCTCGCTTGCCCGAAGGGTCATGAGCTGACTTGCCCAGAAAAGATCTCGGGGCGTCGTCACCTTCAGGTTGTCTCTGTCGCCGCTCACCACGTGCACGGTTTGTCCGAAATGCTCAACGATCCCGGCGCAGTCCGTGTATCGCGAAGCCCACCGACCGGCTTTCCGGTATGCGTTCTCGATCAGTTCTCTCCGGAAGACCTGTGGTGTCTGGATCGCCACGATCCTGGATCGATCCAGTGTACGGATGACGCGTCGATTCGTGCTGATCTCCTTGAGCGTGTCGACCACGGGAATCCCAGGAATGACGGCTCCGTACCGCAGGACTCCCTCCAGCAGTCTGTCGAGGAGGGCGTCATCGATGAGCGGTCGAACACCGTCGTGTATCATAACATGCGAGACCCGAGCGGGCAAAACAGCCAACGCCCGCCGGACCGAATCGGCCCGTTCTTGGCCTCCCACGATCAACTTCACCGGTTTCTCGAATCGAGCGACAGGAAGGATCTCTTCATTCATGAACCGGACAAAGCCACGGGGAAGCGCCACGATCGCCCCCTCCACGGCCCCGTGTCCCAAAAGCACGCTCATCGAGTGAACCAGAAGCGGCTGTCCCGCGAGATCGAGGAACTGCTTGGGCAG
>Ga0310040_1002546_pt1 | contig 11406 bp, 12 predicted proteins | sample EPASupsiteHSE623_FD_200237 | JGI IMG/M metagenome (GOLD analysis project Ga0310040, IMG submission 200237) | Bioremediated contaminated groundwater from EPA Superfund site, New Mexico - Sample HSE6-23 (v2) (version 2) | ecosystem: Environmental > Aquatic > Deep subsurface > Groundwater >... | reverse complement strand
CAGATAAAAAAGAAGACGAAAACAAAATAAAAGCCCTAATAATAAAAGAAAAGCCGGAACTGATTTTTTTGCCAAACTCCCTTGATTTACACCCCCGCCACAAGCTTTTGGCAAAACTTATTTTGTCAGCCCTGTCTTCAATAAAAGAAAAAAATATGGGGCTTATATTTTATGAAATTCCGTGGTCTGTTTTTTCCAGCAATGAATTTAATTTTATTGTTCCTTTGTCTAAAGATTTGGCAAACAAAAAAATTGAAGCAATAAAAGCCCACAAATCCCAGTTAGCGCGCACTAATTTTATAAAACTGGCAAAAGCTTTAATGTCTTTAAGGTCGGGCATGGTGCCAGAACAAAAAATTTCGGGATACGGCACAAAATCTTCTTTAAGCAACTGGGTTGAAGTTTATAAATACAAAATTATTAAATAATAAGGGTTGTGCAAATTTATATTGAAAAAGACTATAATGACCTTTCAAAAAAAGCATCAAAAATAATTGCTGATTTTATTAAAAAAAATCCCAAATGCGTTTTAGGTTTGGCAACCGGCTCTACTCCGCAAAAAACCTATGATTTGCTGGGAAAAATGCGCAAAATAAATAAGACAAGTTTTAAAAATATAAAAACTTTTAATTTAGACGAATATTCCGGTTTGTCTGCAAACAACCCGCAAAGCTATCATTTTTTTATGAAGCAAAATTTTTTTGATAAAACAGACATTGATATTAAAAATACTTTTTTTCCAACAGATTTTGCGCCAGATTATAAAAAATATGATGAAAAAATAAAAAAATCAGGAGGCATTAATTTGCAAATTTTAGGGATTGGAAGTAACGGGCATATTGGGTTTAATGAGCCCGGGTCAAAATTTTTTTCAAAAACAAGACAAGTTAAGCTTTCAAAAAACACAATAAAAGATAATGCCAGATTTTTTAAAAACAAAAAAGACGTTCCTACAAAAGCTGTAACAATGGGAATTGGCACAATAATGAGCGCAAAAAAAATTATACTTCTGGCAAGCGGAAAAAATAAGAGTAAAGCGGTTTTTAATGCTCTTTGCAAAAAAGTTTCAACAAAAACTCCGGCATCTATTTTGCAAAGTCATAAAGATGTCATAGTTATTTTAGATAAAGATTCGGCAGAAAATTTGTCCGGTTAAACAAGGGCCTGTAGTAAAGTGGCATTACGCGGCATTCGCATTGCTGAGGCGGGAGTTCGATTCTCCCCAGGTCCACTTATGCCAAAAGAAAAATTACAAAACAATATTGTTTATCCAAAAACAGGGCCAAAAGATGTTATTTTGGCGTTTTGGGCTGGAATGAAAGGGGTAAGAATTTGGTTTTTTGTTATATTTTTTTGCATTATTTTAAATAATGTTATATTTTCGTTTATTCCGCTTTTTTATAAAGATTTTTTTGACATAATTTCGCTTGCCGACCGAAGCGAAACCGCAGTAGGATCTTTGGTGCTGATTATTATAAAAATAGCTTTTTTGCATGCAACAGTTTGGGTTCTTTGGAGATTGGTTTCTTATGCAATAAACATTTTTCAGCCAAAAACAATAGCCCAGTTAAAACAGGGTTCTTTTAATTATTTAATGGAGCATTCTTACAGCTATTTTAGCAATAATTTTACGGGCTCTATTGTGCAAAGGGTTAACCGTTTTGCCAGAGCATTTGAAAGGCTTACAGACAGATTGCTTTTTAGCATTATTCCTTTAGCAACCCAAATTATTGTAATAATATCTATTTTATTATTTATAAATCCATTTATAGCTTTAATATTAGTTTTGTGGCTTTTTACTCTTTTAACTTTTAATTTTTTCTTTTCACGCTGGAAAATAAAATATGATATTGAAGTGGCAGAAGTCGATTCAAAAACAACCGGCTATTTGGCAGATGCTTTAACAAACCAAAATACCATACAGCTTTTTACCGGAGTTAAAAAAGAATCCACGGGTTTCAAAAAAGTTACCGAAGAACAATTTAAAAAAACCAGGCTTTCATGGAACATAGATGCAATTCTTGACGCATTTCAGGCATTTTTAATTTTTTTAATAGAATTTTTAATTTTTTATTTTGCCATAAAATATTGGCAGCAGGGGCTAATTACCATAGGCGTTTTTGTTGTTGTGCAAATTTATATTATTGAATTGGCAAGTAAAATGTGGGATTTTTCCAGAATAGTAAAAGATATTTACCAAAGCTATGCCGACTCAAAAGAAATGGTTGAAATTTTGCTTTTACCCCACGAAATAAAAGATATCCCTAATGCAAAAAAATTGACAGCAGATAAAGGAAAAATTGAATTTAAAGATTTAACATTTAGTTTTAACCAGACAAGGGAAGTATTAAAAAAAATTAATTTAACTGTTAATCCGGGAGAAAAAGTGGCATTGGTTGGCCCCTCGGGAGCAGGAAAAACAACTGTTGTAAGATTGCTTTTAAGATTGTACTCTGCCACTTCTGGAAAAATTTTAATAGACGGCCAGGATATTGCAGAAGTAACCCAACAAAGCTTGAGAAAAAGTATTTCAATGGTTCCGCAGGACCCGGTTTTATTTCACAGAACTTTGGCAGAAAACATTGGATATGGAAAAGACGGATCTACAAAAGAAGAAATAGAAAAAGCCGCAAACTTGTCCCATTGTAATGAGTTTATAAAAGATATGCCTTTTGGCTTTGAAACTTATGTTGGCGAACGGGGAATTAAATTATCCGGAGGCGAGCGCCAGCGGGTGGCAATTGCCAGGGCAATTTTAAAAAATGCGCCTATTCTAATTTTAGACGAGGCAACTTCAAGTTTAGACTCTAATTCTGAAATGCTTATACAAGACGCCCTAAATAATTTAATGCAAAACAAAACTGTAATTGTAATTGCCCACCGCTTATCAACAATACAAAAAATGGACAGAATTATTGTTATAGATAACGGCAAAATTGTTGAAGAAGGAAGCCACAGCCATCTTTTGGAAAAAAATAACAGCTTATACAAAAAATTATGGACATTGCAGGCCGGCGGATTTTTAGAAGACGAGGATGAAGAAGATGATGAAGAAGAAAAACCCGCCGACACAGAGGGCTCTGGCAAGGCAAAAGATGGGCCAAAAGCAAAAATGGCAAATTTTTAAATACGTATTTTAATATGTAATATAATAGTAAAGTGTTATAATAAAAAATATGAAAATAGGAATCATAGGAAGCATGCAATATACAGAAAAAATGTTGGAAGCAAAGGACAATCTTACTAAATTGGGACACGTGGCTTTTGTTACGGATTTGCATAAAGCATTGGTTGGAAAAACAGACGAAGAAAAAGAAAAAATTAAACTTCATCAGAAATATAATATGGATGCGATACGTCATTTTTGGAAAGCTATGCAGGGAGCAGACGCTGTACTTGTTTTAAACTATGACAAAAATGGAATTAAAAATTATATTGGTGGCAACACTTTAATGGAAATTGGTTTTGCCCACGTGTTGAATCAAAAGGTTTTTTTATTAAACCCAATACCAGAAATTCCTTATTATAAAACAGAAATTGAGGCAGTAAGGCCGGTCATTATAAATGGAGATTTAACTTTAGTTAAATAAAAAATATAATTAAATAAAAAATTATGGAAGAAAATTTTCAAACAATGCCTAAAAGAAATATACCAAGAGATTTATTTTTGCATCTTTTGGCAATAGTTACGCTTTATTGGTCGTCAATTAGTTTTGTCACTCTTTTGTGGCAGTTTATAAACAAATTTTTACCCGATGCTTTAAATTCGTCATATTATTATTTTGATTACTCATTAGGGCTGATAAGATTTTCAGTTTCTTCTTTGTTTATTGTTTTTCCGCTTTTTATTTTTGTGTCGTGGTTTTTAAATAAAATTTATGCTAAAGAAGCTGTGGTGCGTGAGTCAAAAATAAGAAAATGGCTGATTTATTTAACGCTTTTTATTGCAGCTTTGATTGTTGTTGGAGACCTTGTAACAGTTATAAACAGCCTTTTGGGAGGAGAAACAACTTTAAAATTTATTTTAAAAGCTTTGTCTGTGCTTTTGGTTGCCGGATTTGTTTTTGGATATTATTTGGATGACGTAAGGCGCGACACTCCGGCAAAATCTGGAAAATATTTTGCGATAATTACAGGTATATTGGTTGTAATAGCAATCATCACATCATTTTTTATAATTGGTTCTCCGCAGTCAGCCAGATCTGTGCAATTTGACCAGCAAAAAATTTCTGATTTACAAGTCATTCAGGACCAGATTGTATATTATTACCAAAGCAAAGAAAAATTGCCCAGTTCTTTATCTAGTATTAATGACCCAATTTCAAGTTTTAAAGTTCCTATTGACCCGCAAACAAACCAACCATATGAGTATAATGTTATAAACGCGGAAAATTTAACTTTTGAGCTTTGCGCCGTATTTAACAAAGAGGGCAGCGACCAATATGCACAATATAGTGCTCCTGTAAAAGGAGTTGCAGATAATTGGGCACATTCAGCAGGAAGAATTTGTTTTGAAAGAACAATTGATAAACAATTGTACCCCCCATTTAACAAAATAAAATAATAACTTGTGGATATCTTGTTAAAAAGAAGTATAAAACACTGATAAAAACCATAGAATAACCTTTGGATAAATTGACTAATATAGTTTTATATTCTAATATCAAACATCGGCAATTTTTAGCCGATGTTTGTTCTTTGTAAAAGGAGAAATAGGGATGTGCGAAAAAAAAGCAGAAATTGTGCTTGAGCTTAGTTATTATGAGCTTATGGATTTTTGCATAATTATTGCTGATCAAAAGTATGAAATAAATGATTCTGATAGAGCATTGTTTAAAATATTTTTTAGCAATGCCTTGGATTTAATGGAAAATTGGGAGCAGGCAGAAGATTATTTGAATTGTAGGTTTAAGGATCAAGATATTAATAGAAGATTTTTGGAAAAAGCTCTAGAAATTGTAACGGAATTTTGGCAAGCAATGAAAATTTTTGAAGTTGTCTTTGGCGAGCTGGGAGAAAAGGCGTTGCAAAGGGCAATGCAATTGGCTACAACTTTTCAAGAATGGCAGGATATTTTTTACTATTGCGACGAAAGAGATACTGAATATAGAGCGCTGGAAAAAATGATAGAGCTTTCAACAGATTTTGAGCAGGTAATGACAGTCTCTTCTAAAACAGATTCAGAATCATCTTTGGAAAGCCGGTGCTGGCGAAGGGCGATTGAATTGGCTGTCACAGAAGACCAGCTTTTGCAAGTTAATAAATTAATTGACCCTGAAAGCGATTCTAAAGAATTGTTAGACAAAAAACTGGCAGAGCTAAGGGCCAAATCCGCGCAGAATTAGAAAACCAATATATACGGCAGGACAAGTTCCTGTCTTTTTTTTACAATTTGACAAGCCGGTTTGATTTTGGTAAGCTAATATAATAATTGAGGAATGAACATGTCCGTCTGACCACGGGCATATTTTTTTAAAATTAAAATTAAAAATTTATGGATATAAAGTCATTTAAAGGAGCTTTGGGGCAGATTGCCGAAGAAAGAGGAATTTCGCCCGAAAAAGTTATAGAAACAATTGAAGCGGCTATTGCTACGGCCTATAAAAAGGACTATGGCAAAAAAGGCCAAAAAATTAAGGCAAAATTTAATGCTGTTTCCGGCGATGTAAAATTTTGGCAAATAAAGCTGGTTGTTGACCAATCAATGCTTTATACAGAAGAAGAAATTGAAGAAATGAAAGAAAGAAAAGAAATGCCAAAAGAAGAATTTAGAGAGGGAGAAGAAACTCCTAAAAAATTTGTTTTCAACGAAGAAAAGCACATAATGCTTGAAGACGCCAAAAAAGATTATCCTAAAATTAAAATTGGAGAAGAAATAGAAATTCCTTTGGTGTCAAAACAAGATTATGGCAGAATTGCCGCCCAAACAGCAAAGCAGGTTATTTTGCAAAAAATAAGAGAGGCAGAAAAAGAAACAATTTCCATAGAATACCGCTCAAGAGAGGGCGAAATAATTTCGGGCATTGTGCAAAGAGTTGAGGGCCACACGGTTTTTATTGATATTGGAAAAACTTTGGGAATTTTAAGCAGAGAAGAGCAAATTCCCGGCGAATTTTACAGGCCCAGCCAAAGATTAAAATTATATATTTTAAAAGTTGAAGACACTCCAAAGGGCTCGGTTGTAATGCTTTCAAGAGCATATCCTAAATTAATTTCAAAATTATTTGAGCTTGAAGTGCCCGAAATTGCTTCTGGCACAGTTGTAATAAAATCAATTGCCAGAGAGCCTGGATTTAGAACAAAAATTGCTGTTGCTTCAGAAGAAGAAGGAGTTGACCCAATTGGAGCTTGCGTTGGCCAAAGAGGCACAAGAATTATGGCAGTAATTAACGAACTTGGAGGAGAAAAGATTGATGTGATACAATGGCAAGAAAAGCCGGAAAAATTTATTGCCAATGCTTTGGCTCCGGCAAAAATTGTTGAAGTAAAAGTTGAAGAAAAAAATACAGCTGTTGTTTTTGTGCCAGAAGACCAGTTAAGTTTGGCAATTGGCAAAGACGGCAGAAATGTAAGATTGGCAGCCAATTTAACCGGCTGGAAAATAGACATTAAAACAAGTGAAACTCCGGCAGAACCCGCCGACGGCGAAGGCGAGGAAGTCCCTAAGCCTGCTAGCGAGCAGGCCGGGATCCCGGTCGCCGAAGGCGACCTAGGGAAAAAACCAAAGAAAGCCAAAAAAACAAAAAAGGCCAAAAAAGAAGCTTCTGAAGAATCAGAAGAAAAATCTGAAGAAAAATAATTAAATTTATTTTTAATTATGCCAAATCCAGAAAATCGCGAACCAGGACAAGAACAAAATGAATTAAAAGTTGAAGAGTTTTTGAATGAGATTGCTGCCGCTGCGGGGAGCGCGCCGTCAATAGAAGAATTTGAAAGCAGACAGAGAAAAATTACCGATGGCGCGAAAAAGGTAATATCTGGTAAAAAATTAACCGAGGAAGAAAGTCGTTTTTTGGCACAGGAGTCTTTTCCTGGAGAAGTAAAATTTCCAAATTTTGAAATAATGACAGAGGTTTTTTTCAAGCTTGGTTTAACCCAGGACTTAATAAATGGTATTGTTGAACACGAAAAGGCTCATTTTGATACTGCCGAGGCAGAAGGATTAAACCCCTCGATTATTATAAAATTTTACAAATTAAAAGATGGATCTATTCAATTTTTGCCATCTGTTAGGTCGGGTTTTAAGGAGGGTAAAAGCGGCGTATCAGAAAGTTTAAAAAAAACTTACGGTTCTCCATCTACACCCAGTCCAAGCGATAAAGAAAGGATGGAATAAATTTTAAAGATATATTAAAAACAAATAAAAAAATAATTAATATCCTATTTTCCCAGAATAGGATGAATAATATGAGAAAAGTCTCTACGTTTCTCGGTATAATAATTATTGTTGTAGTAGCGCTTGTACTTTTCGGCGGGGTTTTTGCATGGCAATACTATGAAAAAACTCCAAACACAGAAAATGATAATCACCCCGAAGTAATAGGTGGAGATAAAGACAGCCACGGTTGTTTGATTGCCGCAGGATACTCCTGGTGCGAGGAAAAACAAAAATGTTTGCGCACATGGGAAGAATCTTGCGAAACCAACCAAACAGCCGGCTGGAAAACATTTGATAGCGGAGACGGATTTGAGTTTAAATATCCTATCATAAATTCGTTTGTCACCTTTAATGAGCCAGGTATCGTTCGCAGTAATTCAGATATTAATAGTGACGGCTGTTATTTAGGGCATGAGAATGACTTAATTCAGCCAAATCCGGTTTCAGAAATAGGTAAAATAACTATAAATAATATTAATTTTTGTGTATCCCAAACAAGCGATTCTGCAATGGGACACAGCTATCCTACATATCTCTATACAACCACATATAAAAATGCACCCGGAAATCATTTTACGATAATACTTCCATTTAGTGTAACGGCCTGTGATAATTTAAAAGGAGGCTCTAATTACCAATTATGTGTAGCATTTTTTAGTGATCCCAATAATGCCACTGATAAAATAGCTCAAAGCATTATGTCCACGTTTAAGTTTGTAAATTAAAAAATATTATTAATTAATTAAAAAATGAATCTTATATATTTTCCGATAATTATTTCGCTGTTTGCAATTGCCTATGTTTGGTTTTTGGTAATGCAAATCAAAAAAGCCCCGGTTGCCGGAGGCAAAGCAGTTGATATTACTTTGGCTGTTCAAGAGGGAGCTATGTCGTATTTAAAAAGGCAGTATAAAACAATTTCCATAGTTGGAGTTGTTTTATTTATTTTACTTTTCTTTTTGGGCTGGAAAATTGCAATAGGATTTTTAATTGGCGCTGTTTTAAGCGGCGTTTCGGGATTTATTGGAATGATTGTTTCAACTCAGGCAAACACAAGAGTTGCCGAGTCTGCAAAAAAAGGAATGGTAAAAGCTTTGGACATTTCTTTTAAAGGAGGATTAATTACAGGTTTAATGGTTGTGAGCTTGGGGCTTTTGGCTGTTTCGGTTTATTATCTTTTAACCGGAATGGAAGGATTGGTTGCATTGGGATTTGGAGCTTCTTTAATTTCTGTTTTTGCAAGAGTTGGCGGAGGAATTTACACAAAAGCCGCCGACGTGGGAGCTGATTTGGTTGGAAAAGTTGAAAAAGGAATTCCCGAAGACGACCCAAGAAACCCGGCTGTAATTGCCGACCAGGTTGGAGATAACGTGGGCGACTGCGCAGGAATGGCTGCTGACATTTTTGAAACTTATGCTGTAACAACAGTAGCCACAATGATTTTGGGAGGATTGTTGTTTCCTGCTGCCGTGCAGTTTGTTATTCTTCCTTTAATTTTAGGAAGTATTTCAATTTTGACCTCAATTGTGGGTAGTTATTTTGTAAAATTAGGCAAAACGCAGTCAATTATGGGGGCTATGTACAAAGGAATTGCAGCTTCTGTAATTTTGTCGGCAATAGGATTTTATCCTGTAATTACAAAATTAATGGCAGGCCAGGCAATTGCAACAAATAATTTATACTTTGCGTGCCTGGTTGGCTTGGCAATTGCCGGAGGAATGTTTGTTATTACAGAATATTACACTTCAAAAAGTTATGGCCCGGTAAAATCAATTGCCAAAGCATCGGAAACAGGGCACGCAACAAATATAATTAGAGGGTTGGGTCTTGGAATGCAATCAACAGCCATGCCGGTTTTATTAATTGCTTTTGGAACTATTATAAGTTTTTGGTTTGCCGGAATTTACGGAGTGGCCCTAGCTGTAATGGCAATGCTTTCGGTTTCTGGAATTGTTGTGGGAGTTGACGCATACGGACCTATTACAGACAACGCCGGCGGAATTGCAGAAATGTCGGGAATGCCAGAAGAAGTAAGAAAAATTACAGACGCATTGGACGCAGTTGGAAACACAACAAAAGCTGTAACAAAAGGATATGCAATTGCTTCGGCCGGCCTGGCTGCTTTAGTTTTATTTGCAGCCTATTCGCAGGAAGCAAGCATAAACGGAGCTATTAGTTTTTCTTTAGATAATTCAAAAGTTATTGCAGGGCTTTTAATTGGCGGACTGCTCCCCTATTTGTTTGCATCATTTTTAATGGGGGCTGTTGGCAAAACAGCAGGAAAAGTTGTAGAAGAAGTAAGAAGGCAGTTCAAACAAATTCCGGGCTTAATGGAAGGAACAGGAAAACCAGAATACGGAAAATGCGTTGATATTGTTACAAAGTCAGCCATTAAAGAAATGTTATTGCCAGCCTTAATTCCTATTTTGGCTCCAATTTTAGTTGGAGTATTTTTGGGCGTTGAAGCTTTGGGCGGATTGTTAATTGGAAGCATAGTTACAGGATTGTTTGTTGGAATTTCAATGACAACCGGCGGAGCCGCCTGGGACAATGCTAAAAAATACATTGAGGGCGGAGCTTATGGTGGCAAGGGCTCATTTGCCCACCAAGCAGCAGTTACTGGCGACACAGTTGGCGACCCGTACAAAGACACAGCAGGGCCTGCAATAAACCCAATGATTAAAGTATTAAACATTGTAGCATTACTAATTATTCCATTCCTCGTGTAAATATTCGCAAAAATCCAACGGCTCATCCTCAAAAAGGATGAGCCGTTAAAAGTTGTGGTATAATTAGGTAGTTATTATTAAAATTGTAATTTTATGGAAACTACTATATTAGACATAATGGTAGCCCAGCACGGGCTTATTGAGGCATTGTTTCAGGCCTTTTTGGCAGAATCAAAAGAAAATCCTAAATCTGCAAAAAAATTCTTTTCAGAATTTTTTTGGGAAATAAAAAAGCATTTTTTTATTGAAGACCAGGCAATATTTTCTCTTTCGCCTTGGAACGACCCTGAAATTTCAAAAATGATGCAAGAATTAAAGAAAGAGCATATTGCAATACTTGATAAATTAGAAAAAATATCAGAAAATTCAGTTGATGAAAACAGCGAAGAAATGAAAGAATTTTTAAAATTAATTACAATACATCGCGAAAAAGAAGAGCAAAAATTATATCCTTTACTAGATGAAAAACTTCCGGGAATAGAAAAGAATTTGATTATTTCAAGAGTAAACGAAATACCGATAAATAATAAGTAAAATAAGTTAAAGTTGACAACGGGGTTTGAATTGGTAAGATAGGATATATGAGGACTATCAAATGCGATTTATGCAAAGAAGAAATAAACGAAAGACCTGTATATGTTAGGTTTTGTAATTATGAAAGTGCGGAGTTTTGTGAAAATTGTGGATTGCCTATTTTAAAGTTTTTGAAAAAACATAATTTTATAAAAGAAGAGAAAAATAAAGTTGAAACAAATTAAATATGTTGGATAACGAAGATATACAAAAATTAATAAAAGCGCAGGAAGAAGTTTTTATCACAAAGCTTGATTTTGAAAACTTTAGAGATGAATACAGAAAAGATTTTAGTAATCTTCAGGCATCGGTTGATGCTTATGCAACAAAAGCTGACACTTATTTTCAGGAAATGACCATGCTATCTGAAAAAGTTAATCGGCACGATAAGTGGCTTTTACAGATTGCTGAAAAGCTTGGGATAAAATTAGAATATTAATTTTTAGTCTTTTCTGGGAAGGCGCAAATTTTAAATCGCGTCTTTTTTAATATTAAAATAAATATATATTATGGAAGTAAAACAAAAAAAAATAGAAAAGTCACAGATAGAATTAACTTTTGAGCTTACGGCAGAAGAATTTGAGCATCACATTGATCACGCTTTGTCGCACATGAAAAGCCATGTAAAAGTTGACGGGTTTAGGCCCGGACAGGCGCCAAATAAGCTGGTTGAAGAAAAAATAAAGCCGGAAAGCTTGTTAATGGAAGCCGGCGACTGCGCAGTAA
>Ga0310040_1002545_pt1 | contig 11407 bp, 8 predicted proteins | sample EPASupsiteHSE623_FD_200237 | JGI IMG/M metagenome (GOLD analysis project Ga0310040, IMG submission 200237) | Bioremediated contaminated groundwater from EPA Superfund site, New Mexico - Sample HSE6-23 (v2) (version 2) | ecosystem: Environmental > Aquatic > Deep subsurface > Groundwater >... | reverse complement strand
GCCTTGTCTCTTTACGAATCAGCCTTCAACAACTGGCCTGAAAATGCCCAACTGGCAAGCCGCATCGCTTCGCTCTGCCTTACCCAGCTCGGGCTGAATGCCAAGGCCGTGCACTATGCCAAGGCAACACTGACCCTTGAGCCAGCCAACGCGGAGGCAGCCCTGCAGGCGGCCATTGGCTCGGCCCACATGAAAAAAACCGAAGCGGCAAAAACATACTTTGACTTGGCCATCAGCGGAGAAACGCCCCCAAGCGAAGCGCTGATCAGTTATGCGTCCTTTGCCGAAGAATACCAGAGTTACAATGGCGCCCTGGCCCTGCTGGACAGACATGAAGCTCTGTTCGGCGATACCCTTGACACCCTGGTGGCCAAGGCCCGCATTCTTGACAAGCTCGGACATTCCGCCCAAGCTGCTGCGGCATACAATGCTGTCCTGCTTTCCGGTTATGCGGTGCCGGAAGACTTGCGCCAGTTCATCAAAGGAAGAATTGCCGCGGCAAATTAGGGCTCCGGTCGATTTGATGGGCGCGCACACGGAAACGATGACACAGGTCCGTAACATAATTCAAAAAGTTACAGAGCGGCCACTGTTGCAAGCGCGGTTTCTTTGCGATTTCAACACATTTCTTTCACCTCTAAAAAGTAGAAAGACTGCCATTATGAAAAAGAAAACTCGAAATGCTGTCGCCTTGTTTGTCAGTGCAGCGATCTCCCTGCTGCTCATTTCCGCTTGCGCACCTGCCGCCAAAACCGAGGCAACGCACGATCCGCTGGCGACAAAAACGTCCATCGCGAGGAATCAGCCTAAAACCCTGGAAGCCGGCCAGTTGCCGGTTCGTTACCAGAATCCGACTTATATGCTGGGAGAACCTTCTACTCAGAATATTGGCACAGGGGGGGCGGAAGGCCTTACCATCCCGGTTGGCGCCGATATTTCCTCCAATACCGGCCCGGTGGCATTGCGGGACATAATGAAACGGTTGGCTGCCCTGAAGGGCATGAATATCAGTTGGGCCAGCGATGTTGACCAGATGGCCATGGTGGATGTTGATATCCGGGCCGAGGATGATTTTTTCAGGTCGCTGGAAAATATCCTCAGGCAAAAGGATTATTTCCACGAGGTTCAGGGCAATACCATTGTGGTCAAGTACCGGGAAACCCGGAAGTTCCATGTGGCCATGCCGTTTTTGAAATCCACATATACCACCGGAGTCGGCGGCGATGTGCTGGGAAGCGGCACACAAACAAGTAGTCTTAAAGGCAACATCCAGCTCACAAGCGAAAAAAACGATTTTGATGTGTGGGCGAATATCAGTGGCAATCTCGATCAAATACTTGGGATATGGGAGGAAACCGTCTCCATCCCCTCTGAAGCCGCCCCTGCGGGAGACACCGCTGCGCAGCAGCCCTCCCCCAAACAATCAAGCACGACAAACAAACGCAATGTCCAGGCAGGGAAAGGATATTACAGTATCGATAAACCCATCGGGTTGATCACCGTGACCGCCCCGAGGCCTCTTGTGGAAAAGATTGCGGTCTATCTCGACAATCTCAAAACGGAGCTCTACCGCCAAATCTCCATCGAAGCGAAAATCGTCGAGGTTTCTCTGGATAACACCGAAAGCCGGGGCATCGACTGGACCAATTTTCTATCCGGGAAAAATGTCGACTTCACCCTTTTTGGCCCCAACGGCATTATCTACGATGCAGCCGAGGCCAACAGCGGTGGCCGGGTTGTAAGCAAGGTCGCTCTTGCCGCTGGCGCCAATCCATTCTCCCTGGCCCTGAACTTTCTCGACACCCAGGGGGATACCACCGTGCTGGCCAATCCGAAACTGAGCGTCATGAACGGTCAGCCGGGGCTCATCACCGCTGGCGACAGTTTCAAATATATCGACAAGGTTGAATCCAGGGTTGATGGCACCACCGGCGCGGTGACATATACCGTTACAACCGCATCCCTCATGTCCGGCATCGGCATGTCGGTCATCGGCACCATTATGGATAACGACGAGATTATCCTCACCCTGACCCCGGTAACCTCAAAGCTGAATGGCGATAAGGTTGACTATATTGACGGTTGGGGCGGTACCATCGGTGTCCCCAGGATTAAGCTCCGGGAAATGAACACCACCGTCCGCATTAAAAGCGGACAGGTTGTGATCGTTGGCGGCCTTATTGACAATGCCGAAACCACCGGCGGCAGCAACAAGGTTCCCTTTTTGGGAGATATCCCCATCATCGGCAATCTCTTCTCCCATTCGGCCAAGTCCACCAAGAAAAGCGAGCTGGTTATCATGCTCCAGCCCAAAATTCTTTGATTTTGAATCGCCCTTTGCTCCACAAAAAAAGCCCGGCAATCGCCGGGCTTTTTTTCCTTAACTTTCCATTGCGTCTATTGTTGTTCCGCCGCCTTCTGCCTTTTTGAATTTTCATACAGGGCATGAAAATTGATCGGCTCCATCAGGAAGGGGATAAATCCGCCGTCCACCGAAATCTGGCTGATTATCTGCCGGGTAAACGGAAAGAGCAGGGCCGCGCATTCCACCGACAACACCGGTTGCATATGCTCCTCGGGAATGTTTTTCAGCAAGAACACCCCGGCATGCTCGACCTCAATGATAAAAAGGGTTTTCTCGGTCTGGCTGTTGGTCACCTTGGCGGTGATGGACAGGGTGACCTCATAATGATCTTCCGTCTCCAGCTTCCGGTGCTTTAGCCCGAGGTTCACATCCACCTTGGGTTCGCCTTTGGCCAGAAAAACATCCGGAGCCTCGGGGTTTTCAAAGGATAAATCCTTGAGGTACATCTTCTGCAACCGGAAAACAGGTGGTTGCGGTGCCTGAGCGTCCTCTTTTTTTTCTTCCGCCATGATTCGCAAATCCTTGTCTGAGTTTCTGTATGGCACACGCCACGTTTCAAACTGCTGTGAGAATCACACTCCATTCTTGATGTCTTCACAAAAAAAGGAAATTGCCAAAACAGGTGCTTTGACAGGGCTCTCCTGAGCTTGCCGAAGGGCTCGGCACAAACGGGATATCAACACAGAAAGATACTGTCCGTTCGCCCTGAGCCTGTCGAAGGGCTTTTTTTGCGAACACTCCATTCTTTATAATGAAATATGCCGAAACTTCAACGGGTCTTTTACAATTTTTACCGAATCGCCCAAGGCTTCATCCGGTAGCCATGCTTAAAATCTCCGCGCTCCACGCCTAACCCCGCCCTGCCAGAATCTTCTTAAGAAATTGCCCGGTATACGATTCCTCCACCCGGGCCACCTCTTCCGGAGTGCCTTGGGCGACAATGGCGCCGCCTTGATCCCCGCCCTCGGGGCCCAGATCGATGAGATGATCGGCGGTTTTGATCACATCGAGATTGTGCTCGATGATAACCACGGTGTTGCCGCTCTCCACCAGCCGGTTCAGCACATGAAGCAGATGCTGGATGTCCGCCGGGTGGAGCCCGGTTGTCGGTTCATCCATGATGTACAGGGTTTTGCCGGTGCTTCTTTTGCTCAGCTCCTTGGCCAGCTTTATCCGCTGCGCCTCGCCGCCGGAGAGGGTCACCGAGGACTGGCCCAGGGCAAGATAGGACAGCCCCACCTCCAGCAAGGTTTGCAGCTTGCCCTTGATCTGCGGAACCTTGGCGAAAAAGTCCAGGGCCTCCTCCACGTTCATGGCCAGAATCTCGGCGATATTCTTGCCCCGATAGGCGATATCCAGGGTGTCTTGATTGTAGCGTTTGCCGCCGCAGGCCTCGCAGGTCACATAGATGTCCGGCAAAAAATGCATGGCGATCTTGATCACCCCCTCGCCCTCGCAGGCCTCGCACCTCCCCCCCTTCAAGTTGAAGCTGAAGCGGCCCGGCTGATAGCCCCTGGCCCGCGCCTCGGGCAGCCGGGCCAGAAGTTCGCGCACCGGAGTGAGCAATCCGGTATAGGTTGCTGGATTGGAGCGGGGCGTCCGGCCGATGGGGCTCTGGTCGATGTCGATTACCTTGTCGATCTGCTCGAGCCCTTCAAAAGCGCAACCCTTGCCGGATTGTCCCGGTCCGTGCGCCAGATAATTCACCGCCCCCTTGAACAGGGTCTCGATCACCAATGAACTTTTGCCGGAACCGGAAACCCCGGTAACGCAGGTCATCAACCCAAGGGGAATACGAACATCGATCTTTTGCAGGTTGTTGGCCGTAGCCTGTCGGAGGCTGAGCCATCCTTTTTTCGCGGCGGCGCGCCGCCGCTTTTTGGGGATCGGGATGGACAACCGGCCGGAGAGATAGCCGCCGGTAATGGATGCTTTATGGCGCAACAGCCCAGCCACCTCGCCGTTGTAGACCACCTCCCCTCCATGCACCCCGGCGCCCGGGCCCATGTCCAGCACATGATCCGCCGCCCGGATGGTGTCCTCGTCGTGCTCCACCACCAGCACGGTATTGCCCAGATCCCGCAGCCTATTCAGGGTGTTGATCAGCCGGGCATTGTCCCGCTGATGCAGACCGATACTCGGCTCATCGAGGATGTACAAGACCCCGGCCAGCCGCGAGCCGATCTGGGAGGCAAGCCGGATGCGCTGAGCCTCGCCGCCGGAAAGGGTTGCCGCCTTGCGGGCCAGCGAGATATAGCCCAACCCCACGTCGTGCAAAAAGGTGAGCCGGTCCATAATCTCTTTCAAAATCCGCTCGGCAATGAACAGCTCCTGATCCGTCCAGGCAAGGGCCGGCAGGATTTCCATGAGCCCCCCGATACTCTGGCTGGTCAAACCGTGGATATTCCACGCCCCGATCCGAACCGCCAACGCCTCTGGCCTGAGCCTCGCACCATGGCAGGCCGGGCACTCCTGTTCGTTCATGTACTGCTCCAGCTCTTCCCGAACCGAGCCGGAACCGGTCTCCAGATACCGCCGACCCAACTGCGGGATGATCCCTCCAAAGGGCTTGCGGTGGGTATGGATCCTGCGAAACCGCACATAGTCGAAGACAACATCCTCAAACCCGCTCCCGTGGAGAATAACCTCCCTGGCTTGCTCGGGCAGCTCGGCAAACGGGGTATCCAGCGAAAAGCCGTATTGCCGGGCAAGCCCAGCCATGAGTTCTTGTGTATAGGTCGAGGGGGAGTTGGACTGCCAGGGGAGGATGGCGCCCTGATTGAGGCTGAGGCGGGGGTTGGGCACCACCAGCTCAGGATCGAAAAACTGTTTCACCCCCAGGCCGCCGCATTCCTGGCAGGCGCCCTTGGGGTTGTTGAAGGAAAAAAGCTGGGTGGACAGTTCCGGCAAACTCGTGCCGCAACGGACGCAGGCGGCATGTTCGCTGTACAGCGTCTCCTGCCCGGCTTCCGGGAATTGCACCAGCAAAAAGCCCTGGCCCAACTGCACCGTGGTGGCCACGGAATCGGAGAGCCGCCTGGCCACCGAGGGCTTGATCACCAGCCGGTCCACCACTGCCTGGATGGTGTGGCGCTTGTTCTTTTCCAGGATAATTTCCTCGGCCAGATCGCGGATCTCCCCGTCGATCCGCGCCCGGACATAGCCCTCTCGCCGGAGCTTCTGCAGCACCGCCTGGTGCTCGCCCTTCTTCCCGTCCAGCAGCGGAGCCAGCAGCACGATCTTGGTTCCCTCCGCAAGGGCCATCAGGCTTGCCACCATGTCCTGCACGGACTGGGGCCTGATCTCCTCGCCGCATTCCGGGCAATAGGGTCTGCCCACCCGGGCAAAAAGCAGGCGCAGATGATCGTAGATCTCGGTGATGGTCCCCACCGTGGAGCGGGGGTTCCGGCTGGTGGTCCGCTGCTCGATGGACACCGCGGGAGAAAGACCCTCCAGCGAATCCACCTCGGGCTTTTCCATCTGCCCCAGAAACTGCCGGGCGTAGGTGGAGAGCGATTCCACATAGCGGCGCTGCCCCTCGGCATAGAGGGTGTCAAAGGCCAGCGATGACTTGCCCGAGCCGCTCAAGCCGGTGAAAACCACCAGTCGATTACGGGGCAAATCCACGTTGATATTTTTCAGATTGTGCATCCGTGCACCACGGATGCTGATATATTTGGGTTCCATGGAAACCTGCTCAACGCAATGGCGCAGAGACGCAAAATTTTTTTGATGAATTACAACCCGTTTACTACCCGATGTATGCCGTTTTTGAGCAATATTTCGCCGAAATTTATAACCAGACCAAGTTTCAACCCGCTTACCCGCAAATAGGTTAATAGCTGGGACTCAAAAACCGTATGATACTGTGTAGTCGCCTTACTCTCTACGATTACCAGATTATCGACGAGCAAATCAATGCGTAACGAATTCGCCAACACCTTCCCTTTATAATTGACGGGGAGTAACACTTGCCGCTGCACATCCGCACTATGCTGGCCAAGCTCATGCACCAGAGCCTCTTCATAGATACTCTCAAGCAGCCCGGGGCCGCCCAAGGTTCGGTGCGCCTCCAAGGCACAAGCAATAATAATTTTGCTCAACTCATTCTCTTTCTTCACTCTCTCCGCGTCCTTGCGCCTTTGCGTTAATTGTTTTTTTGCAGTCTGGCCGCAAAAAAACCATCCACCCCCTGCTCGGGAGTAGTTTTTAAAAACCCCTTCCCATCGCACAAGCCCCTGGCCGGATCGGGCAGATACTCCTGCGCCGGGGTGGTGGAAAATTCCGGATACTCATGGAGAAAGGCACCAATCACCTCGTCATTTTCCATTGGGTCAATGCTGCAGGTCGCATAGACGAGCAGGCCTCCTTTTGCGACAAGCCCTGCCGCAGCACTCAGCAACTCCCGTTGCCTGTTCTGATACCCCTGCAATGCCGCAAGCGATCGCTGCCAGCGGATATCAGGCTGCCGCCGGATAACGCCAAGACCGGAGCAGGGTGCATCAACAAGAACGCCCGCAAAGCCCCCCTGAGGCTGTCCGGCAAACTCCTGGAGTGTGACGCCATGGATTGCAACCTCCGGGCCGCCAAGGCGCTCTACGTTCTCTTTAAGCAGGGCCTGACGTTTCCGGCTGGGCTCGACCGCCACCACCCTGCCGCCATCCGGCAACATCTGGGCCAGATGCAGCGCCTTGCCGCCAAGCCCGGCACAGCCGTCGAGATATCTTCCGCTGACAAACGGCCCCAGCAATTGGGTGACCAGTTGGGCCGCCTCGTCCTGGACCACGAAAAAACCCTCCACATACCCGGGCAAGGCAGTGACAGACCCTTGAAAATTATCGATCCGCACCCCATCCTGGGCGAAAAGACCACGCTCGCAGGCAATCCCATTTTCCCGCAACAGGGAGAGCCAATCGTCTGTCGAGATTCGCAGGGTATTCACCCGCACCACCAGCGGGGGCAAGGTAGTGTTTGTCCAGCAGATCCTCCTGGCCCGTTCCCGGCCGAACAGCGCTTCCCATCGCGCCACCAGCCAAGCGGGATGGCTCAACACCGCCGCCGCCTCATCGGGCGCGGGCAGGGATGCTCTCTGCCGGGCCATGGCGCGGAGCACCCCGTTGACAAAACCGGAGAGCCACTTCGGCTGTCTGGCCGATTTCAAGGCCTGCACCGTTTCGTTGATGGCCGCCGATTCCGGTATCCGATCGAGAAAAATAAGCTGATACAAGCCGACCCTGAGCGCCGCGAGGGTAAGAGGCTTCATCTGCCGCAGAGGATGGCTGGAAAATTTCTGGATACTTGCATCCAGATAGCCTTGCCAGCGGACAACCCCGTAGACCAGAGCCATGACAAGCTGCCTGTCGCGCGGATCGTCCATGGCAGCCAGGGACACCATGCTTTCCAGCACCTGATCCAGCGGCTCCTGCGCTTTCTCCCAGGCAAGGAGGGTATCCATGGCAATACCGCGGGAATTGATCATGTGCGTGGTACCGCAAAAACTGCACAACGCAGAGGCGCGAAGACGCAAATTTTTCTTCTTGTCTCGATACCCTCACCGGACGAATGACGCCCTGTTTGTTTGCCACGCTCACTTTCTTGCTTCATTTTTTCTGCGCCTTTGCGTCTCTGCGTTACTGTTTTTTATCCCTATCACCGAGGCGAAGCGACCGGTAACTCCCTCGCGACGGTAGGAGAAATAATTTTCATTGCAGACGGTGCAACGCCCGGCAATCTCTATCTGCTCAACGCGCACCCCTGCGTCGCGGAGTTGATCGCGGCTGATGGCCCAGAAATCGAAATGATTGGGCTGCGTCTGATAGGCATGAAAAGCCAGGGGCAACTCGGTGCGGTAGTTGATAAATTCCCCGCAGCATGGACCTAACGATGGGCTGATGGCGGCATGCAACGCGGCTGGTCGTGTGCCGTAGGCTTTGGCCATGGCCGCCACGGTTTTGGCGATGATGTTCGCTACGCTGCCACGCCAGCCGGAATGGATGTTGGCCACCGCCCCGTGCTCAGGATCATAGAGCATCACCGCTTGACAGTCGGCCTGCTGGATCATCAGGCCGATCTGGGGGATATTTGTCATCAAGGCATCATGCCCTGGATACTCCTCATCCGCAACCGGCAGCCAATCCATATTGAGAATGCTGTCCCCGTGTACCTGCTTGGCAGAAACCAGGCGCGCCAACCCAAGCTCTTCCTTGAGTAACGCTCTGTTTCGCAGAACCCGCGCCTCGTCATCGCCAACATGCAGGCCGATATTGCGCGAATGATACGGGACCTCGCTTACGCCGTCGCGTCTGGAAAAGGTTGCGCTGGAAACCAGTGGATGATGAGAAAAAAAAATCACGGGTGGCTATAATGACAGAGAATTTCGCGCTGCGCGGGGAGGAATTGCCGCGTCGCAAGAGTGCTTTCCAGGCCTGTGCTACGCGGCGGAAGTCGTGGTGGCATGGCCGTGCAGCTTCAAGCCCAAGGCCTTGATGACCTTCATCACCGTGGCAAATTCAGGATTCCCCTCGGCGGAAAGCGCCTTATACAGCCCTTCCCGAGCCAGACCGGTATCGCGGGCCAACTGACTCATCCCACGAGCGCGAGCGATATCGCCAAGGGCGGCGCGGATCAGGCTGCCGTCTCCAGGGTCTTCCTCCACGCAGGCATCAAAGTACAGCACTATGTCCTCTTCTGTCTTCAGATGATCAAGCACATCCCATTTGCGCAAAGCGATCTTGCTTCCCATTTTTTCCTCCTATACCTGCCGCGCCTTGATCCGGGCCCTTGTTATCGTATCGCGCAGTCCGGCAAACCATACGGAAAAAATTCTCTGTTTCGCTGATTGTGATCACGGCAATAGTGTATACCACGGATTACATATTGTCAACCAAAGATTACATGCTTGCAGGCATAGCGACATCACATCCCCAAGTCGCGCTAAGCATGCCATACCCCAAACAAAAAGAGGGAAGGGCTTGCGCCCTTCCCTCTTCGGTTATTGCATGAACAACAGGTGCTACACGAAAGACCGGATTAGAATGCAGCCTCAAAGGTCAGGTATACTTGATCAGCACTCTCAACAGGGGGAGCCATCTGGAAAGAGGTCGCCGCATCATCCATGTTAACCGGTGCCATGTTCCAGTCGCCGGAGCCGGTGTAGTTATAGTCATAATGCTGGTAACCCAACCGGATGAAGGCCTTGCCGAACTTGGAAACAGCCTCGCCGCCCTGAATGTCGTAGATGCCATACACTTCGTATACGTTACCGCGGGTGGCCAGCTTGGCGGCATACAAGTCGTCATGCCCCGGAGTCATGCCTACCCAATACTTGGAACCATGGTTGTACTCAGCACCAACCTTGAAAGGCGTATCCGTAATATCGTAACGTGCGCCAACATGGACGGTATAACCATTTTCGCTGTCAGTATTACGCGCCTCCATGCCAAACATTGACGCAGCAGTATTGAACATACCCACTTCGTTGGGATCGGTACGGCTCCAGCCAAGCAAACCAAAATAGTTCAGGTTCTGAAACTTATCCTGGTACACGCCGGAGGTGTGGTAGATGTTACCGATATTCTTTCTACCACCCATAGCCCAGTCGTAAAACTGATTGGTCATTTCATCGCTGAACGAAGGATAGTTCATGATATCCATGGCAACAAAGGACTGCAGGTAGGCAAAACGATCGCCCTTCTTGTACACATCCCAGCTCAGGCCGGCGAAGTCGGTATCGTTGATGCCTTGATTAACGCCAGTGTTTGTCTGGTTTACACCAGCTTCAAAACCACGCCCCCAGCAAAAGCGAACCCGACCTGGGGCATCCTGCAGGCCGAAGAGATTGTTGTAAGCGTAGCCAACGGAGATACCATCAAAGGGATAATCCATGACTGCAGTGGGGGTAGCCATCCGCTCATCCTGGTTCATGCGCAAATGATTGGGCGGGCCATCGGTGGTGGGCCTACGGCCAACGGAAAACCAGACCGGAACGCCGCCGATGTTATTCCAGTTGACAAAGGCGCGATCAACACGAAGGATGCTGTCATTAGGCTGGCGAGTAGCATTGCCATCCCAAAGCGCTGCACCGCTATCCATTCCAGGAGCATTCGCAGGATTGTCCTGATGCCCCCAAGTCTTGTACATGGCAAGACGCCCCTTGAACTCCACGTTCTCCAGAGCCTTGGCCCGCATGTCCAGCCGGAACCGGTTGGTAAACAACGAGTTGTTTTTGTAGTCGCCGTCAGGCATAGGGCCTACTGGAGCCATTGGATTATTAAAGCTTGTATTAAAAAGTGAATTATACGTTCCTGTTAGATTATCCCCCTGCACAATCATTGGATAATAGCCCTTGGTGTCGGCGCTGTAATAATCGCCACGGGCACGGAAATCACCGGAGAGTTGGATACGTGAAGCCAGATCCCACTGCTCGGACTTCTCCTCCAGAGCCTGGATTCTGCTGCTCTGGTCGCTTACCGGGGCCGGGGCAGCTTTTACTTTTGCCATCTCGGACTTCAACTGCTCAAGCTGCCTAGTCAGGGCATCGACCTGCGCCTGGATGTCCGAGGCAGCGGCTGCGCCGCCCGCACCTGCGGAAGCCATGGCAGGAAGAGCCAGAAGCCCGGCCAGCGCCAATGTAGAAATTTTCTTCACCATCTCATTTTCTCCTTAAGAAAATATTTGGTAATTCAGGGTGATTGCTCCACCCCCTCCCTCGCAGTGGCATGCGACGTCCACATGCCACCATTAGCTCAATGCTCCCCGCCTTTCAAAAAGACTGGGAAGCAAGATCAAGAACTGAGTTATTAGCTGTCAGCTTACAGCTATCAGCCGTTTTCCGGCCTTCGCCGGAGTGACGGTTTTCAACACATCTCCCCATATAATATAAAGATTTGTACTTTGTTACCGCAGTCTGACGCCATTGTCAAAATAAAAGTGTGTAAAACATGAATACTACTTCAGAAAAATGCTGATGGCTGACAATCTCCAGCCATCAGCGAGCGGGCCTTTTCGCTGCATTCTCTTCTTTTCCAGATACACCTGCCTCCC
>Ga0310040_1002537_pt1 | contig 11419 bp, 10 predicted proteins | sample EPASupsiteHSE623_FD_200237 | JGI IMG/M metagenome (GOLD analysis project Ga0310040, IMG submission 200237) | Bioremediated contaminated groundwater from EPA Superfund site, New Mexico - Sample HSE6-23 (v2) (version 2) | ecosystem: Environmental > Aquatic > Deep subsurface > Groundwater >... | reverse complement strand
CTTATAGCTCACACGGTGAGCGAGAAGGGGAGGCTCCGACGGCTATGCCGGTGGAGGGGGCGACGTGAGCCCCTGAAATTGCGAACAGTTCGGTAAGTGGAGTGATCACACGTAATATTAATGAACAGGACGCAAAAAAAGCGGGGATTAACTCCCCGCTTTTTTAATCATGAAAAGTTTATCTGCTGGCCATAAGGGCAAATACCTTATTCCAATTCTAAATCAAAGATGCAATGAACTACCCCGCGGCAGCTTGTGCGGGGCAATCGAGGCGGCAAGGAAGAAGCGACCCTCCCTACGGGAGGACAGGCGTAGGCGTGCTGCAGCACGTCGAGGAGACTGATGACGAAGCCAACGAAGATAGCGCTTTGATTTAGAATTGGAATTACGGCAATACTTGCAAAACACAGCTATTACCTGTTATCATCTCTGCTGACAAAATGGAAATAAAAGAAAATGAACTTATAAGACGGCTTAAAAAGTTTGGAAGATCGTCCAAGGAAATACTAAGAGGCATCGGCGATGACGGAGCAGTTGCCCGAATGGCACAGGGTTCCTATGTCTTTGTCCAGGATGGGCTTGCAGAACATGTCCATTTTGATTTTGCTTTTATGGACAGCTATTATGTAGGCAAAAAAGCCGTATATGTAAACATATCCGATATCCTTTCAATGGGAGCCGAACCTCTTTATTTTCTCGTTACAATCGGCATCCCGGAACATATCACTTACCGACAGATTAACAGACTCTACAAAGGTATGGGCATGGCTGCAAAGGAATTCAACACAATCCTCCTCGGTGGTGATACGATAGAAACAAAAAGCGATTTTTTTATTGATATTTCAATGACAGGAAAACTGGTAACAGACAGGTATCTCGGCAGAAACAATGCGAAAGAAGGGGATCTGATAGGAGTCACGGGCTGGCTCGGTGAAAGTGCATACGGCTTGAGTCTCCTGCAAAAAGGTAAAAAGACAACAGGCTCAAACAGGTTTATAAACAGGCACATAAACCCTAAACCCCCCTATAGCCTGTGGAAGGAATTGATAAAAAGTGATATAACTAATGCGATGATGGATATAAGCGATGGATTGGTTATCGACCTTGAAAGGATGATGAAGGAAAGCGGCAAATCTGCAAGGATAAACCTTGAAGACGTACCAGTGCCGGCTGTTCTGAAAAGAGAAGGTCTTGAACGTCTTGCCCTGGCTGGCGGCGAAGACTATCAATTACTCTTCACTTTCTCCCCTGAGAGGCTTCAGACAATCACGGATATCATAAAGAATGGATTCCATGTTTCCATAATAGGCAAGGTAGGAAAAGGCAGAGGCGTAAAAATCTTAAAAAACGGAAAAGTCATAAAGCCCGACATCAAGGGCTATGAGCACTTTGGAGACCACCTGTGAGAAAAGGCATATTTATTAAGGATATTAACAAGGAAGGTGTTGAGGTCAACGACCTTTTCATTGTTTCAAAAAAAAACATTTTTACAGGAAAAAACAACGCGAAATACATGAGCGTAGAACTCAAGGACAAAACCGGCATTATTGAAGGTAAAGTCTGGGAGAATGTAGACAATACAAATAAGCTTTTTGAAAAGGATGATCTTGTCTTTGTTAAGGCAAAGATGCGGCTCTATCAGGAAAAACCTCAGTTGACCATAACCGGCATCAGGAGGTTTGAAAATGAAGTCAGTCTGGAAGATATGTGCGCATTCTTCCCCGAAGCCGAACCGGGGATTGAAAATTTAAAAAAAGGTTTTTTTCAGCTCCTGAATGAAATTGAGGACCCTCATATAGCCTCTGTCTTCTCTGTGCTAATCAGAAGGAATGATATCCTGGAAAAATATTTTTTGTACCCTGCTTCCATAGCAGTACACCATGTTTCTCTGGGCGGGCTCCTTGAACACTCTCTGTCAATGGCACATATGGGTAAGCATGTGGCCGACATAACAGGCGCGGATAAAGACATCATCATTGCAGGAAGTCTTTTACATGACATTGGAAAAGTTGAAGAGTTCTGTATTAAAGGCGGTTTTCAATACTCGGACAGAGGAAGACTTATGGGGCACATAGCCCTTGGAACTTTAATGTTCGAAGAAATGGCAAAAGAGGTGAACGGATTTCCGGAGCATACATCGGATATGCTTGCCCACATCATTATCAGCCATCATGGCGTTGAAGAGTGGGGTTCTCCGAAAAAACCCATGTCCATAGAAGCCCTCATCGTACATTATCTCGACGATCTCGACGCCAAGGTTATGGGCGTAAAGGAGCACATGAAACAAAATATGGCAGACGAGAAATGGTCGGAATATCACAGGTTGTACGGAGCACGATTCTATAAGCTTCCGGAAAGGTAATATATGGAAATAAGAAGAGTTTTTGTAGACAAGTTGAAGATAAAGAACGGGATGGCGCTGCTTACAGGCCCCATGTTTAAATACATTATTAATGTTCTGAGAAAAACAATCGGCGACAGGATAGACCTGATTGACGGAAAGGGCTACCTTTACAGATGCACCATAAACGGCATAAAAGGTAAGGAGTTGTATCTTCGGGTAATGGATGCCGTGCACCACCCTGAAGAAAAAAGGCCCAAGGTAACTCTCTGTGTAAGCCCGATAAAAGGGCCGCGCATGGACTGGCTCGTCGAAAAGGCGACGGAACTCCGTGTGGAGAGGATACTGCCTACAATTTTCAAGAGGACTTTAATTAAATTTGATGATAAGGAAAAAGGGAAATGCGACCGCTGGAAAAGGATTACCATAGAAGCATCCCGTCAGTCCGGAAGGTTTACAATACCTGAGGTGGTCGAACCTACTCCCTTGAGAGGGATACTCCCATATATGGAAAACATCCCAAACCGGTGGGCCTTTTACGAACAGGAAAGGGAAGTTTCATTCAATGATGTTATGTCAAACCGGAAAGAGGGAGGGGAAATATGCGTGGTGATAGGCCCTGAAGGCGGGATAGATGATCTGGAGATTGAATGGCTTAAGGGAAATGGTTTTACCGCGTGCACTCTTGGCGAGAACATATTCAGAACCGAGACAATGCCTCTCATAATTCTGTCGGTCATTTCCTATGAATATTTCAACAAATATAAATAATTGGGGGAACAATGAATAACAGAGGAAAGGCGGGGTGCGGCTGTCTTATATTCATCCTCGTCGCTTGCATGATTATTACAGGAATCTTAGTCCATCCTTTCTCATTAAAAACTATAGGCAGTCAGCTTAGATATGAAGATAAAATCTTTCCTTCAGACGTAATATTCGTCCCCAGGTTCTTTGAAGATAAAAGCGGAGAGTTATACACGGAGGCCTTCAGAGAATATTGGGCAGGAAACGGCAAAACCATATGGATTGAAGATGATAAAATACTTGGAATGAGCATACTGGATATTGTTGCAAAAACAGCGCAGACAAGGGGCATCAAGGAAGGTGTACTCAAGAAAATTGCTGTAGAAGGCGAAGGCAGAATAAAGGTGAACAAAACACAGGAAGCATTCTCAAAAATCGGGGTAAAAAAGGTTATCATTCTTGTGCCTGAATATGCCTCAAGAAGGTTTCACCTGTTATACTCCCCGCCAAAAGAAGGCGCTCAGACAGTATATCTCATTAAACCTGTGAATGTGTCTTATTTTAAGAAGGATAAATGGTGGAAAGAAACGATGTCGCGGGATATGTTTTTAAAGGAAATATCCTATATGACCTCATATTTCCTTGAGAGGTTTAAGTATGGCGAAAAAAACGATACTGAAAAACCATGAGCGATGCTCAGGCTGTATGTCATGCGTGCTTGCCTGCTCGCTCTTTAACTTTAATGTTATCAACCCTGAAAAGTCTTTCATAACATTAGACAAAAATGATGAGAAGCAGAGTTTTACCATATCTGTGGCCGAGGGCTGCAAGCTCTGCGGCGAATGCATAACAGCATGTGCTTATAAAGCGTTAAGGTGGGAAGATGCGAATCCTTGTGATTGATCTTGAGAAAAGGGAACATTCATATCTGGAAGACGAGGGATTAAGATCACGATACATAGGAGGAGTAGGAATTAACACCGCCCTCTTGTACAAAAATATTGACAGGACAATTTCGCCTTTTGATGCGAAGAACAGTCTGTTTTTTACAAGCGGCGCCCTGGTGGGCACGAATATACCTACCGCCTCCCGGTGCGAGGCAACCGCCCTCTCGCCTACAGGGTATTTCGGGACGGCAAACTCCGGCGGCAAGACAGGCTTTGCAATAAAACTCTGTAATATTGACTCTGTCTGGATAAAAGGCAAATCAAAAACCCCTGTTTATGCTCTTATTAATGAAAAGGGCGTGATTTTGAAGGACGCATCAACCCTATGGGGTAAGGATACCTTTGAAACAGTACACATATTAAAAGAAAGGGAAGGAAAGAATGCGGAGGTTTTAAGCATCGGACAAGCGGGTGAGGAATGTGTGCATTTCGCTTCTATTCAGGCGGATTATCACCATTCTTTCGGTCGTACAGGCCTGGGCGCAATTATGGGCAGCAAAAAACTGAAGGCCCTATGCTTTATTGGAAAGGGAGAAATACAGATCAGGGATAAAAATCTTCTCCGGGCAGTCACAAAAAAATTCAGGGAGCGCATCTTATCCTCTGATTCCTTCGGCTACACAAGACGGTATGGCTCAATGGTGGTCTCCGACGTTTACAACAAACTCGGCATACTGCCGGGACGGAATTTCAGACAGGGTTCTTTCGACAACTGGGAAGCAACGCGGGGCCGAAGATTCTTTGAAGAAAAGTACAAGGAAAGGACGCTTGCCTGTGTATCATGTCCCATCGGCTGTCTGCACTGGTCAAAAGTTAAGGATGGAGAGTATGCCGGATATGAGACGTGCGGTCTTGAAGTAACCTTTACCCTTGAGTTCGGCGCAAAGCTTGACCTTGAAAGTATCCCTGAGATATTTCAATGCGTAGAGTTGTGCAACAGACTCGGTATGGATGTCATATCGGCAAGTGCAACCGTGGCATACATCATAGAGCTTTTTGAGAAGGGCTTTCTGAAAGAAGCTGATATAGGATTCAGCCCTGCCTTCGGGGATTTTAAAAGCATCTACAAACTGATTTCCATGATAGGCATGAAAGAAGGCATAGGAGAAATGTTCGGCCATGGAATAAAATATGCGGTGGAACATTTTAAAGGTTCCGAATCTTTTGCCTGCGAGATTAAAGGGCTCGAAATGCCGGTACGCGACCCCAGGGGCAGGTTTGACACATGGATGCTGGGTGTGCTTATAAACACGAGAGGAGGCGACCATCTCCGCATCAGAACTCCTGTGGATGATCTGAAAGATTTTGAGAGGAGCTATGAATATGAACCTCTTGCATTAAGCCCCACAGAGCTTGAACTCGTTGACATGCCGCAGGCGTTGAAAGACAGTATCCTCGGCAGGCCTCCTTCAAAAGTAGCCATACCTGCTATGGCCAAATACTCTGAAGAATACATGACGCTCCTTAATTCCTTTGGCTTGTGCATAAGGCCGCCTGTTTTACGAACCATAGGCCCGTCACTTATGAGTGAAGCCTTCCGCGCAGTCTACGGATATGAAATAGATGAAAATGAACTTCTTTTTGCTGCAGAACGTATTGTCAACATGGCGCACCTCTTTAACCTCGACAGAGGGCTTACATTTCAGGAATACCGTTATCCGGAAAGGTTCTATAAGGAATTGGAAGGCTATGTCAAGGGAAAGCGCATGCCCCTCGATCATATAAGAATAGAAGGTATGCTGAAGGCATATTTCGCACTTCGCGGGTGGGACGAAACAGGGCGTGTAAAGGAAGAGACTATAAAAAGACTCGGTATAGAATGAACAGTTTAAGCTGTTTAAACCGGTCAAACAGTTCAAACTGTTCGGAGGGAAAGGGGCATGCCGTGGAGAGCAGGCCCCGGTAATTGTATGAATGAACTGACGGCAATCATTGCGCTATCAAGAATCAAAGGTATAAACCGCATAAAAAAGAAAGAGATCATCAAGACAATTGATAATCTCGGAGATTTATTCGATGGAAAAATAAAGATATCCGATGAATCATTAAAAACACAGATAAATGCTTTTAAAGATTGGAAGGATATTGAGAAAGCAGCGGGAAAACTGACAAAATCAGGCGCAGATATAGTCACTATCAGAGACAAAGAATATCCTGAGCTTTTAAGACATATACCTGATCCCCCTTTAGTGCTCTATAAAAAAGGTCCACTGAAATCAGACAGCAATACGCTTGCTGTAGTAGGTTCAAGGAAGGCAACATTCGAAGGCATGGCTCTTGCTGAAAAAATCGCCAATACCCTCTCTTCTCTGGGAATAACTATTGTAAGCGGCCTTGCAAGGGGTATTGACGCCTCTGCCCATAAAGGGGCTTTATCGGAAAAGGGCAAGACAATCGCTGTCCTCGGGTGCGGCATTGATATCTGTTATCCGGCAGAAAATATCCGGCTCTTCGAAAAGATCGGAGAAGAAGGTCTGCTGCTCACCGAATACAGCGCCGGAGACCCGCCTGTTAATTACCATTTTCCCGAAAGAAACCGTATTATAGCCGGTCTGTCAAAGGGTGTGCTTGTTATAGAAGCGTCAGGAAAGAGCGGCTCTCTGATTACCGCCCGTCTTGGTCTTGAGTACGCAAGGGATGTTATGGCAATCCCGGGGAGCATCTTCAGCGACGAACACAAAGGGGCAAACGCTCTCATTAAACAGGGGGCAAAGCTTGTTGACGGCATTGAAGACATCCTTGCAACCTCCTTTCCTGATTTTACTTTGAAAAAGCAACAGAAGATTGAAATGGACAAAGACGAAGATTATGTGTATTCATATATAGGACACGAGAGAATACATGTGGATGGATTGATTGACAATACCGGAATGCAGGCAAAGCAGGTAATGGCAATACTTACAAGACTTGAGATGAAAGAAATCATCCGGGGATTTCCCGGAGGGTATTATATCAGAAGATAGAAGGCAGCTCTTAGAACGCCTTTCTTTTGCAGAAATTACAGGAATCGGACTTAAATCTGTTTTTTTCTCGAAGTCAGCAGCCTGAAAGCTTTAATTTAAGGAGTTATAATGGGTAACAAATCACTTTTGGTAGTTGAATCACCAACTAAGATGAAAACGCTTTCAAAATTCCTTGGTAAGGATTTTACCATAAAAGCGACTTTCGGCCATATTAAGGACCTCCCGAAAAGCAAAATCGGTGTCGATATTGAGAAGGATTTTACACCCCACTTTCTCGTACTGAAGGGTAAAGCAAAAGTTGTGGATGAACTGAAAAAGGCAGGCAAGGCTGCTGAAAAGATATACATCGGCTCCGACCCTGACAGAGAAGGAGAAGCCATCGCCTTTCACGTTGCTGAGGTAATAGGCGGCAAAAAAGAGATTGAGAGGGTTTTATTCCATGAGATTACAAAAAAAGGCGTGCTTGACGCATTAAAAAACCCGTCAAAGCTTGATGAATCAAAATACAACGCGCAGAAGGCCAGAAGAATTCTCGACAGGCTCGTAGGATATAAGATCAGCCCCATATTATGGGAAAAGGTAAGCTACGGGCTTTCCGCAGGAAGGGTTCAATCGGTCGCTTTAAGGATTGTCTGTGACAGGGAAGAAGAAATAGAAGGTTTTGTAAAAGAAGAATACTGGATTGTTGACGCCGAATTTGAGCTGTCATCGGGAGAAAAATTTAAGGCAACATTTGAACGAAAAGGAAAAGAAAAGATCAAAATCTCCTCAAAAGAAGATGCTCAAAAAATCAAATCAGGCATAAAAGGTAAGATATTTAATATATCCAACATAGAAGTAAAAGACAGGCAAATATCGCCCCAACCTGCGTTTATTACAAGCAGACTTCAACAGGAGGCATCACGGAGATTCCGGTTTTCGCCCAAAAAAACAATGCTTATAGCTCAAAAGCTTTATGAAGGCGTCAATATCGGGGAAGAAGAGGCTACAGGACTTATTACCTACATGAGGACAGATTCCGTCAGGGTATCTGATGAGGCAATAACTGCGGCAAGGCATTACATTGATGAGACTTACGGAAAACCATATCTTCCAAAAACACCCAACTTTTTCAAGAACAAAAAGAGCGCCCAGGACGCTCACGAGGCAATACGGCCTGCCGATCCTTTACTGACGCCTGATAAAATAAAACCCTATCTCGATAAAGACCTTTTCCTGCTGTATGAATTGATATGGAAACGTTTCATCGCCTCGCAGATGGCTAAGGAAAAGTTTAAGTCAAAGGTTGTAGATGTTTCATCAGAAGAATATGTTTTTGTTGCAAGGGGATCTGAAGTTCTTTTTGACGGATTCACGAAAATATATGAAGAGCAGGAGGAAACCGATGAAAAAGGTTCCAAGCTGCCTGCAATGAAACAAGGAGAGGCTGTTTCCCTTCTTGAAGTCTTTATGGATCAGAAATTTACAGCGCCGCCTCCGAGATATTCAGAGGCGTCTCTTATAAAAATGCTCGAGGCAAAGGGCATCGGCAGACCATCTACATACGCGACCATTGTCAGCACTATAGAAGACAGGAACTACGTTAAAAAGGATAAGGGAAGGCTCCTTCCCACATCGCTGGGCAGGACTGTAAGTAAACTGTTAAAGGAATTCTTCCCCTCCATTGTCGATATAGGTTTTACAGCAAATATGGAAGAGCGGCTTGACCTTATAGAAGACGGTAAAAAGAACTGGGTCAAATCGCTTGAAGTATTTTACCGTTCCTTTGAAGGCGAACTGTCCACAGCTAAAGAAGGCATGAAGAGCCTGAAAAAAGAAGAAACCATTACCGATATTATTTGTGAGAAATGCGGGGAGAAGATGCTTCTCAGGTGGGGCAAGAACGGTGAATACCTCGTATGCAGTGCAAAGCCCGGTTGTAAAAACAAAAAAAACGCGCGAGTCGATGAAACAGGCGCAATAAAGATTGTTGAAAGTGAAATAAAGGGGAAATGTCCGCAATGCGGCGGGAATCTCATTGAAAAACGGGGGAGATTCGGGAGATTTATAGCGTGCAGCAACTACCCTGAATGCAAACATACAGAGCCATTCACTCTTGGATTCCCGTGTCCGCTGGAAGGGTGCACGGGCAAGCTCGTGGAGAAGGTCTCCAAAATGAAAAAGAAAAAATTCATCAGTTGCTCCCGTTATCCTGATTGCACATTTGCCACAAACGCGGAACCGATTGAAGGTACATGCCCGGTCTGTGCTGCACCGACAATATTCAGTTATAGAAAGAAACCCTTTTGTCTGCGCAAGGATTGCGGATGGAAGTCAGAGTAGTCGGCGGCGGGCTTGCCGGGGCAGAGGCAGCTTACCAGATTGCCCGAAGGGGCCGGAAAGTTACGCTTTTTGAGATGAGGCCCCTTGTTTTCACACCGGCACACAAAACAGCATATCTTTCAGAACTTGTTTGCAGTAATTCTTTAAAATCAAAAGAACTGACAAATGCCCACGGACTTTTAAAGGAAGAGTTGAGGCGTCTCGATTCACTTATTGTACATGCTGCTGATGAAACATCAATACCCGGGGGCAAAGCTCTCGTAGTTGATAGAGAAAAATTTTCAAAGATAATTACAGACAGCCTCGAAGCTGATCCGCTCATAGAAGTTGTGCGTAAAGAGATACGGGATATACCGCAAGGTTACGTAATTATTGCCACAGGACCTCTTACCAGCGAAGCCTTTACAGAAAATATACGTGAAGTTACCGGCACAGAAAACCTGTCCTTTTTCGATGCAATATCACCAATTATAGATGTGGAAACAATAGATATGGAAAAAGCATTCTTCGGTTCACGTTATATGGAGGATGCAGGGGATTATCTGAATTGTCCCCTTACCGAGGATGAATATAATGTATTCTACGAGGAACTTCTTAAGGCGGAAAAAGTAGAGTTTCATGAATTTGAAAAAACCACGTATTTTGAAGGATGTCTGCCTGTTGAGGTTATGGCTGGCAGAGGTAAACAGACGCTCCTTTACGGCCCCCTGAAACCTGTCGGCATCATTGACAAAAGAACGAACAAAAGACCTTTTGCGATTATACAGTTGAGAAGGGAAAACGCGGCAGGCAACATGTATAACATGGTAGGTTTTCAGACTAAACTTACATACCCGGAGCAGGAAAGGGTTTTCAGGCTTATCCCTGCGCTTAAGAGTGCCGTATTCTTAAGACACGGAAGCATCCACAGGAACACATACATTAATTCTCCGGCTGTCCTTAACAAAAATCTCAGTCTTAAAAACAATGAACAGGTCTTCTTTGCAGGTCAGATAACAGGTGTGGAAGGGTACATGGAGTCAACAGCCATGGGTATTGTCGCCGGCATTTCGGCGCTTGCTTCCCTTAACGGCAGAGCATTTGTTCCGCCGCCGGAAGAGACATGTATTGGGGCCCTGGCAAGCTATATCACCACGCCGACAAAAGGCTTCCAGCCCATGAATGTAAATTTCGGAATTCTCAAGGGTTACAATAAAAAATACAAAGAAAAGATTATAGAAAAAGCGCTGTCGTCAATTTCAGAGTGGAAAGAAAGCATGGACGGGATGTAAGTAATTTCCATCCGGAAACTCCGGATGAGAAATTATTGGTTCCCGAACCGGAAAGGAGGAATTTTTCGTTCCGGCAAGAAAATCAAGGGATTGCGCGGAGGCGTACAACATGTACGCCGCACAAGAAAGACCGCAGATTGACGCCGCCGGGGCGGAAAAGTACCCTTTCCGGACGGGAACTGATTATCCTACTGTCTCTCCGAGTTTGAATATGGGCAGGTACATGGCAATAACCAGGCCGCCCAGAATAACGCCGAGGAACATCATAATCATGGGCTCCATCATTGCCGTCAGGTTTGTTACAAGGTTATCAACATCTTCTTCATAAAAATCCGCAATCCTGTTCAGCATGCTGTCCAATGCACCAGTTGATTCACCAACCTGAATCATCTGAACCACCATTGGAGGAAAAACCCCGCTCTCCTGAAGGGGTTCGGACATGCTTCTGCCTTCACTGATACGTGCCCGTGCAACAACCAGGGCCTCTTCAACAACCTTATTGCCGGCAACTTTCGCCACAATCGTAAGGGCTTCAAGGATGGCGACACCGCTTGATAACAGTGTGGCAAGCGTCCTCGTCACCCTGGCAACTGATGCCTTTATTGTAAGGATGCCAAAGATTGGGAGCTTCAGGACAAGACCGTCTATCTTGCGTTTTCCACCTTCGGTCCTGTAGTATCTCTTGAAAAGAAAAATAACTAAAACAAGGGCGCCAATCATATAATGTATGCTTGATTTTACAAATCTGCTGATATTGACGACTATCTGGGTTGGAGCCGGAAGTGAAGCGCCCATATCTTTGAACATAGTTTCAAAAACCGGTATTACGAA
>Ga0310040_1002532_pt1 | contig 11433 bp, 10 predicted proteins | sample EPASupsiteHSE623_FD_200237 | JGI IMG/M metagenome (GOLD analysis project Ga0310040, IMG submission 200237) | Bioremediated contaminated groundwater from EPA Superfund site, New Mexico - Sample HSE6-23 (v2) (version 2) | ecosystem: Environmental > Aquatic > Deep subsurface > Groundwater >... | reverse complement strand
TACAATTATTAACTTTTCAACAATTTCACACTTTTATATTTTTATATTTCTAATATGTCAATATTGTCAAAAATAATCAATCTCATAAAGGACACAATATCTCCAAAAATATGTTACTCTTGTAAAAAAGAGTGACATTTTTTATGTCAACAATGTCAAAAAACAATATGAGAACATTTCCCGTATTGTTATATTTGTAAGAGTAAAAGCCAAAAATATATGTTACATTGACAATGTCAAACTAATGTCAATTTTGATAAAATAATAGTCAAGTATCATTATAAAAACAATACAATAAAAAGACTCATAAAGGATTCAAAATATTATAATAGACATGAAATTTTATATGAATTTTGACAAAGTTTGTCTAATTTATTATTAGAAAATGAACACTTTGAGAATGAAAAAGATTATATAATTATTGCTTCCCCAATGTATTTGTTTAGAAAACTAATAAGAGGATATAATCATAGTGAAATATTGGCAAAGATAATTTCAAAAGAGACACAAATTTTATACAATTTTGACATAATTAAAAAAGTTAGACACACAAAACAACAGTCCAAATTAAACAAAAAAGAAAGAGAAAATAATTTAAAATGAGCTTTTTCTATAAACAAAAAATTTTTGAATCAAATAATATGAAAAAATATAATTGTAGTTGATGATGTAATATCTACATGAACTACAATAAATGAAATTGCAAAAATTCTAAAAACCAACAAAGCAAAAAAAGTAATATGATTAGTTATTGCTAGTGATTAATTATTTGAAATAATAAAAAACATATGATAATATTTAAATAATTAATATTATTTAATTTTTATTATGAGTAATGTAAATAAATTACCACACCAAGTAACAATTGATGAATTTTTAAACAGACGAAAAGAATCAAAAGAGTGAAATAGCGAAGAAATAAAACAAGCAACAGATTGAGTAAAAGAAGAAGTTAATAAAAATTTAAGTTTTTTAAAAATATTAAATATATATGTAAAAGATTTTTATTATGAAATAACAAATATTTCTGAAAAAAACTGAAAAGTGGAATATATAGAATATAAGGATATTGAAACAAACGAACAATTTAAAATAAAAGTGAATTCGTATAAATATGAATTAAAAGTAAACTCTTTTCAAGATAAAGAAGAAGATCAAAGTTATGTAGTTAAAATAAATTGAGAAATAGATTTTTCATGAGGCAATGTTTATAGAAGATTTGATACTGAAAACTTTTTGAAAACTTTATTAAAAAGTTTTCATGAATTAAAAAATGATGAAATAAAAAATGATTAAATAAAAAACATTATAATTTCTTGAATAATAAATTTTTTTAGATAAAATAAAACATCAATAATAAAGTGAAACTAAAGTTCACTTTTATTTTTTAAATAACAAAAAAATATGTCAGATTTTTTAGAAATTTTTTGAGCAAGAACACATAATCTGAAAAATATAAACTTAAAAATACCAAAAAATAAAATGGTGGTTTTTACGGGTTTATCGTGATCATGAAAATCTAGTTTAGCTTTCAATACTATTTATAGTGTATGACAACAAAAATATCTAGAAAGTCTGTCTAGTTATGCTCGTATGTTTATTTGATGAATAAATGAAGAAGCAGATGTTGATGAAATAAAGTGATTATCTCCAACAATTTCAATTGATCAAAAAACAACAAATCGTAATCCAAGATCAACTGTATGAACTATTACAGAAATATATGATTATTACAGGCTTTTATACTTAAATATTTGACTTAGAAAATGTGTAAAATGTGGTAATATAATAAAAAAAGATTCTATAAAACAAATTATAAATGAAATAATGTCTTTCCAAAAAGATACAAAATTTATGATTAAAGCTCAAATTCTAAGAGAAAAAAATTGACTTACAAAAGAATCTATAAAAAAAGAAGTATTAAATAATTGATTTATTAGATTTACCTTAAATGGGTTTTTACATACTGTAAATGATGAGATTGAGATAGATTCAAATAAATTATATGATTTAGACATAATTGTTGACAGATTAATTGTCAAAGATTTTAATGATATTGAATCAAATGACACAAAAAGATTAAAAGATAGTCTTGAACTAGCATTTAAAACATGAAATTGATTTATTAAGATAGACTTTATTTTAGACAATAAAACAGAAGAAAAAAAGTATTCAAACAAGTTTGTTTGTAGTCAATGTTGACATATCCCAGAAGAGTTAGATATATCATCATTTTCCTTTAATAGTCACAAATGAGCCTGTCCAGATTGTCATTGACTATGAGTAAAAACTGTCTTTTTAGAAGAAAACATAATAAATCCAAAACTTAGCTTAGAAGAATGAGCAGTTATAGTTCATTGATTTTGATCATATTTCTTAGCTTTAATTGAAGCAGTATGAAAAAAGCATAACATAAGAACAAAAATACCTTATAAAGATTTAACAAAAAAAGAAAGAGAAATAGTAATGAGTTGAACAAAAGATGATGTTTATAAAGTTAGATTTACAAATGATTCATGAAATACAAATGTTTATAATTCAAAATTTGAATGAGTTATAAATACTTTAAATAGAAGATTTTTTGAATGATCAGCTTTGTGAGAATGAAAACTTGATGATTATATAACAGAAATAGAGTGTCCAACATGTGAAGGAAAAAGATTAAAACAAGAAAGTTTATCTGTGTATATAAAAAATAGTTCTTCTTTAGTAAATAAATTATTAAATAAAGATAAAGAATATTTAAATATTTGAGAATTAAGTGATTTACCTGTTAATTATACACTTGATTTTATAAATAATCTTGAACTGACAAAAGAAGAAGAAATAACAACAAAAAACATACTTAAAAACGCAAAAGAAAGACTCGAATTTTTATCTTGAGTTTGATTAGAGTACATTACTATATCAAGAAAAGCAAATACTTTATCATGATGAGAGGCACAAAGAATAAGACTAGCAACACAAATATGAGTTAAATTAGAATGAATTATTTACATTTTAGATGAACCAAGTATATGATTGCATCCAAAAGATAATGATATGTTAATTTCAAATTTAAAAAAATTAAGAGATATTTGAAATACTTTGCTTATAGTTGAACATGATGAAGAGATTATGAAAGAAGCTGATTATATAATAGATATTTGACCTTGAGCATGAATTCATGGATGAGAGATAATTGCAAGTTGAACTTATGAAGAAATATTAAATAATAAAAACTCTATAACTTGACCGTATTTATCTAGAGAAAAAGATGTAATCATAAAAAGAGATAAGAGAAAAAAAGAAAAATTTTTGAAAATATTTTGAGCAAAACAAAACAATCTAAAAAACATAAATATTGAAATTCCTGCTTGAAATTTAACATCTATAACATGAGTATCATGATCTTGAAAATCAAGCCTTATAAACGATATTTTAGCTAATTATTTAGCAAATAAATTAAACAGAGCATCAAGACATGTATGAAATTTTGAAAAAATAGAATGAATTGAAAATTTTGATAAAGTTTTGATTATAGATCAATCACCTATTTGAAAAACCCCAAGAAGCAACCCTGCAACATATACATGAGTTTTTACTCATATAAGAGAAGTTTTTTCTATGTCATATGAAGCACAAGTTAGATGATATGGTCCTTGAAGGTTTAGTTTCAATACAAAAGAATGAAGATGTGAATCATGTGATTGAGATGGTTTAAAAAAGATTGAAATGCATTTTTTACCTCCTGTTTATGTAGAATGTGAGGAATGTAATTGAAAAAGATTTAATGCAGAAACTTTATCAATTAAGTATAAATGAAAAACTATAGCAGATGTTCTTGATATGACTGTAGAAGAAGCTATTTCATTTTTTCAAAATCACAAAAAAATCTCAAATATATTAAATGTATTGTTTGAAGTATGACTTTGATATATAAAATTATGACAATCATCAACTACTCTGTCATGATGAGAAGCTCAAAGAATAAAATTAGCAACAGAATTATCAAAAAAATCAACATCAAAAACTATCTTTATTTTAGATGAACCAACTACATGACTTCATTTTCAAGATGTTGAAAAACTTTTAAAAATTCTTCATACTTTAGTTGATAAATGAAATACTGTTATAATTATTGAACACAATATGAATGTAATATTAAATTCAGATTACATCATTGATATATGACCAAATTGATGAGATAAATGATGAGAAGTAGTTGTAAGTTGATCTATAGAAGATGTAAAAAAATGTAAAAAAAGTTTTACTTGAATAGCAATAAACAAATATTTAAAAAATAATTAACAAATATGATAGATAATGAATTTACAAAAGAGATTAATATAATTGATGAAAACTTGAAAAAACATTTTTCATACTTAAATCAATCAAAATTAGAAGATATTCTTTCTAGATTATCTAAACTTACAGAAGAAATATGAGAGTTAAATAGTGATGTTCTAAATATATATTATAAAAGAAGAGAAACAAAAGACTCAAATATAGAATTAGAATTTGCAGATGTTATGATTTGCTTAGCCTTGCTTGCTAAATCAGTAGATGTTGATTTAGAAAAAGCTTTAATAAATAAATTTAATATAATAAAACAAAGATGATGAATATAGATTTTTTACAAACAAATGTAGACATTACAAATTTGTCTAACTTTAGAACTTTAGCTTACACAAGATATTATTTTGAAATTCATAATAGACAAGATATAGACAAAATAGAAGAAATAATAAAATTTGCAAGAAATAATAATTTAAAAATTTTATTTATTTGATGATGAACAAATTTACTATTTGCATTTGATACATATGAGTGAATAATAATAAAGAATTGTTTAGAATGACGGAGTTATGATAAAGATACAAAAATTTTAGAAGTTTTTTCTTGAGAAAAAATTTGGGAATTGGCAAAAAATCTTGAAACACAATATTGACAAGATTTATGGCATAGATTTATATGACTTCCTTGAACTGTTTGATGAGCAGTTTTTGGTAATGCTTGATGTTTTTGATTAGAAATTGAATCAAATTTTGTTGAAACAGAAGTGTTAGACCTAGAATCTTGAATTATTGAGACATTAAACAAAGAACAAGTAAGTTTTTCATATAGAAGTTCAATTTTTAAAGAAACAAAAAAATACTTTATTATACAAACAAAATTTGATTTAAACGAAAAAATAGAAAAATATTCTTCAGATGTTGATAATATAGATTTTAGAGAAAATAAACAACCAAAATGAAATTCTTGATGAAGTTTTTTCAAAAACCCATCCACTGAATTATCTGCTTGATCTGCAATTGAAGCAGTTTGATTAAAATGATATCATTATAATAGAGTTTTTTTTAGCGATAAACATGCAAATTTTTTGATAAACGACAAAGAATGATGAAGTTGGCAAGATTTACTTTTTTTAATTGATTTAGCAAAAACAAAAGTAAAAGCTAAATTTAAGGTTGAGTTAGAACCAGAGGTTAGAATAATAAGATAATAAATATGTCAGAAAAAATAAGAATTCACAAATACTTAAGTCAAGCTTGAATCTGTAGTAGAAGAAAAGCTGAAGAATACATAGAAAGATGATTGGTTACTATAAATTGAAATAAAGCAATTTTAGGAGATTTAATAGACCCTGAAAAAGATAAAGTTAAATTTCATGAAGAGGCTGTCGAAGAACAAAAAAAACTTGTCTATTATAAACTAAACAAACCATCGGGTATAGTTACAACATGTGCTAATATATGAGAAAAAACCATTTTAGACATTGTCGATATTAAAGAAAGAGTTTTTCCAATATGAAGATTGGATAAAGATACTACATGACTTATAATTCTTACAAATGATGGAAGACTTGCAAATTTTTTAATGCATCCAAGATATGAACATGAAAAAGAATATGTAGTTGAAACTTTTTGACCTGTAAAAGATGAACAATTGGAAAAAATGAGTAAGGGGGTTTATATCCTATGAAAACCAACAAAACAAGCAGAGATAAATAGAATAAGCTCTTGAAAGTTCTTTATAACAATAAAAGAATGAAGAAATAGACAAATAAGAAGAATGGTTGAATCAGTAGGTGGAAAAGTAAAAAGACTAAAAAGAATAAGAATTGAAAATATTGAGCTTTGAGAATTACCTATTTGAGCATATAAAAAACTAACAAATAAGGAACTAAATGAATTATTAAATAAATTAAATATTAGCTAGCAAGCTATCCAAAAAATGTCATTATCTGGCTTGACCAGATAATCCAGCCCAATGAACTTGGCTAGTAACCCGTATATTTTGGCTTGCTGAATATAATAAATTGGTTAATTTATGTTTTTATGGCAGACTCTAACCCTGTTTTTATTTTTTCAAATCAGATATCTTTCAAAGAATTATAAGTTTCTAAAGGAAAATAATCATAAATTTTATTATATAAATCAATATTAGTTATTTCGATTTTTCAATTTTTATAAATGTAATAATCCTTTGTATTTTCTAATTTTTCAAAAAACTTTTTTTCAAGAGCATAATCAACTATTTCAGAAAAAACATCATTTAATAAATCTATATCAAAACTATTATAAATTGAAGGTAGTTTATGAGATTCTAACTTATAATTGATAATCTTATCAATTATTTTTTGATTTGAAATGCTTTTTAAGAATTTTTCCAAATCATTATGAGAATAAAAAAATCTTGAAATTTGGTAAATTTTTTCCATTTCATGATTTTTTAATGTTTTTCATACAAAATGACTATTACTCCAAACCTTATCAAGTATTAAATGAGCATAATATCAAAGTAAAAAAGGAGAATTATTTGTTTTTAATTCCTTTTCTTTAAACGCCCTATCAAAATCAGACAAAAAATAATCTTCTTTAAAATGATAATGAGTAATATTTCTTCATAAAAAGACTCATCTATTTTCTAAATTATAAGAACAATCAGCTAATATGCTTCATGCTAAAAAATCTAAAAAATCATTTTCCTCTTTAAAATAATTTTTTAACTTAGCTCAGATTTCAATATGTACTATAGAAAAAGGCATACTATCTTATTAATTTTTTTATTTCTATAAATTCTTTTTTTATATTACTTAATATACTTATAAAAGCATTTTTTACTTCAGAAGGGTTATTAAAATCTAAATCAGAAAAGGTTAATAATCTATTATTTTCTACTCAAAGATTTTTAAGATGTACTATAATAGCATTTTTATTTTTATTTTTTGAAATTTTTGAAGATATATTTTTAGTAAAAGTTGTTAAACTTACAGATAGTTTATATGAAAAATTTATATAATTATTTTTTACATTTTTTGTTTCAATCTGTACAGCCATTTTTTTATTTTTTAGATAATTTTTTACTTTAGGATTAAGAGTTTTTAAATCCTTAACTACACTATTCATTACTTCAACTGCAGAATTTCTTTCTATGCTAGTTGTCTGAATTTTTCTTAAAGATGAGATCATTTTATCCAAAGTTTTAAAAAAATTAACAGTTTCACTATCTTTATTTATATCATATTTTTCATTAAAAGATACAATTTCATTTTTTAGATTTACTAAATATTTTTCAATTAACTTAGCTCAGTTTATATTTGTATCATTATTTGGGATAGAAGGATCGTTTGTAAGTTTTATTTCATCATAATAAGATATAGCAAAAACTTGATTTGCTATTAATAAAGTACCTAGTATGATAAAAGATAAAACTTTTTTCATGAAAAATAATTGTTAATAATTAATTTTTAACTATTATATTGTCTATACTATTTTTATCAAGATATTTATGTATAAATTTGTTAAATTCTTTTTTTCTTGATTATTAACATATTGAATCAATATATGAGTAACTTATATATTACATAAATTTTTATTAATATCAAATGATATTGCTTATTTAATATCAATTTCACTTGTTACAATTGTAAATTTTATTATTTCTATGACATTTACATTCAATAATAAATATACACATAAATTACTGATTAAATATGTATCTGTTCTGATAATATTCTCTATATTAAATTACTTATTAGTTTATATAATAAAACTTATATTTCCTATAAATTATTACATATTGATTTTTATTATTACAACACTGATATTTTTTGTTAAATTCATTGTATATGACAAATATGTTTTTAACCATAAGAAAAAGATAAATTACCCTATTTAATAAAAATTATAATATGATAGTAGCCTTAGACCTAGAAACCACTTGATTATCAAAAGAAAAAGATGCAATTATAGAAGTTGCATTAATTAAATTTGATGAAAATACATTTGAAATTATAGAAGAATATAAAACATTAGTAAATCCATGATTTAAAATCCCAGAATTAAATATAAATATAACATGAATTACTGATGAAATGGTTGAAAATTCACCAAAATTTGAACACATAAAACAAGATATAGAGAAATTTATATGAGAAACACCTATTTTGTGACACAATACATACTTTGATAGAGATTTTTTAATTGAAAAAGGAATAAACATAACAAAAAATATAGTATTAGATACATTCTTTTTGGCAAACATATTGTCTCAAAAATCCAAATCAATGAGCTTAGAAAGTTTAACAAAGTATTACAATATAGATTTAATAGGAGCGCATAGAGCCTATAATGACACACTTTGAACAATAAAAGTGTTTAAAGAGCTTATCAAAGAATTTAATAATTTATCAAATGAAAAAAAAGAACTTCTAAATCATCTATTCTTCACGTGTAAAGACAAAAATATAGTTTATTTAAGACAATTACTATTTAACACAAAACAATATATAAATTTTAATGAATTTGTTAAACTACAATTAAATAATTTACATAAATATGATTATGTAATAGTAAAAGAAGAAAAGACTATATTAAATGAAGATATAATGTATTATTTTAATCAAATACCTAATTTTGAAGACAGAGAAAATCAAACACAAATGTCAAAAAAGATATTGGAAAATTTTTCAAAATGAAAAAAAACCGTTATTGAAGCCCCAACATGAATTTGAAAAACATTTGCTTATTTAATCCCAGCAATTATTTATTCAAAAAAACACAATAAAAAGATCTTTATATCAACTAAAACTAAAGTATTGCAAGATCAAATATATCAAAAAGACTTACAAACATTAAAAGATGAAATTGATATTGATTTTACATATACAAAGATAAAATGAAGAAAAAACTATATTTCTTTAAAATCATATTTTGATTTTATTGTCAACTTTGACATAGATTATGAAAAATTGTCTTTTTTGTCAAAGATAACATTGTGGCTTTGTAATACAGAGTTTTGAGAATTAGATGAGTTATTTTATACAAGCAATGAATACAAATTTCTGAAGTATATAAATGCAGATAATAAAGAAACTATAAATGAATGAAATCCATTTTTAAAAGAAGAATTTTTATATAAACAAAAAATTAAATTAGATAATTCTGATATAATTATAATAAATCATAGTCTATTATTCACTGATTTAAAAAATGATTTTAGTTTTTTTTGAAAACTTGAAAATTTGATAATTGATGAAGCTCATTCTGTTGAAGATATAGCTACAGAAAGCTTAAAAAACTCTTTTTCTTTTAAAGTGCTCGAAGATACTTTAAGTTACTTAGAATTAATTCATAAAAATAATCTTATAGATTCAACAAAATTAAGATCAAAAAAAGAAGATTTATTATTAAACATTAAAGAATTTTTTGATATATTTAAAGATTATTTAAAGAAAAAGACAAATAATGAAAACTATTTATTAACTACATTGATTGATCAAAACTTTTATAAAGAACAAGATGTATATTTTTATACATTGTGAGCAAAAATAAAAGTAGTATTAAGTGATATTAAAGAAATATTATTAGAAGTTAAATATGATTTTTCAAGAGAATTATGAATAATAGATAATATAGTTGATATATTAAATAAATTATTAGATAAAGAAAGTGAAGAATTTGTGAAGATTTCATATTTTTCTGAGTATGAGTGAGTTAAATTAGAATATACTATACTAGATATATGAAAATATTTAAAAAACAACTTTTGGGATAAATTAGACAATTGTTTTTTATTTAGTGCAACAATAAGTATTTGAGATAGTTTTAAATACATAAAAAACTCATTAAAATTAGATGATTTTGAGTTTTTGCAATATAATTCTGACTTTGATTATGAAAATCAGGCTATTTTATATATTCCAAACGATATATGACATATAAAAAATAACTTTTCAAAAGTATTAGAATTTTTAAAAGAAATTTTTACAAAACTATGATGAAATACATTAGTTTTATTTACTTCACTTGCAGCAGTAAGAAACGTTTATTTATCAGAAAATATGTATTTAAAATCAATTTGAACAAATCTATTAGCTCAATCAATTTCATGATCAAAAAACAAACTTTTAGAAAATTTTTTATTAGAACCAGATAAAAGTATAATTTTATGAACAGACTCTTTTTGGGAATGAATAGATATTCCATGAGAACCATTAAAATACCTTATAATTCATAAAATGCCATTTATGGTGCCAACTGATCCATTGTATGTATCAAGAAGTAAATTATACGAAAATCCTTTTAATGATTATTCTATTCCAAAATCTATACTTAAGCTTAAACAATGATTTTGAAGATTGATAAGAACTAAACAAGATAAATGAGTTGTGATTTTTTTAGATGATAGAATTTATTCAACTCAATGGGGAAAAATCTTCATAAATGCATTTCCAAAAAACATAAAAACAAACATAGTTTCAAAAATAGATATAATTAATAATATAAAATAAAAATAAACTCAAGATTTTTGATTTTTTAAAATATATATGTTATTATGGTTAAGATAATGATTTTAAATTTATTATTTTAATAATTTATGGATAACAATAAAGATAATTGATTTGAAGCATTTAATATATTTAATGAAATAAAACAAAATGGTTCTACTAAAGAACAAAATATATTAGAGCAAGCAGATGATCTTCCTACAGAAAAATGAAAAAAACAAAAAATAAGATTTTTTATAAATTTTCTAAAAACAATTAATTATTTACTATTATTTGTAGTTATTATATCATGAATATATATATTAATTCAAAAATCAAATGCAAGCGAAAGCTCATATTTAAATATATTTTGTCCTATATTATTGTGAGAAAAGTGAAATGAATATAATCAATGAAAGGATTGTTCATCAATAACATCATATGATACAAAAATATCAAACGACTTAACAAATATTAAAAAGGAGCAATTTGATAATATAAAAAAGTATGCACCTGATTTGTTTATGTTGTTATCAAGTAATACAAAAGATACTCAATTTTTATTAGAAAACACAAAAAACAGATTAAAGTTTTTAGCTGTATTGAGTGATTTTGAAGATTTAAAAGATAATTATAGTATCGCTAATAAAAATAAAATAGTATGTTGAGATTATGAAATA